>JGI20163J15578_10000257_pt1 | contig 22065 bp, 12 predicted proteins | sample TergutCu122P1_FD_15578 | JGI IMG/M metagenome (IMG submission 15578)
GAACCTTTGGGCCGCAAAAGAAGGCGGCGATTTTAGAAGGATCCAAAGCCTTTGCTAAGGAGTTGATGAAGAAGTATCAGATTCCCACGGCGGCGTATGAGATATTCTCTGATCCGAATGCGGCTCTTGCTTATTTGGAAGGGGCAAAGTTTCCCCTAGTGTTAAAAGCCGATGGCTTGGCTCTCGGTAAAGGGGTGCTCATTTGTCAAAATATCGAAGAGGGTAGAGCCGGTGTCCGGGAAATCATGTTGGATAAGAAATTTGGTTCGGCCGGCAATGAAGTGGTCATTGAGGAATTTATGATTGGTCGCGAGGTATCCGTGTTGGCCTTTGTGGATGGCAAAACCATTAAGGCGATGACTTCGGCGCAAGACCATAAACGGGTTGGCGATGGGGATACGGGCTTAAATACCGGCGGTATGGGAACATTTTCCCCCAGTCCATTCTATACAGAAGAAATGGATGCATTTTGTCGGCAGTATATCTATCAACCAACGGTAGATGCGATGAGGGCAGAAGGTCGGGAATTTAAGGGAATTATTTTCTTTGGCTTGATGTTAACGGCGGATGGTCCCAAAGTGGTGGAGTACAATGCCCGTTTTGGCGATCCCGAAGCCCAGGTGGTGCTGCCCCGTTTGAAGAATGATTTATTAGCAATAATGGACGCTTGTATTGATGGTAGGTTGGCAGAGATTGACTTACAATTTGATGACAATGCAGCGGTTTGTGTCGTCTTAGCCTCGGCCGGTTATCCTTTGAATTATGCCAAGGGCTTGCCCGTGACCGGACTAGAGAGATTTAAAGGTAAAGAGGATTATTTCTGCTTCCATGCAGGCACCAAACGGGTGGCTGAGCAGGTAGTTACCAATGGAGGGCGTGTGTTTGGGGTCACCGCCGTTGGAGAGTCTTTATCGGAAGCGAGAGATAAAGCCTATGAAGCAACTAGTTGGGTTCAATTTGATGGGAAATATATGCGCACTGATATTGGGAAAGATATTTGACAAATACCTTTTGACGCTTACATCATAGCATGGTTAGCCCGACAAATGAAATTTGTCGGCCACATGATACGGATTGCTACGCATTTCATGCGGTTGAACGTTAGCAGTTCAACCTTCATATGCTCCCGCAATCCTCAAAAACATTCGGAATTCGTCCTAAGCGGACTGCTTCCTCATGTTTTTGGCGACCCAAAGTCATTAATTTTCATGCGAGCATGAAATAATGACCTTTTGTCGCTTTTATCATAAGTTACTATTAATTTTTTATTCGTAGAGTTAAGAGAAAAGGAGATTTGAAAATGAGCGTATTAAAATTAACAAAAGACAATTTTGAAGCGGAAGTGTTAACAGCAGAAGTGCCGGTAGTGGTAGATTTTTATGCGGACTGGTGCGGACCCTGTAAGGCGATGGGACCGGTGTTTGAGGAAGTTGCGGCCGAGATGAATACGGCAAAGTTTGGGAAATTGAATATTGATGAAGCCATGGAGATTGCAAAAAAGTACCGAGTTATGACCATTCCAACCTTTATTGTGTTTAAAGGAGGCGAGGTTCATGTGCGACATTCCGGAACTATGAGCAAAGATGAATTGAAGAATTTTGTTCAATAAAGATGATGTAAAGCGAAGCAAATAAGAATGGGGAGCACAGTGATTAAATGATGTGCTCCCCAAACTAATGTTTAAGAGTAGAACCACCGAACACCGATGAGTGTTCAGGAGGTTCTTTTTAAGTATAATCAGGAACGAGTAATGCCGCTAATATGATTAGTGCCGTTCCGATAAGGAAGAACAGGAAGATAGAACTAAAGAGAAATACTCCCAGAGAAACTATCCCTACAGCGACAGTTCCGATTAAGAACTTGATGCTGTGCCCCGGTCTCTTTCTTCGCTTATTAGGATTCTTGCTTGTTTTTTTGGCCGTAAGCTCTTTTGTTTTGGCAAAGCAAAAGAGGCTGACCATTGCACCTAACATTGTAATTAAAATGCGAATCATTACTGTCAAATTATTTAAACCGACGGAATCAATCCAAGCAGTTATGTTTGGATAAACTACAAATATGAAAAGGAGATTTGCTCCGACCAGAATAATTGTGCTGATTAAATCATAAAATATGTTTTTGGTTTTTTGCGCCAATTTTTCTGCCGGTGAAACTACTGCTCTAGGTTCTTTTGACCCAAATGTTAATGCACTTCTTTCGGCTTTTTTCTCAGAGAAGAGTTCTCGTTCAGCTTTTTGCCCCGATAAGGTTTCTCGTCCCTCTCTAGGTTTCGGTAAAGCTTCTCGTTCTCCAATCAGGACCTTATACTTATACGAAATATCCTGCTCTTCTTTACGCTTAGCTGAGATATCCTGTTCCTCTCTACGCATAGGTGGAATATCCGGCTCTACTTTACGCATAAGTGAGATGTCCGGTTCTACTTTACGCTTAGGTGAGACATCCGGCTCTACTTTACGCATAAGTGAGATGTCCGGTTCTACTTTACGCTTAGGTGAGACATCCGGCTCTACTTTACGCTTAGGTGAGACATCCTGCTCATCTCTACGCATAGTTGAGGTGTCCGGCGCTACTTTACGCATAGGTGAGGTATCCTGCGCTACTTTACGCATAGCCGAGGTATCCTGCGTTACTTTACGCATAGCCGAGGTATCCTGCACTACTTTACGCATAGCCGAGGTATCCTGCGTTACTTTACGCATAGAAGAGGTATCCTGCGTTACTTTGCGCATAGCAGAGGTATCCTGCGTTACTTTACGCATAGCCGAGGTATCCTGCGCTACTTTACGCATAGCCGAGGTATCCTGCGCTACTTTACGCATAGGTGAGGTCTCCTGCCCTTCTCTACGCTTAGGAGGGTTATCCTGCTCATCTTTACGTTCAGGTGAGTTTCTCTGTTCATTTTTACGTTCAGATGAATGAGATAAAATTTCCCTCTCCCTAGGTTCAAGCTCTTTCTTGGGATGCGGAATGATGTTTTCGGAATCTCCTTTATCTAGCTCCCACTTTATAATTTTATCGCTATAGATATGTAGAAGCTGTTCATTTTTGATTTTCAAGTACTCGTATTTTCGTTTTGTTTCTGCTAAAGCTTCTTGATACTCAGCAACTGTTCTTTCGGTCTTTGAAATAGCTTCAAGAATCTCTCTTTGCGCTTCTTCCCTAAGTTGTGCTAGCTCAGTTTTCTTTTCATTTTCTAATTCTCTGCTAAGTTTAGCTAGCTCAATATGCCTTTCCCTTTCTTGTTCTTCCTTAAGTTTAGAGAATTTAGAGTTAATTCTTTTTTCTGCTTCTTCCTTGTACTTTGAAATAGCTAAACGCTTTTCTTCTTCGGCTTCTTCCTTGAACTCTGAAATAGCTAGCCGCTTATCTTCTTCGGCTTCTTCCCTAATCTTTGAAATAGCTAGCCGCTTTTCTTCTTTTGCTTCTCCCCTAATCCTTGAAATAGCTAGCCGCTTATCTTCTTCGGCTTCTTCCCTAATCCTTGAAATAGCTAGCCGCTTATCTTCTTCGGCTTCCTCCCTAATCTTTGAAATAGCTAAACGCTTTTCTCTTTCGGCTTCTTCTTTGAGCTTTAAGATAGTAGTACGCTTATTTTCTTCGGCTTCTTCCTTGAGCGTTGAAATAGCTACTATTTTATCTTCTCCCGCCTCTTCCTTGAGCCTTGAAATAACTAATCTTATGCTTTTTTCGGCTTCTTCCTTAATCTTTGAAATGGCCAGACGCTTTTCTTCCTCCGCGTCTTCCTTAATCTTTGAAATAGCTAGACGTTTATCTTCTTCGGCCTCTTCCTTAATCTTTGAAATAGCTCGCCGCTTATCTTCTTCGGCTTCTTCCTGAATCTTTGAGATAGTAGCATGTTTATTTTCTTCGGCTTCCTCCATAATCTTTGAGATAGTAGCATATTTATCTTCTTCGGTTTCTTCCTTGAGCCTTGAAATAGCTAACCTTATGCTTTTTTCGGCTTCATCTTGAATCTTCGAGATAGTAGCACGTTTATCCTCTTCGGCTTCATCCTGAATTTTTAAGATAGTAGCACGCTTGTCCTCTTCGGCTTCTTCTCGAATCTTTGAGATAGCAATACGTTTATCTTCTTCGGCTTCTTCTTTGAGCCTTGAAATAGCTGCTCTTATATTTTTCTCGGCATCTTCCTTGAGCTTTGAAATAGCGATTCTTACATTTTTCTCAGCGTCTTCCTTAACCTTAGAAATCGTATTACGTTTATCTTCTTCGGCTTCCTCCATAATCTTTGAGATAGCAATGAGTTTATCTTCTTTGGCTTCCTCCATAATCTTTGAGATAGTAATGCGTTTATCTTCTTCAGCTTTCTCTTGAATCTTTAAGATAGCAATGTCTTTATCTTCTTTTGCTTCCTCCATAATCTTTGAGATAGCAATGCGTTTATCTTCTTCAGCCTCCTCCACAATCTTTGAGATAGCAATGCGTTTATCTTCTTCGGCTTCATTCCGAATCTTTGAGATAGCGATGCGTTTGTCTTCTTTTGCTTCCTCCCGAATCATTGAGATAGCAATACGTTTATCTTCTTCGGCTTCATCTTTAATCTTTGCGATAGCAATACGCTTGTCTTTGTCCGCCTCTACTTTGAGCCTAGAAATAAGCGCAAGTTTTTCATTTTTAGCTTCTTCTTCAAGCTGTGAAAGGGTGGTGAATTGCTCTCTTTCTATCTCTTCAATGAGCCTTGCAATAGTAGTGTTTTTATCATTTTCCGCTTCTTCTTGGAGTTTTAAAAGGGCATCGTTTTTGTCTTTCCTAGCCTCCTCTTTGTGCTTTAAAAGGGCAGAGTTTTTGTCCTTTACTGCTTCTTCCTTAAACCTTAAAAGAGCAATGTTTTTGTCTTTTTCGGCTTCTTCCTTGAGCCTTAAAAGAGCAGTGTTTTTGTCCTTTTCGGCTTCTTCTCGGAGTTTTAAAAGAGCATCGTTTTTATCTTTATCGGCTTCTTCGCGGAGTTTTAAAAGGGCAATATTTTTGTCCTTTTCGGCTTCTTCCAAGAGTTTTGAAAGGGCATTGTTTTTATCTTTATCGGCCTCCTCTTTGAGTTTAGCATGAACCGCGATATTCTCTTTTTCTACCTCTTCTTTAAACTTTGAAAAGGCTATCCTTTTTTCTCTTTCCACCTCTTCCTTAAACTTTGAAAAAGCGGTGTGGGCTTCTCTTTCTACTTCTTCTTTATACATTGAGAAGGCGGCGAGTTTGTCTCGTTCGGCTTCTTCCTTGAGCTTTGAAAGGGCTGTAAGCTTATCCTTTTCAGCCTCTTCTTTAAGTCTTGAAAGAGCGGCTACTTTGTTTCTTTCCGCTTCTTCCAGCAGCAATGAAATCTCTAATTTTTTATCTAGCTCAGTTTCTTCTCTTAGCTTAGCAACTTCAATTTCTTTTTTTCTCTCGAGATATCCTTGCATCTTCGCGAGCTCTACTTTCTCCCGAGTCCCTAAAGATGTAACGTCAAAGATAGCTTTCTGGGTAAGTTCATTTCTGCTAATCTTTTCGACCTCCAAAGTAAGGGATTCTATTTCCCTCTTCAACCTAGAAATCTCTTGTTCGTATTCGATATCTCTTAGGCGGATATATTCTTTAGCGTCAGCGATGACTTTTGCTAACTTTTGTTCATGCTCTTTCTTATCAATAGTATCTTGATTGTGCATATGCTTGCGAGTTTTTTCCGCGCTATTTTCAACGCCCCTTTCGCTCTTTTGCCCGCGACTATCCAACGGAACTTTTGGTTCCGCAGTAGACCTGTTATGTTTTGATACATCTGCTTTAGAGCTATCTTTTTTGTTTCCATAAGAGTGTTCGGTATTTTTCAAATGGATTTCCCTCCTGTTCAACCGCGTGAGGTTACAGTCATCATTATTGACAAAATTTTTTCTCTCTCATAAAGACATTATACATTAAAATTTGTCAATATTGTAGATGTTTTTGAAAAATATTTACTATATTAACAAATTTTCTACTTAGGAACTAATTATCAAAGAAAGTTTATGTACATAGGATAAAGCAAAAATCTTAATGAGTCAAGATGATTTAGGCTTGCAATTTACTGTGAAAAATCGTAAGATAAAAGGGTGAGGAACTTACGTTCCTCGCCCGAGGGTTGCATGTACACGGGGCGATAAGGAATTCAATTACCTGAACATGCTTACACGGGAATGAATCCCGTTTCAGCATAGGTAATATCGCCCCGGCGATTATCGCCATGCATAGCGAGTAGAGAGGCTAAAGGCCGCCTCCTACTCGATTACCGGTAGCGGTCAGCCATCTGTAACTTTAGAGGGTTGGGCAGGAGACAGATCTTCCATCAAGGTGTATTTAGCCGATAAGGATTATGGAGCAGCGAAGAGGACTTTTAGACCATAGGAGTAGCTTATGTCACTACAATTTATTCTGGGAAATTCCGGAGCCTGTAAAACACAATATTTGTATCAACATGTGATTCGTGAATCCATGGCGAATCCCCGGTTGAACTATCTGGTGTTAGTGCCGGAGCAGTTTACCATGCAAACTCAAAGGGATCTATGTTTATTGCACCCCAGAGGGGGGATTATGAACATTGATGTTTTGAGTTTTGGGCGGTTGGCTTATCGTATTTTTGAGGAAACCGGCGGACAGCAAAAGCAGGTGTTGGATGATGAAGGGAAAAATCTTATCTTGCGTAAGCTTGCAGTCGATATGGAAGATGAGTTTAAGGTACTACGAGGTAATCTCAAGAAGCAGGGGTATATTAGCGAGGTAAAGTCAGTGATTTCCGAGTTCACCCAGTATGGTGTGGATATGGTGGTTTTAGATGAGCTGATGGAATCATTGGAATCAGACAGTTATCTTTATTACAAATTGCAGGATATCTGTAAGATCTATGGCGGCTTTGAAGACTATCTGGCGGATCATTATATAACCAAGGAGGAAATCTTAGACGTTCTCCGAGAAGTTGCCCCTTCGTCGGCTTTATTAAAAGAAAGCGTGATTGTCTTAGATGGCTTTACAGGATTTACCCCAATTCAGAATCGTCTACTAGGGGAGCTTATGAAGCTTTGCAAGGGGATGTTGATTACGGTGGTAATCGACGAAAAGGAGGATATCTATCGTTATTCTCATCCTTACCAACTATTTGCCCTTTCCAAGCAGATGGTAACTGGTTTGGTAGAGGTTGCCAAAGAGCAAAGGGTGGAGATTGGGGAGATGATAAGGTTGTTTCCCAAGCAATTGCCCCGTTTTACACAATCAAAAAATGATGACGAATTGGCTTCAAATAGAATTGTAAACAGGGCCGTTTTAAAGGTTGAAGAGAATAAGCCGGTTCCGGATAAGGGTGAGAATAAGAAAGTTTTGGCAGCCGGTACGCAAGCGAGGTTATCTGCGGAGTACCAAGAGGAACTAGGGTTTCTAGAAGCCCATATCTTCCGCAATGACAAAAGCCGATACCCCCGAGAACTTTCCGGGATTTCCTTGCACGCCGCCAGGAATCCAAGGGCTGAGGCGGAATTTGTCGCCGGACAGATCAAAAAGCTAGTCCGGGGCGGGATGCGCTATCGTGATATCGCGGTGATTGCCGGGGAGATGAGTGGTTACACTACGCATCTGGAAAAGGCTTTTGAAAGTTACGAGATTCCTTACTTTATTGATCATAAGAAAAGTATCTTGTTGAATGCTTTTGTGGATTATCTGCGTAGTTTATTGGGAATGGTATCCGATGGCTATTCTTATATCAGTGTATTTCGCTTTTTACGCACCGGTTTCTCCGGTTTTTCCCCGGCCCAGATTGACCTTCTGGACAATTATGTGCGAGCGGCCGGGATTCGCGGATTAAAAAATTGGCAGAGAGAATGGGATCGAACCACAAAGCAGCTAAAAGAGGAAGATTTGCCGTTCTTAAATGAACTGCGAGTCCGGTTTGTGGAAAAGTTAGCAGACATTACCCGAGTTTTAACCAAATCTCGTAAAACGGTAAAAGAAATCACCGCAGCAGTCTATGAGTTTCTCGTACAAGAAGAACTGCAACAACAACTGGCCGATTGGGAAGAAACATTTCAAAACCGGAGTATGTTTGCCTTGGCCAAGGAGTACGCACAAGTATATGGCGTTGTGCTGGAGTTGTTTGACAAGTTCGTAGAATTATTGGGAGAAACCAGAATTGCTTTGAAAGAATATTGTGAAATGTTAGAAGCCGGGTTGGAGGAAGCCAAGATTGGGGTGATTCCACCGGGACCGGATCAGGTGATGGTAGGGGATGTCACCCGAACCCGAATTAAAAATGTAAAAGCCCTCTTTTTCGTGGGGGCAAATGATTGCTTTTTGCCGGGCAAATTAGGTAGTGAAGGTTTGCTGACCGGCCGGGATCGGGAGATCTTTGGTCAGAAGCAGATTGCCCTATCCCCAAGCGCCAAAGAGCAGACGTATATACAGCAATTTTATCTCTACATGAACCTGACCAAACCAAGGGAGCGCCTTTATGTTAGTTTTAGTAAGGTGTCCACCGCCGGGAAAAGCTTGCGCCCCGCCTATTTAGTTAATGAATTACGGAAATTATTCCCCAAGCTGGTGGTGCAGGACGAAGAGCAGGGATTATTTGTTGCGTCAGCTTCAGAGTACGCCCACGGCGAGCGCACTGCGATACCCCATATGAAGAATGAACTTGTTCAATCCCATGAATCAGCGAGCAACAGCGAGCAACGGAGGTTCTTCGACTATGAATTCACTGAAAGGCAGTTGAAATATCAACTGGCAGAAGGATTAACCAACCGGCAATATGGTTTGACCGAAGAATGGAAAGAATTGTACCGCTGGGCCAAAGAAAAGGGGCAGGTTGGCGATTTATTAGAGGCAGCATTTTTTATCAAAAAAGCCGAGAATATTGGCGAACAGCAAGCAAATCAACTATATTTCGCGGAAGAAAGGGTAAGTGTCAGTCGCCTGGAGCGATTTACTACTTGTGCTTACGCCCACTTTCTCTCCTATGGTTTACGGTTACGAGAGCGGGAGGAGTACACTTTCGAAGCCTTGGATTTGGGAAATGTGGCCCACAAGGCATTGGAGTTATTTTCTCAGCGTTTGACCGAGCAGGGTTTGGAGTGGCGTGACTTGACTGAGGAAAATAAAATTCAATTGGTGGAAGAAAGTGTAGAGCAAAGTATCCATCAATATGATCATACGGTATTAGGTAGTACGGCCCGTAATGCCTACATGGTGCATCGGATTCATCGCTTAATCGCTCGTTCGGTGTGGGCTTTGAGTGCCCAGATGGCGAATAGCGATTTTACCCCGATGGCTTACGAGTGGGATTTCCGGCGCGGGGTAATTGACCGAGTGGATACTTGTGTAAGGGATGATCAAATTTATGTGACCGTGACCGACTATAAAACAGGAACCAAGAAATTTGACCTAGTTTCATTTTATCATGGATTACAACTGCAATTACCGGTCTATTTACGAGCAGCCATGACAGAGATTAGGGCTGAACATCCGAAGATGCAAGTGGTTCCGGCGGGGATGTTCTATTATCAGATTAAGGATCCTTTGATTCAGATTGCGGAAGAAAAAAGGGAGGAAGATGTTACCGCCTCTCTTTTGAAAGAACTTAGACTAGACGGGATGATTCACAAGGATGAGCAGGTGGTAGAGCGGCTGGAGCGGGGACTTGAAGGCACCTCTTTGTTGTTCCCTATGGGAAAGAAAAGGGATGGAGAGCTGACCGCCAACACCAGAGGTTTGACCCGGGAAGAGTTTCGGCTCTTACTGGATTATACCGCGAAGAAAGAAGAACAGATTAAGACCGAAATGTACGCCGGAGAGGTGAATCCAAGGCCGTATCAGTTAGGCAATCAAACCGGGTGTGAATACTGCGATTATAAAGCTATTTGTGGTTTTGATTCGCGCCTGGCCGGTTATCAATATCGCGAGTTAGATAAGCTAGAACCACAGAGTCGGCAATCCTTTGCCGAAGAGGAGATAAGTGGGAAGGAAGATAAAGGAAGCGTACAAGTGGAAGTGTTTAGGCGTATCAGAGAAGAGTTGGAAAGTGGATAGCCGAAGGCATAAGGCATGGCTGGGAATGAAAATAAGATGAAGGATGTAAAGAGAGCATAAATGCGTGGGAACGGATAGAAGGATGTAAAAAGAGCACAAATGAGTGAGAGGACATATTAGATGGAGCGAAAGTGGACGAAAGCACAACAACAGGTAATCTCCTTACGGAATCGAAACCTACTGGTTTCAGCGGCGGCCGGTTCGGGGAAAACGGCGGTTTTGGTGGAGCGAATTATTGGCATGTTGACCGATGAAGAAGCCCCTTTGCAGGTAGATCAGCTGTTGATTGTGACTTTTACTGAGGCGGCGGCGGCTGAGATGAAGGAACGGATTCAAGGAGCGATTGAGAAGAAGTTGGGGCAGGAGCCGGGCAATGCTCATCTGCAGCAACAATCGGCTTTGCTTCATCATGCCTTGATCACCACCATCCATAGCTTTTGCCTAAATGTGATTCGGGAGCATTTTCATACCATCGATTTGGATCCGGGCTTTCGGATTGTGGAAGAAGGGGAATTAAAACTGCTAAAGCAGGATGTGATGGCAGAATTATTGGAGAATTACTATAGTATGCCGGATAATACGGCATTTTTAGAATTTGTCGACAAGATTGGAACCGGACGAGATGACAGCAAGATTGAAGAAATCATCTTGAAGTTGTACGAGTATGCCATAAGCTATCCTCAGCCGGAAAAATGGCTGGATGATTGCGTTCGAAATTATCAAGTATATCAAATCGAAGAGGGCAATCCGGCCAACCATCCTTCAGTGCAAAAGGGGGAGGGTAATCCGGCCAACCATCCTTTGGTGCAAAAGAAAGAGGATAATCCGGCCAACCATCCTTTAGTGCAAAGGGAGGAGGGCAATCCGGCCAACCATCCTTTGGTGCAAAAGAAAGAGGATAATCTAGCCAACCACCCCTTGGTGCAAAAGATAGAGGGTATCGCACGTCGTCGGCTTGGTTATGTGGTAGAGTTGTTGGCGCAAGGCATTGATGTTTGTGGGGAAGCAGATGGGCCTATTAAGTATATTGAAAACCTAGAGAAAGAGCAAGAGTCGGTACTGCAAGCTATTGGCGCGGATTCTTTTGTGGCGCTGCAGAAGGCGGTTAGAGAAATTCAGTTTGGCCGTCTGCCGGCGATTAAGAAAACCGATGAAATGATTTGTGCAAGCAAAAAAGAGCAGGTGAGTAAGTTACGGAATCAGGCCAAGGAAATTGTTAAAGAATTACGAGAAGATTATTTCTATGGACCTTTAACCACCATTTTTCAGTCCATGGCTCGCACTTTGCCTACGGCGCAGATGCTGGTGGAATTAGTAAAGGAATTCTCTCGGTTATTAAGCATCACCAAAAGAAGTAAAAACCTGGTGGATTTTAGTGATATGGAGCATCTGGCCTTGGCGATTTTAACCGAAGAAAAGGATGGGAAGTTGATGCCTTCCAAGGTGGCTTATGATTATCAAGCCCAATTTGCTCAGGTTATGATTGACGAATACCAAGACAGTAACTTAACCCAAGAAGCGATTTTAACCGGTGTTTCTACAGTCGGGCAGGGTAAGTATAATATCTTTATGGTAGGGGATGTCAAGCAGAGTATCTATAGTTTCCGTTTGGCCAGACCGGATTTGTTTATGGAGAAATTTCATACGTATACGAAGGTGGAAGAGACGCCGGCGGAAGACAGTTCTTCAAAGGCGAAAGTAATGTTAGCAGATGTAATAAAGACCCAGCGTATAGATCTCCACAAGAATTTCCGCAGTCGCAGTGAAGTACTGTCGGGGGTGAATCATATCTTTCGGCAGATTATGCGACCGGAGATTGGTGGGGTGGCGTATGACGAAGATGCAGCTCTCCATCCGGGAGCCGCCTATCCGGCGTATCCTCCCCACATGGCGGAAAGCCCAAATAAGATAGAACTACTATTGTGTGAAGGCTCTAAGGAATCAGAAGCGCGGGCGGTGGCTTGGCGAATCAAGGAATTATTACGCACCGGAATTATATATGACAAAAGGCAAGAATCATTTCGTCCGGTTCGATATCGTGACATCGTAATTTTGGCCGGTGTCATGAAAGGCTGGGGGGATTTATTGGCGAGTGCTTTGGCTAAAGCCAATATTCCCGCTTATACCGGAAGTCGAGAAGGATATTTTGCAACCTACGAAATCGGGGTACTACTGGATTATTTGCGGATTATTGACAATCCGCGGCAGGATATTCCTTTAAGTAGTGTCCTTGCTTCTCCATTTGTCGGACTATCGGCGATAGAAATGGCACAGATAAAAAGTAGATATCCTAAGGAACCATTTTATCTGGCGGTACAATTGTGGGTGGAGGAAGATAGACATAAACTGTCCAAAGATGAAAGCCAAGGCGAAGCGGATGAACAACGGCAGACAGAAGAAGTGGCTAAAGAGCAGTTGGAGATGGAGCGGCATGGAGATGCAAAGCAAACAGCGGTAGAATTAGAGGAAGATAAGGAAAGAGAGCAAGAAATTAGGAAGGAAGAAAGGCAGGCGCAAGAACGGGGACGGAAACAAGAGGAAGTAATTGATATTAGCATAAGTAGAAAACTTATGACATTCTGGCAGGAAATGAACCATTATCGTGAGATGATTCCCTATATGGGGGTTCATGACTTATTGTGGCGTCTCATTGAAGAAACCGGATTTGGCCTATATATGCAAGCGATGCCGGGGGGGAATCAAAGGAAAGCAAACATTGACATGCTGGTGGAAAAAGCGGCGATTTATGAGGGGACTAGTTACAAGGGGGTATTTCATTTTATCCGCTATATTGAGTTGCTAAAAAAATACGAGGTGGAGTATGGGGAAGCCAACCTAATTGATGAGCAAGCGGATACAGTACGAATTATGAGTATCCATAAAAGCAAGGGGTTAGAGTTCCCGATAGTCTTTCTAACCGGTATGAATAAAGGATTTACCAATCAAGAAGCCCAAGGCAGTTTGGCGATTCATCCAATCTTAGGGTTTGGTTTGGATGATATAGATTTAGAGAGACGGACCATTTCCACCACCTTAATGAAGAAATTGATTAAGGAAGAAAGTCGTTTGGAAAGCCTGGGAGAGAAATTACGGATCTTATATGTGGCCTTAACCAGAGCGGAAGAAAAACTGATTATGGTAGGGCAGTATAAAGCAGGAGAAGAGAAATTCAATGAATTAAGAGAACGCTTGACTAGCGTCTCTCTAAGTGGCTCTGCTTCAACGGATGCTTCTGCTACCGATTCCTCTGCTACCGGTTCCTCTGCTACCGGTTCTTCTGCAACCGATTCCTCTGCTACCGGTTCTTCTGCAATCGGTTCCTCTGCAACCGGTTCTTCTGCAATCGGTTCCTATCTTATCGGTGGCGGATTATCGTTAGATTTATCCCTTGTAGATATAGACGGTAGCAAAAACTACTTAGACCTAGTATTACCGATTGTGCTAAGAGATAAGCGGCAGGAGTTGTTTACCTGTACCTTTTTGTCTGATCCTTTACTGGCCGAAAAAGAAGAAATCACAGCTTTGCGGGAAGAGATTACGAAGGATGTATTAGAACACTTTGACACCAAAAGAGTGTATCATTCTGATATGGCCAAGCAGTTACAGGAACAATTGAGCTTTCTGTATCCCTTTGCTGATGAAAGTCAGATGAAGCTTAAATTTACCGTTTCGGAATTGAAGAAACGAAGAAGTCTGGCAGAAGAAGCGGGAGAAGAACTGTATCAAGAGCCGGTAGTGGTTCCGTTATTGCCACGCTTTGTGGCGGAAGAAGCGGCGCTTAGTGGAGCAGGACGAGGAACTGCCTATCACCGGGTCTTGGAATTCCTTGATTTTAGCAAGGAGTACACAAAGGAAATTCTACAGACCGAGATTCAGGAATTACATGACTATGGGAAACTAAGTAAAGAAGAAAAAGCAAGTATTAGGCCGGAAGATATTCTCGCCCTGTTACACTCCTCCCTGGGAGAGCGATTAAGGAGAGCTACCTTAGAAGAACAGTTGCATCAAGAGCAACCTTTTGTGATGGCGGTGGATGCGGCGGAGATTTATCCGGTGGAGGTTGGGCAAGAGCAAATCTTAGTGCAAGGGATTATTGACCTGTATTTTGAGGAAGAGGGAGAACTGGTGGTTTTGGATTATAAAACCGACCGGGTGAACTCATCTGCTGAACTCAAAAACAAATATCAAATGCAATTGGATTATTATGCCAAGGCATTAGAGCGACTTACCGAGAAAAAGGTGAAGGAGCGATTGATTTATTCTTTTGCGTTGGGGGAGGAAGTGCGGTTGTAGCGTAAGGGGGGGAGCCGCGTTCTATCATAAAAGAAATTAAATGACGCTATATTTGCCCTATGGGTGAGACATCGAGGATGACGTCAAAAAAATTTTGCAATATTATATTGACAAGCTATATTATACGATATATAATATAGCTGAGAAAACGATATTGTGAAAACAATTGTTGGGAGAGTGATTTTCCAAACAGTGACAAAACGAAAAGGAAGTGACGGCATGATATTTAATACAGGAGCGGCATTGCTTGATGCCATTGTGCTTGCAGTTATTTCTCGGGTCAACGAAGGAACTTATGGTTACAAGATTACCCAAGATGTCCGCAAAGCAATTCATGTGTCTGAGTCCACCTTGTATCCGGTCTTGCGCAGATTGCAGAAGGAGGATTGTCTGGAGGTGTATGATCTTCAGTTTGACGGACGGAATCGACGGTATTACAAGTTGACAGAAAAGGGAGAAGCACAATTAAATCTATACAAGGTAGAGTGGAAGAGTTACTCGAAAAAAATCATGGATATTTTTGAAGGAGGTGAGGGCTAATGAATAGATGGGAGTTTATGAGTGAGTTGGCGAAGTTGTTGTCCGGGATTCCCCGGGAGGAGCGGGATGAAGCGCTGCAGTATTATGAGAATTATTTTATTGATGCCGGGATGGAAAATGAAGCTGCGATTATGGAAGAGTTAGGAAGTCCTCTTAAAGTGGCCAAGATGATTCGAGAGAATTTCGATAATCCTAATCTTAACGTGGGAGAGTTTAGCGAGCAGGGTTATACCGATCCGCGGTTTAAAGAGGAACATTTGCCGGCCAAAAGAGAAGAGATAGAAACGAAAGAAAGTCCGGTCAATCATTCGGATGGCAGTGATATCAGGCGTAATAAATATATAAAGATTGCTTTGGTTATTCTAATTGCTATTGTTGCAATACGTCTGGTATTCCCTATTTTCACCGGAATCTTTGGTGGCCTGTTTGGTGTTCTAATTGCCATGATTACCGTATTTGCTTCCTTGGTTTTGGTGGGCATCTCAATTATGATCGCCGGGCTTGGCGTGATGGTTGGCGGAATTAGTATGATGGCAACAGCTATGCCGCTAGGTCTGCTTTTAAGCGGAGTGGGACTATTGGTGGTGGTATTGGGGGCGATTATAACCGCCGGGACGATAAAATTATGTGTATTAGTGTATCCGGCGATGCTTAGGGGAATTATTGCTCTTTGTCGCAGGGTATTTGGGCGAAGAGATGAAGGAGAGGTGTCTGTATGAATAAGGGATGGAAAACATTTTGGGTGGTAATATTAATCGTATTTGTCATCGGTGCCGGGATGATGGTTTCGGGAGTGGTTCTAGGAGCTTCAGTAAGCGAGTTACGCAATGAATTTCAGCTAGGAAGCTTGCGCACCTCAACAAGGATTGCATCAATACCTTTTGGACGTGTATCCTTTGGTGATGATTGGGCGGATGGAGAGCTTAGTGACGAGGCGATTCACTTTCGTGATATAGAGCAGTTGGAGCTAGACATTTCAATCTTGACGGTGGTTGTGCGTGAGCATGATAAAGACGAGGTTATTGTTGACTCAGGTCGACTGTCAAGAGAGTTACGGCGAAGATTAACGGTTAACCAATCGGGAAACCGCCTTACCATCAGAAATAACGAAAGACAGGCGCGTAATGTGAGAGGTTTAAATCTCGCCGGCAATAATCAGTTAGTGATTCATATCCCTCGGGATATGGTCTTTACCAGAGCCGATATGTCGGTGGGCGTAGGTACATTAGAAGTAGAGCATTTAAGTGCAGTGGAGCTGTCCGTAGATGTAGGAGTCGGGGAAGCGGTATTTCGTAGTTTCAACGCAAGATACGCGATGGTAGAATGTGGCGTCGGGCGAGTAGAATTAAATGGTTCGGTAGAAGAACACATATCCTTTAACAATGGAATTGGCGAAACTGTCTTTCGCTCTACCGGTCGCAAATCCGACCATGACTTGAGTTTGAGTTCAGGAATTGGGGCAATCACCGTTGACGGTTCCAGTCAAGGGGGATTAGGAAGCAGTACTCGTATCAATAGTGGGGCCGATATAAAAATAATTGTAGAAAATGGCATCGGTTCAGTTGACATAACCTTCCAAGAGCCTTAAAATGAACGTAACTGCTTAGGAGAGCACAAATTTCATAAAAGAGAAGAAAGTCAAGGAGGATTTGAAGATGGAGAATAAAAAATTATATCGTTCAAACAAGAATCGAATCATCGCCGGTGTATGTGGCGGGATTGCGGAGTTTTTCAATTTGGACCCGACATTGGTGCGTTTAGCCGTTGTCCTATTGTCATTGGCTAGCGTAGGTACAGGTATTGTGGCTTATATCATCGCGGCAGTTATCATACCGGATGAATCACAAGTTCGTTAGTAAAAAGTAACAAAAATATGATTTAAATCCAGAAGAAAAAGCCTTTGTTTTGTGAGGCTTTTTCGTTTTTCCTTTACAAATGGCGATTTTTCTGTTATAATGATGCGGTTGAAGAAAAAACCAAAATGTAAATAGACTATTAATAAACTAAGAATTTGACTAAAAAAGCGCGGTTTCCCCTTTCTTTTTTAGGTGTTATGTATTACTATATATATGTTGCGGAAATTTTATTCCCATATTTCGATGGGAAATACTGTGAAAAATGTACAAGAGAAGTACAAAAGCGGAAGGGAGAGCATATGATTTCGAATCAAATACTTCAAAATACAATTGATGGGTTGAAGGGTATATCAAGAATAGATTTTTGTGTGTTAGATGTAGAGGGTAAGATTTTAGCAAGCACATTGGAAATCACCCAAGATTATTCAGATATTGTAGTATCTTTCGTGACTTCTCCCGCAGACAGCCAGGAAATACAAGGCGATCAATTTTTTAAGATTTTTGAAGAACAACACTTGGAATATGTACTGTTGGCAACTAGCGAGACGGAAGACGTTTACATGGTTGGAAAGATTGTCGCCTTCCAAATTCAAAGTTTATTGATTGCTTACAAAGAGCGATTTGATAAAGATAATTTCATTAAGAACTTATTGTTAGATAACTTGTTATTAGTGGATATTTATAACCGCGCGAAGAAATTACATATTGAAGCCGAAGTAAAACGTGTTATCTTTATTGTTGAGACTTCACACGAGAAGGATACAGTTGCACTGGATAACATTCGTTCTCTCTTAGGTGGGAAAACAAAAGACTTTGTGACGGCAGTTGATGAGAAAAATATCATAATTATAAAAGAGCTGTCTGAGCGTGATGATCAAAAACGCCTGCAAAAGCTGGCGAAAGATATATTAGCCATCCTAAAGCAAGAAGGTTTTGGCGAGCAGATTCATATTGCTTATGGAACGATTGTACATGACATCAAAGAAGTATCCAAATCTTACAAAGAAGCAAAGTTAGCCTTAGATGTGGGTAAGATATTCTTTGGGGAAAGAGATATTGTCGCCTATAGTGCTTTGGGTATCGGTCGTTTGATTTACCAATTGCCGATACCGCTGTGCAAGATGTTTATCAAGGAGATTTTCGAAGGAAAATCGCCGGATGATTTTGATGATGAAACATTGACGACCATTGGAAAATTCTTTGAGAACAGTTTGAATGTTTCGGAAACGTCCAGACAGCTTTATATCCACCGAAATACATTAGTCTATCGATTGGACAAATTGCAAAAAAGCACAGGTCTTGATTTGCGTATCTTTGAGGATGCGATTACCTTTAAAATCGCCCTCATGGTTGTGAAATACATGAGATACATGGAGAGCATTGATTATTGAAGATGAGAGTGAAGCGAGGTTCTTTCGAGCGCTCACGGAAGTCGTTCGTTTTCTTTAGCGAGGTACTGTAAAGCTTAGGAAAAGGAACTTCATTAGCAAGAACGCAAACGAGGTATCATCGAGCATTAAATAGTAAAAAGAATTACCAAATCACCTAGGAGGAGTAGAATGATTGAGTTAAAAAGAGTGACGAAGGAGTATTCCAAAGGAATTGCTGCTATTGACGATTTATCGTTGAAAATCGAACAGGGAGAGTTCGTTTTCTTGGTTGGTGATAGTGGTTCCGGAAAATCTACCCTCATTCGTCTGATTATGAAGGAATTAGAACCCACTTCGGGTACGATTCTGGTGAATGGCGTGAATTTGAGCCGTTTGAAACAACGACATATAGCAAAATATCGTAGAGGATTAGGGGTTGTGTTCCAAGATTTCCGCTTGCTAAAAGACCGGAATATTTATGACAATATTTCTTTTGCCCTACGAGTTACAGAAGTACCCAATCGAGTGATTAAGCGTAAAGTTCCGGCGGCTTTGTCGATGGTTGGGCTGGCGCAAAAATATAAAGCTTTACCGCAGGAATTATCCGGCGGCGAGCAACAAAGAGTGGCCATCGCTCGGGCGGTAGTGAATGAACCGGCTATTTTGTTGGCCGATGAGCCGACCGGAAACCTAGACCCAACGAACTCGTGGGAGATTATGAGTTTACTAAAAGAAGCAAATGAGCGTGGTACTACTGTTTTGGTAGTAACCCACAACCAAGAAATTGTAACCGAGATGAATGAACGGGTCATCACCATGCAACAAGGAGTTATCGTGAGTGATGAACGTAAAAAAACAGTAAGGCCGGTAAGGCAAGGAAGGAAAAGATGAGAATAGGAACAGTAAGCTATGTGGTGAAACAAGGGATCAAGAGCATTGGTCGAAATAAGATGTTTTCACTGGCTTGTATTGCTACCATGTCGGCCTGTATTTTCTTGTTTGGACTTTTTTTCGCCGTCACAGCAAATATGATGGCTTTTATGCAGCAGGCGGAAAGTGGTGTGGCAATCACGATATTTTTTGACGAAGGTTTAAGTCCGGAGCGAATTGGAGTGATTGGCGAACGCTTACGCAGTCGCGATGATGTAGGAGAAGTGGTTTATATCTCCAGCGATGAGGCATGGGAACAGTTCAAGCAAGAGTATTTTGGCGACAATATAAACTTAGCCGAAGGATTTCCCAACAATCCGTTGGAACATTCCAATAACTTTGAAGTGTACATCCAAACTTCCGACGGAAATCGTAACAATCTAACTGTGCGGAGTCGGAACTTGGCAGAAACCCAACAAGAGCTGGTGGAGTATGCCCAAAGCTTGGATGGGGTGCGACGAGTAAATCGGTCGGATGGATTAGCCAATGCGTTGGCAAGTTTCAATATGCTGGTGGGGTATATCTCCGTAGCAATTATTATCATCTTATTTGGGGTTTCTATCTTTTTGATTAATAACACGGTGAGAATGGGTGTTACCGTTCGAAAAGAAGAAATTGCAATTATGAAGTATATAGGCGCAAAGGATTTTGTTGTACGTGCACCGTTTGTAATTGAGGGGTTACTCATCGGATTGATGGGTGCAATCGTACCACTGATGTTATTGTATTTGCTGTATGGTCTGGCGGTGGATCAAGTGATGACTCGCTGGCCGATTATCAGTAACATCATTGAATTCTTGCCGGTAGTTAGTATTTTTCGTTATTTACTTCCAATTGGGATTTTGTTGGGAGTAGGAATTGGCTTTATAGGCAGTTCCATCACGGTGCGTAGGCACTTGCAGGTATAGGGGAGCGTGAAGTTTACTTCACATATTTAAGGAGGTACCGAATGAAGCAACAAAGAAGGGGTATAATTAGTATTATTGTGGCCGTGGCACTATTTACGGCACTGGGGTTTAATGCGTTGGCAGACACAGTCGAGGAGTATAATCAAGCGGCCCAGGACTATTCTCAAGCCGCCAGCGAAGCCGGAGCCGCCGCCGATGCAGCACAAGCAGAAGCCGATGCGGCGCAACAAGTGGTTAATGAGTTAGCCGGGCAAAGAGATGTTAGAGAAGCAGAGAAGATGGCGCTTCTTACTCGCTTGGATGAAGCGGCCGCCGCTCTTGCGGCGATTAATGTAGATATTGAAGAGAAAAATGCGGAGATTAGTCAAGCAGAGGCGGCTTATGTAGTTGCCGTAGTAGAGGAAAACAATCAGTTGCAGCAGATGGAAATGCGGATTCGTTTTATGTTTGAAAATGGAAATACGCAGCTTATCGAGCTGATGTTTGCCAGTGAAAATATTGGGGAATTCCTGAATCGAGCAGAGTATATTAATCAAATTTCTCAGGCCGACCGCGATTTGTTAGATATATTTAAAGCCGCTGTGCAAGAAGTAATTGAATTGCGTGAATCTTTGGAAGAAGATTATGCCATCCTGGTTGGCCTAAAAGAACAACAAAAAGCATATCAAGCAGAATTGGAAGTGGTATTGGAAGAAACCAATGCGATGATTGCTCATCTGGAAGGTCAGATTGGGGCAAATGCGGCGATTGTACAAGAATTTATGGCTCGTGTGGAAGCTCAACGAGCGATTCAGGCGCAACATCAGCAAGCAGCAGTTGCAGCTCAAGCGGCGGCAGAGGCAGAGCTGGCCCGGATTGCGGAAGAACAACGAATTGCCGAAGAGCAACGGATAGCGGAAGAGCAACGATTAGCCGAAGAGCGACGATTAGCCGAAGAGGCGGCAGCAGCACCACCTGAGTCGCCAAGTGGCAATCCAGCGGCCGCCGGTGGCGGCGGTTCCGCTTATGAAACCGGCACACCACCTCCCCCGCCCCCGACAGCGAGTACGGGTCAATTGTTTCATCCTTTAGGTGGGGCCGGTTGGTTGAGTAGCCCCTTTGGTTGGCGTGATTGGGACAATCGTTTCCACAATGGTATCGACTTAGCAGCTCCCGAAGGGACGCCGATATTTGCTGCGGAAGCAGGTACAGTGGTCATTTCCGGATTTAGTCCATCGGCCGGAAACTGGGTAGTAATCAATCACGGGAATGGGTTAGTTACAAAATACATGCACAATGTATCCAACGCGGTAGTAGCAGGTCAGCAAGTGGCCCGAGGTGAATTGATTGGTCACGTTGGGAATACGGGATTCTCTTTTGGGAATCACCTTCACTTTGAGGTGCATATCAATGGAGTGCCGGTAAATCCATTAAATCATCTGTGATTATTCCACTAGAGAATGGAGAAGTTAGTGTGAAAAATAAATTTTTCACACCCAAGTGTTGTGCAACGCTTGCAAAGCAAGCGTGTGCCAAACTTTTATGCGCTGCATCTGAAGATGCAAACAGCGCAAGAATGGGGATTTTTATGAATCAAAAGAAAATATTTGCAAAGGGCGTGCTAGTTGGCGCCCTTATTATGCTACTGGTAGGAGCCTTTTTTGTTAGCGCAGTGGTAATCGCTCGCTTGGTGGTGTTACCCACTCTATCTCCGCCCCGTCTTTTTACGCTTCCGGAAACGGTAGGAAGTGAGGCGACGGTAGACATTTTTGATGAGGAAAAGTTGCGGATTATTTATGGACTAATCCAAGAGCATTTTTTGTACTATGATGAGGTAGAGGAAGAAGCTTTAAGAGATGGTATTCTTTCCGGTTTTGTCGGCGGATTGAATGATCCATACTCGGCGTTTTTTAATCAGGAGCAAACCCAACGGATGCATGAAAGCAGAACCGGGCAGTTTACCGGGATTGGCGTCTCTCTCTTGCCGGATACCGGTGGCGTAGGGCCCGAGATTATCCAAGTATTTGATGGCACACCGGCTGCTGAGGCCGGATTGCGGCCGGGAGATATTTTGATGACAGTAGATGGTCAAGAGGTTGCCGGTCTTGATCTTTCTGTGATTGTATCTTGGGTAAGAGGATACGAGGGAACGCCGGT
>JGI20163J15578_10000258_pt1 | contig 22048 bp, 22 predicted proteins | sample TergutCu122P1_FD_15578 | JGI IMG/M metagenome (IMG submission 15578)
TTGAAAGTTTAATTATGATATTGAATCAAAGAGCGATTACAGAGAGCCAGCTAAAAGAGGAATTAAGGTTGGCTTCTGAGGGATTGAATGGTGCCATTTATGAGTTGGCTAGAGCTCTTGAGAGGTTGTAGAAATCTTACAAAAGATACCCTGTTTTTTTGCCAAAAAAGTTTATGAAAAAGTGAGAAAGGAAGAAAGTCGAAAATGAGAAAAACCCATACATGTCCATCATGTGGAGGAGGCATAAAACAACTTAATTCATTGGTATGTGAATACTGTGGAGCAAAGCTAGAGGAACAAGACTTCAAAACATCTTCGTCAATCCACATTGATAAGGAGATTCTTGCAGAAGCTTTACAAACGGTTGAAGGTGATGTGAAAAAGGAACCAAAGAAAAGAGGATTTTTGAAGCCAGCACTTATTGTATTGCTGGTCTTATTTGGTGTTTTTTTCTTTTTATTTAATCGGGGAGATTCGCTTCTTGAAGAAGGGTTAGACACCGTAAGAGAAATAGCTTCACATGTGGAGGATAGAGTTGGAAATACAGTAAGCAGAGAGTTGTCAATTGATGAAGCCAGAGAGCTTATGAGAGAATACCTAGCAGAGAAATACCCTCACCTAGCCATGTTGGAAGCAAGTATGCGAGTGCGGTCTCATGAAGGGGTTATATTTACTACGACTATATCTGGGGGAGACTTTGAGTTTAGGGCGATGTTACACTCATGGCAAGATGAAGAGGGACATCAAGTGATGATATTCGATCAATATCAAGCGGAAATCATTACGAATAGTCTAGAAGAATTGGTATTCAATGAAATCGGTTTATCAGAAGGGGAATCATTTTTAACCACTGAAACCAGATACTCCCCACTTTCCACAGATATTTTACCCACATTACCCTTTTTTAATACTTATTTTAATGGAGATTTAGAGGAATTCTTTCAAAGTGAGGCTAGCATCCGCCAAGAAATGTTTAATGCTTTAATCGAAGGCGGAGCAGCTAACCGAAATAGCCTTATGAATGTGAATGGTATTTTTGTCATTTACCTACAAGATCCTTATGTTTTAACATTTACTGAGCGTATATTGAATCAAAGCACAAGTCATATAGGAAGCTTTGACCAAGCTTTTAGTGAGATTGCCAAGAGATTTCAAATTCAGGTAAGAGCAATATTTTTCCCTCAGGATTACTATGAGTTGTTAAGGGATCGAATAGAAAGGGATCGTAGCGGGAGCGTTAGTTACCGTATGTTGCGAGAAGCAGCGAAACGGATTACCTATTATGGAGAGGCTCCTCTTCCTATACCTTATATGACAGGATGGTATATGAGTGAGGGAGTACAAGGGGGAAGTTCTAGCTTTTTTGTGGAAGGCAAGGCTTTTGGTTCGGGAGTATTTCTACTAGGATCTTATTCAGACTACTACTGGATAGTTTTTGAAGCAATCGAATTAGAGGCACCACAGGAGGTAATGGATGTTGTAGCAGGAGAGGGGGTCACAGTGACTGGATCACGTAGCATTGCAGTACGAGGCACATCCAGTTATGGGTTTCTGGTATTAGATAGGGTTGCACTGGGCATCCCAGATGTGGATTATATGGTGGTGGCAACACGTCCCCATTTGGATGAAGCTCGTTTGAGGAATCAGTTTATGAGTACCCTTCGTGAGATACATCATCACTTTTGGGGTGCGCAAACTGCTTTGTTTAATGATTATATGATTGTACATTTGGGAAGGATGAGAGAAGAGGAGAGAATTATCTCTATTATTTATTGACAGATTTGGAAGGGAATTATGAATAACAAAAATATCTGCCCGTCATGTGGGGCACCTTTAAATGCGAAAGACACAACCAAATGTGAGTACTGTGGAGTTATTGTTGGTTCACAGGCGGTTCAGAATGTGAATATCAGTAAGGAAGAACTCGTTGAAGCGATAAAATCAGCGAAAGACGAAATAGACATTTCCCCAAGAAAAAGAAAGTTATCTTTGCCAAAAAGGATTGCTTTATGTGTAATGGTGATAGGTTTGGTAGTAGGTATTTTTGTATGGTTGTTTAATGGAATAGGCTCCACTGGTGATATTTCTGAATTGTGGGGTCACAATATATTAAGCAATGAAGAGGCAAAAGAAGTTCTCATTGACCATTTGACAGAAAAATATCCTCATATGATGCTGACTCCAGAGAATATACTTTTGTTTAGCAGAGATATTTTTGTTTTGGAAAATTTGGAGGTTGTTCCCATCGGATATAAGGGAGAAGTGTTTTTAGAGGACACTTGGTTCAGTGTGAACCTATTTGCTTGGAACAATAAAGGCAGAGGCAGGACACAGGTGATGATTTTTGATGATTATCAACTGGAAATGATTACAGCAAGATTACAAGAAGAAATTCTCTATGAATTAAAGTCAGATGGGGGACATTCTTTCTTGAATTTTGCAATAAATTCACCTTTGAATAATTTTGTGATGGGGCAACTAACAGGGTTTAACACTTATTTTACAGATGGGGATTTAGAAGGGTTCTTTCAAGAAGAAGCAAGAGCACGAGAAGATTTTTTTGGCACTTTTATAGAGAAAGGACTGATAGAAGAAAGAGAGTATCTGAATGTAAACGGAAGATTTACCATGTATCTTCAAGATCCTTATGTATTGTCCTTAAGTGAACGCTTGGAACATTTTGAATATAAAGATATGCAAGAGGAGAAAGCAGCTCTTGATGGAAAAGCTGAAAAATATGGATTACAAATCACATTGATGTTTTTCCCTTTAGATTATTACCGTCATGCTTTTGAAGGATTACCAGGAGAACTGAATGTTGATTTGCTTAACCTGCCCTTCCGTAACTCCCATGAAGCTCCATTTTTAGCACCTCTCATTACAAGGTGGTATAATAGTGCTGACGAAAATGGAGAAGGCCAATTGTTTCAACAAGAAGCAAAAACCATGGAGGAGGGTTTGTATGTTATGGGTGCAGCAACTGACCCAGCCTGGGGGACTTTTCAAGGACTTGAAGTAGAAACACCAAAAGACGTGGTGGATTTTTTAAGGGACAGTGGATTCGAAGATAAAGAAACTCAAAGCTTTTTGGTACGGGGGATAACTGATCATGGAGTACTTATTATCAATAAACGGGAACGAGGTATTAATGAAACGGGATATCGAATCGTACACACAAATATATCCACTTCTGAGCATGAGTTTGTAAGTATTAAAACACAAGTAGGAGAGCAAGCTTTTATCAATCGATTTGTGGCAAGTGTTTTTCAGTTTGAGAATTATCTTATCTTTAGTGTAGGGAATTTGCGGGAAGAAGAAAGAGTGGTTACTATTGTCTATAACCCATCGGATTAGGTATGAACTGTAACGGACTAAGGGTGAATTGTAGTCTAAGATAAAATTTGTTATTGACGTAAAGATTTTACCGTGCTATACTCGGTTCAAGTTTTACATACAATTAAATATTACGATAAATGATGGTGCACAAGATTTTGTTTTTGCAAAGAAGACAATCGATTGTGATAATAGGGAATCAGGTTAAAATCCTGAGCAGTCCTGCTGCCGTAATGACTAGTTTTAGTTTCACAGTTGGTATAATTGCCGACTAGCCATTGAACACAATTGTGTTTGAGAAGGCGAATCTAAAGCGATAATGTCTGAGCCGGAAAACCTGCCTCGTTTTGGTGGTTAATTACCTAAAATAACCACCACCGTAGTGACTCCACAGAGAATGGGGGCAATATGGATTATTGTAGGTAAGTTGCAGTAGAATTGCAACAGTGACAAGTGCTTTGGCACTTAAAGTCGTATACTACATACAATAAAACTATTCGTCAAGCTTTTGTCCTGATAATTTGTGGAAGAATCCACTTGTTATCGGGATTTTTTGTGTTGGGAACAGAGCATGAAACGGTTATTGTGCAATAAGAATACAACAGATGAAAGAGAATCTTTTCTCATTGGTCAGAAGTGTTAAGATTGATTGAGAAAGACTGATTCAGAGAGAGAGGTGTTTATGTCATTATCTATCTTGGAGAAGTATAGTATTAAACCTTTAAACCAACAAGCCATGGACAAGGCACAAGCAAGGCTAGACAACTTGGTAAAGCCACCAGGCAGTTTAGGGGAATTAGAAACCATTGCAATAAAGTTAGCGGGTATTAGTGGCGAAACTTATTACGACACCAAAAAACGTTGTGTCATCATCATGGCTTCAGATAACGGTGTAGTGGCAGAGGGAGTGGCTGCAGCCCCACAGATTGTCACCTATACACAAACCCTTAATTTTCTAAAAGGGATCACTGGAGTAGCTGTATTAGCAAAAGAATTTGACACAGATTTGATTGTTGTGGATGTGGGTATCAATGGAGATTTAGAACATCCACTGGTTGTGGATAAAAAAATTAAGAAATCCACAGGAAATATCGCTCATGAACCAGCCATGACTTACGACGAAGCTGTGAAGGCAGTGTTGGTTGGAGTGGAACAGGCAATTCAGGCGGTAGGGGAAGGTTATAAAATCCTAGGCGCTGGAGAGATGGGCATAGGGAACACCACAAGTTCATCGGCGGTTCTTTGTGCCTTAACAGGACTTGCTCCCCAGTTGGTTACGGGAAGAGGAGCGGGTCTGAAAGAGGAAGCTTACCGTCACAAAATTGAAGTAGTAAGAGGTGCTATTGCACGTCATAATCCTAACCAGGATGATCCCATAGATGTGTTGGCTAAAGTCGGTGGATTTGACATTGCAGCCATGGCAGGGATATACATAGGGGGTGCTCATATGGGTGTTCCTGTTGTCATTGATGGTTATATCTCTATGGTTGCGGCTCTGTGTGCGTCAAGGATAAATCCCCTTGTGAAAGAATATATGTTGGCCTCTCATGCTTCGGCAGAGCCAGGATTCGCTTACGCAGCAAGTGCCCTAGGGATTCAACCTTGTTTAAATTTAAATATGCGATTGGGAGAAGGTAGTGGCTGTCCTTTAATGTTTGCCATTATTGATGGGGCCTGCGTTGCTATTCGTGAAATCGCAACCTTTGAGGAAGCAGATGTAGGAGAAGAATACTTAGAGAATTTATAGTGAGTATAGGAACGGAGATAAGGATGAGAGTTTTCATATCTGGCGGTTGTAAAAATGGGAAATCATATTATGCTCAGCGTCTGGCAAAAGAACAAGAAGATGGAAAAGGGCTGTATTATGTTGCTACGATGGCTCCTGTAGATTCAGAAGATAAAGAGCGTATAAGAAAACATCAAGAAGAGCGAGAGGGGTGGGGATTTACCACCATAGAGTTGGAAAAGAATATCAGTGACATATTGGAGAATTGTAATCACGAGGGTTCTTTCTTATTAGACAGTCTAACAGCACTTTTAGGAAATGAAATGTTCTTACAAGATGGAAGTGTAGACAGGGAAGCTTACGAAAGAATAGGGAAGGAGCTACTTGAGGTTTTAGATCAAGTTCAGAACATTGTGATTGTGTCAGATTATATGTACAGTGATGCATTTGTCTATGAACCTCTTACAGAGATGTATAGAAAACATCTTGCAACACTTGACACCTTAATGGCAAAGCATTGCGATGTTGTGTTGGAGACGACATATAATCAAATTGTTGTACATAAGGGTGAAGGTATTCAAAGATACTCGTCCTGAATGGATGTAGCAAAAAGGGGAAATGGAGATTCTTATGAGAAAAATAAAAGAATGTTTCGAGGGATTTTATATGGCTCTTGGAATGTTTACGGCTATACCGATGCCTTTTCATTATTGGAATGAAAAACGTACATCTATGATGATAACGGTTTATCCTCTATTGGGGTTAATCGTTGGTGGCTTATGGTGGTTAGTCACAATTTTGTTGTTGACTCTAAGTGTACCTTACATGCTCACGGTTGCAGTTTTGACGACAGCTCCCTTTTTCGTAGCTGGTTTTATCCACTTAGATGGATATATGGATACCAGCGATGCCTTATTGTCCTATCGACCCATAGAGGATAAATTGCGAATACTTAAAGATCCAAATGTAGGAGCCTTTGCAGTAGTGATGTTGGCAATTTTGCTAATGATGCAATTTGGGGCAGTTTACACCATTGTTGGGGGTGGGCAGTATTTACTTTTGATAATGGGTATTATGGTGGTTTCAAGATGCTGTTCATCTCTTTGTATTTTTAACTTCCCTCATAACCCAGGGAGCAATTATGCACCTCTTCTTACGCAAGGCATAGGCTGGGGACACAAAATGTTTGTTTTACTGACTGCAATAATGGCAACGGGACTTTCCTTTGGATATGCAGGTTATGTGGGAATGATTGTTCTTGGGACTGTGTTCATTGGCTATTTCCTGGCTATGTTAAAAGCATACCGTGGGTTTAAAGGAGTATCAGGGGATTTACTGGGATTTGCCTTAGTAATTAGTGAGTGTTGTGGCCTTATAGCATTGGCTGTTATGCAAGGTAAAGGGATCTAATGTGGAGGTATATCCCAGAATAAGGTAATGTAATGGGAATATAGAAGTGGAAAAGAAGTTAGAGAGAAATGAAATGCTATGCTCTCCAGTTATGGAGCAGAAAAGGGAGGCGATAAGATGGTTTTAATATTTGGTGGTGTTTACCAAGGGAAGCTGGCTTATGCTAAGGAGCATTATGGAAATAGAGAAATAATCAATCAAATCGATCACTGGATTCTTTCTTTAATAGAATCGGATGAAGATGTTCTAGAAAAGGTGGAAGAGTTGATTGCTGCTTATCCTGACGCAGTAATCATCTGCAATGACATCTCATGTGGTGTTGTGCCAACCTCTGCCCTTCATCGAAAATGGCGAGATGAAACAGGCAGAGCCATGTCTCTTTTGGCAGCTCATTCTGAAGAGGTCATTCGAATGTTCTGTGGTATTCCGACAAAGTTAAAGTGAACACTTTTAAAAACGGGTATTCTTGCTACGCTAGGGGGGCTGGAATCCAACTTGAAATGAAGTCAGTGTGGATGTCTTTGCAGATGAAAGAAACAGGTGGAAAGGTGAAAATTCATATCATTAGGCATGGGAGTACCCTTGCCAACGAAAAAAAGTTATATTGTGGTCAGACGGACCTGCCTTTATCTAGAAAAGGAATTGATGAGATTAATCACTATAAAAAAATGGGCATATATCCAAAAGCTCCAGATTTGTTTTTTGTGAGCAATTTAATTCGCACCAAAGAGACTTTGAGTCTAATTTACGGTTCTGTAGAGGGGGTTCCCATTTCCCAATTTGCTGAATTCAATTTTGGAAGATTTGAGATGAAAAGCTATGAAGAACTAAAAGAGCAACCAGAGTATCATACTTGGGCATACGACGAAGCGGGATTAGCCCCCTGCCCTGATGGAGAGTGTAAACAGCAATTTACGCAGCGGGTTTTGGAAGGGTTTGAGGCATTAACGAAAAGGACGACAGGGGCAAATGAGATTTTTGTGGTATGTCATGGAGGTGTAATTGTATCCATCATGGAGCATTTGTTTTCAGATACTTACCATTTTTATGAGTGGCTTCCAAAGACAGGACGAGGGTACACTCTTATAAGGAATATTAATAAATGTTATAAATACAATAAAATATGATGAAAGGCTTGTGGATATAAAGTTATTGTAGCAGAAAATACATTTTGAGAACGTAAAAACGTGAAAGAGGTGATCCCTTCCTCTGTGTGGAAAGCAAAAAGAAAAGAGCGATTCAAACTAATTTAAAAAACGAAATACAAGGAGGAAAAAAATGGAAAAAAAATGGAAAAAAATAGGATGTTGCGTTTTTTTAGTAATGGTGATGTTTATGTTAGCAGCTTGTGGGAATCAAGGTGAGAACAATAGAGATGGGGAGTCGGTTATCGACAGAGAAGGATTTCCTATCACCATACCTTCAGAGATAGAAACCATCATCTCAATCGGTCCATCCAACACAGAGATCATAGTTGGACTTGGCCTTGTGGATAAGATTATTCAGGCGGATCTTCACTCAGCAGACATTCCTGGAATAACTGGGGAGATTGCCAGCATGGAGTTAATGTCCCCAGATTTAGAGAGAATCATCGACCTTGATCCAGACATTGTCTTTGTGATTGGGATGACAAGAGTTCAAGGAGACGATGACCCTCTGCGACAGGTAAGTGATGCAGGGATTGCTGTCATCTACATGCCTACCAGCACCAGTATTGCTGACATCAAAGAGGATATACGCTTTATCGCAAGTGTTCTAGGAGTGGATGAAAAAGGAGAAGAACTAGTTACAGGGATGACCAGTGAAATTGAGCGAATAAGAGCCATAGGGGAGAGCATTACTGACAGAAGAACCGTGTACTTTGAGATTTCCCCTGCTCCCCATATGTTCAGCTTTGGATCAGGCACATTCTTAAATGAAATGATTGAAGTAATTGGTGCAATAAACATATTTGCTGATCAAGAAGGGTGGATAGGGGTAGCCGATGAAGTTTTACTAGAGGCTAATCCAGACGTAATCCTAACATCAGTTAATTTCATGGATGACCCTGAAGGTGAAATCATGAGCAGACCTGGTTGGGATGCCATTACTGCGGTTCAAAATGGAGATGTCTTTACCATTGACACCCCTTCCAGCAATCGACAAAGCCATAACATCATCAGAGCACTACGAGAAATGGCAGAGGCCATCTATCCTGGAAAATTTTAATAAAATCAAGAACTACAAAGATTCGAAAAAGGAGAGGGCAATCTCTTACGGAATTGATGAGATAGAACATAGGACTGATAAGGTCAATCTTCGAGAGTTTTATCTTCTTGAATACCTTGCCCAAGAGTTTATGAACTTATGAAAATAAAAATATGCTTTACCCTACTCATCGCCGCCCTAGCACTCCTCTTTTGTGTGGCTATAGGAAGTGTACATATTGGGGTATGGGATGTTTTCAGTATTCTCAATCATTCCATATTTGGTACTTCTCTGCCTGAGCATATCACCCCTGCAAATGTAGCTACTGTATGGAGTTTACGTCTGCCACGAGTGCTACTTGCCTTTACCGCAGGAGCCGCTTTAGCAGTAAGCGGTGCCGTGATGCAATCCATTCTGAGAAATCCCTTAGCCTCCTCCTACACCCTGGGGGTGTCCTCTGGAGCATCTCTAGGGGCGGCTTTGGTTATCTTTTTAGGGGTGAGTTTCCCTATTTTAACCATGATGACCTTACCTATCCTTGGTTTCGTCTTTGGGCTGGGAACAATTTTAGCGGCGGTAGCCATTGCACAGCGAATCGACAATAATATGGAAAACCATACCATCATTCTAACAGGTATGGTGTTTTCCCTGTTTATTAACGCCATTACTACCTTGATGTTTGCTTTCTTTCGAGAAAGTATGCAACGAATGGTGTTTTGGCAGCTAGGTAGCTTTTCCATGCGAGGATGGGATACTTTGGCCATTCTTGTGCCGGTAGCTTTAGTGGGGATATTCTTTATCAGTCGCCACAAGTGGGAAATGGATATTATGACCTTTGGAGAGGAGCAAGCCCAGTCTATCGGTGTAAGCATTAAACGGGTAAAATGGATACTGTTAATCACATCAGCAGCCATTACAGGAAGTACCATAGCATTTGTGGGAGTCATTGGGTTTGTGGATTTAGTAGCACCTCACATTGTACGGAAAATATTTGGTTCAGCCCATAAACATGTGATTCCCATGTCTGCTGTGGTAGGGGGAACACTTATGGCATTGTGTGATTTGATCGCCAGAACAATTGTCGCTCCTATTGAGTTGCCTGTAGGTGCGATTACAGCAATTATTGGTGCTCCATTTTTTGCCTATGTTTATTTTAGTAAACGGAAGATGTAGTTCAAATGATTTAGGGAGAACAAGGAAGAAGGTATTGTGTCAAGAGGCTTGTAAAAAGAAAGTAAAAGATAGAGAGGAAGATTATGGCAAAAGCAATTATGATACAAGGTACAGCCTCTGGAGTTGGAAAGACCATCTTAACATTGGCTTTGTGCCGCATTTTCAAAGAAGATGGAGTTAAGGTTTGTCCTTTTAAACCACAAAATATAACTTCCAACACCTTCTTTACACCAAGTGGTGACGAAATGGCCATCTCTCAGTGGTTACAGGCAAAGGCAGCAGGGGTTATTCCGGATTCACACATGAGCCCCGTTGTTCTCAAACCATCCTCTAATGGGGTACAGGCTATTGTAAATGGTAAGCCTTTAATGGACGTGAACCTTTATAATTCATTGGAACTGAGAAAGGAACTCTTGCCTGCAGTAATGGAAGCTTATTACCACGTTGCCTCTGAGCATGAAGTGATTGTTATTGAGGGAGCAGGAAGTCCTGTAGAGTTAAATTTAAATCAAAATGATATGGTAAATATGGGGATGGCAAGTATTGCAAGAAGCCCTGTAATTCTGGTATCCGACATTGACCGAGGGGGAATTTTTGCCTCATTATATGGAACCATTCACCTCCTTGACAAAATTGAAAAGGAGTATGTGAAAGCTACCATTGTGAATCGCTTTATGGGGGAGGTGGCGACCTTCCAAAAAGGGGTAGAGATTATTGAAAAGATTACAAAGGTACCTGTTGCAGGAGTGGTGCCAGTCATGAAGATTAATCTACCGGAAGAAGATGGACTAGATAACAGAGTAGTTGTTATTAAAGAGAATGGATTAAATGATAAACGAGAAGGTGCCATTGATTTAGAGACGGAATTTGATGACATTGCAAAAACCGTTCGCAAGGCTCTGAATATGGAACTAATTGCTGAGATATTAAATAAAGGAATGTAGGGTTAAAGTATAGAAGGTTTGAGTTTGATGAAAGAGCAGAACATAGGATAGAGTCAAAACAGAGTGCGTTGAACTTGAATAAAAAACGGAATATAGGATAGAGTTAAAGCATTGAATAAAACATAGTATTTTAAATTCGATTAGACAATGGTTTAAAAAGTTGAAATGGAGACAGATAATATGAAATTTGCATCATCTTACAGTGGTGGTAAAGAAAGTGCCTTAGCTCTTTACAGAGCAATAAAGGAAGGTCACATGCCTGTGCTATTGATTACCGTGTACAACACAGACACAGGACGCTCTTATTCTCATGGAATTGACGAAGGTTTGTTGAAGGAGATTTCACAAGCATTAGAGATTCCCTTGCTGATTGTGAAAACAAGTGGTGAGGATTACGCCAAAAATTTTGAAAAAGCTTTGTTAAAAGCAAAAGAGATGGGAGCCCAGGCTTGCGTCTTTGGGGATATTGACATTGAAGGACATCTGGCCTGGTGCAGTGAGCGATGTGAGAATGTGGGGATTACCCCGTTATTTCCACTGTGGGGAGAAGAGCGGGAACAAGTAGTGATGGATTTCATTAAGAGCGGATTTGTAGCCAACATATCCGTAATTAATGGAAAAATATTAAGTACAGATTATTTGGGGAAAAGACTTACAGAAGAGGTGGTGAGATCCATTGCTTCTTGTGGTGCTGATATTTGTGGTGAAAATGGGGAATACCATACCCTAGTTTCAGATGGGCCAATATTCAAACATAAAGTTGATTTTAAATATGGTGAGCAACTGGTGGAAGGTGATTATGCTTTTCTACCCTTGAAGGCTTGTGTGGCGAACAGTCATAGGTTTTTCGAGAACAGGGACTGCAAGTACTTTCCCTGTCATAAGGAAGAAGATTCTGAAAAAGAGTTTAACTGCCTCTTTTGTTACTGCCCATTGTATTCCATGGGAGAGGAATGTGGTGGAAAATTCACTTTTAATGATGGAGGAGTAAAGTGTTGTAAGAATTGTTATTTCCCTCATAAACCAGAGAACTATGATGTTATTATCAAAAAATTAAAGAGTATTAAAGCAGTTCATTAAGTTAAGGTGCTTGCCTGTCATTAAAGAATCAGAAGAATGGAAATCAAACCTATGTTAACACTAAAAAATATATCTGCTGGATACGGCGGTGCTCCAGTGATAAGGAACATTAATCTGAAAATAGAAAACAATGTATCTATTGTCGGTCCCAATGGTTGTGGGAAAACCACCTTGCTTAAAGTGATGGCGAATATCTTGCCATCCAAAGGAGAGATTGCTTTGAATGAGAAGCCCTTTGCCAAGTTAAAGCGAAAGGAAATTTCTGCACAGATTGCTCTCCTTAGTCAGCAACCTATGATTTACTTCTCATACTCTGTCTTTGATACGGTAATGTTAGGACGATATATTCACATTAAAGACAGTTTCTTTGGAGCACCGACAAACAAGGATAAAGAAATCGTGTTGAAATCATTGGAGGCGGTAGAATTATTGCCAGAGAAAGATAAGTCTATAACAGAGCTATCGGGAGGTCAATTGCAACGGGTCTTTTTAGCACGTGTCCTAGCTCAAGAGCCAAGAATCATTCTTCTTGATGAGCCAACCAATCATCTTGATTTGCGGTGTCAGGTTGACATTATCAATCATTTGAAAAAGTGGGCCAAAGAAGGTGGACGCTATATTGTAGGCGTTCTTCATGATATTAATTTAGCCATGGAACTGAGTGACCAATTAATTGTAATGAAAAATGGAGAACTTCAAGCCAATGACTCTGCCAGCAAGATTTTATCCTCAGGTTTGCTTAATGAGACCTATGATATGAATGTGGCAGAGTATATGCGAAAAACTTTAAAAAGATGGGAGAATGGCTCATGGAAATAGCGATTTATGGTAAGGGTGGCATTGGGAAATCTACGATTTCAGCCAATATTTCTGCTGCTTTGGCTAAAAATGGGAAGAAAGTATTGCAAATAGGATGTGACCCTAAACATGACTCCACAAAATTACTTCTCCATGGAAGGCAGATGGTTACTGCCTTGGATTATATTAAGGAGATTAGTCCAGACCAATATAATCTCAGTGACATTATCCATGTGGGTGCATTTGGCGTACATTGTATAGAAGCTGGTGGTCCCCAACCAGGAGTAGGTTGTGCTGGCAGGGGTATTTTGACGATGTTTGATCTGTTGGAGCGTCTTGGAGTAAAGGCAGAAGATTATGACGGGGTAATCTATGATGTTCTTGGGGATGTGGTGTGTGGTGGATTTGCAGTGCCACTAAGGCGTGATTATGCTGACAAGGTTGTGATTGTAACCAGTGGAGAATATATGTCCATCTATGCAGCGAACAATATTCTTCGAGGCCTTGAAAACTATAGCTTAGATGGCAATAGAGCTGCTGGTGTTATCTTCAACTCTAGGGGAATAAGTGAAGAAGATGAAAGAGTGCAACGATTTTGTGATAGTGTAGGATTGCCAATTCTTGGATATTTTTCAAGAAGTGATTTGTTTGCCGATAGTGAAAGAGAGGGTAAGTGCCTTGTGGAGTGCTTTCCTAATTCAGAATTAGCAGACACTTTTGAGATACTTGCGGCCAAGCTGGTGAGAGATTCTCTCCTTTATCCAGCAAAGCCTTTATCAGATGCGGGGCTGGAGGAGAGGGTACTTGGAAAGCATAAAAACAGAGGATGTCTGATCTCACCGTCCTCTAAGCTTTCTGTACCCTCTTTATCTTCAGGGCAAACTCAGGGAGATGAACTATCTTATGTTACAGAAACATTGGATTTTTCAACAACATTAGTTCCAGGTTTAATGGGCGGCAAGGAGGGGAAAACAGCAACAAAAAAAAGAATTTACTCCAAGAGTTTAGTTTCTCGCGAACCTCTCCACGGTTGTGCCTTTGGTGGTGCCATGAGTATCTGCACCCAAGTAATCGATGCGGTCACTATTGCCCATGGACCCAATAGCTGTGCTCACATTACCTATCAGGCAGTTACTGCAGTATCCAGAAGGTTTTTGCTGGAGAGAGGACTTGTTTTAACGGCAAAGATTGCTCCTGCAGTAGTTTCCACAGGGATGAATGAATCGGTGATGATATTTGGAGGTGTAGAAGAGTTACGGGATAAACTAATCCAGGTGAAAAAGGAGGTTCCTAAGCTCATCTTTGTGCTCACCACCTGCCCTAGCGGAATCATAGGGGATGATGTTGGATTTGTTAAAGAATACGAAGATGGTGACACGAAGATTATCCCAATTATCACAGACGGAAATCTAGTGGGAGATTATATACAAGGAATCGTAATGGCATATATGGAGATGAGCTATGCTTTAATTGATAGAAACTGCCAACCCGAAAATAATCTTGTTAACATTATAGGAGAGAAATCTGAGGCTAGAACCACCTCTGAAAGTTATAAATACATTGAAAAACTCCTTGAAAGCCTTGGCATTCGTGTGAATTGTCGCTTCATTTGTGAAACCACCTCAGAGAAAATGAAAGGCTTTAAAAAAGCCAGTTTGAATTTATTGGCTTATAATGATTATATGAGTCGATCACTTAAAAGCTTCTTGGAGGAAGAGTTTGATGCCCAGTTTCTAGAGCAGCCTTTTCCTGTTGGTTTTGATGAAAGTTGTCGTTGGCTAAGATTGGTAGGGCAATATTTTAAGATGACAGAGAAAGCAGAAGTGATCATAGAAGAATATGGACGGATATATGAGGAGAAAATACGTCAGATGATTCCTCATTTAAAAGGCAAACGCCTAATGGTAATCACTTATAATCATTTCATTGACTGGATGCTACAAACCGCTATAGATTTGCAGATGGATATCTCCTTTGTTGGAATCATGAATTATTTGGGAGACAATGTCTTCCACTCTGAATATAAAGATGAGATACAAGAGTTTGTCTATCCCTATACCAGCGAAAACAGACGGGGAGATCTAGAACGGGTAAAGCCGGATATAATGTTGACCAATTATTTTGACGCAGAATTAGAGGGGGATTACTTTACCGACACCATACCCCTTTGTCCCACAGCAGGATTTTTAAGTGGGGTGTTGATTATGGAGCGATGGAGTGAATTTTTCAAGATGAATTTGGAGGAAGGGTGGAGAAAAGATGCAGACATTTACAGGAAATATTCAAGCTGATAGCTTAAATGGTGCAATATTTGCCATTGAAGGGATAAAAGACGCTTGTGCAATCCTTAACGGCCCTACGGGCTGCAAGTTCTATCATTCGGCTATTTCAGACAGTCAGTATATGAGAGGCCTTTCTTTTGATGCCATCCAATACTCCAACAGTTATTATATGGGGCAGGCTCGTGTGCCCTCCACTTATTTGGATGGGCATGATTATGTATTTGGTAGTGGCGAGAAGCTTACAGCCATTCTTAAAGAGATTGCCAAGGAGGACTTTTCCTTAATCGCAGTAATCAACTCACCTGGGGCAGCACTTATTGGAGATGACTTAGAGAGCTTTTTAAAGAAAGAAATCAGTGACATACCCTACTTTTCTATTGAAAATACAGGATACTCCGGGAGTTTTTCAGAAGGGTATCAAAATGCCATCATTAAGGCATTAGGTAGCATTGGGCTTGGCAGATCATTAGAAGGAAAAGTATTTCGTTGTTACGATGTAAAAAAAACACAGACATCAGAGATACGAAGTGATACTGGTGTGAATAAGTCGAAAGAATCAGAAAAAGGGGAATGCTCAGTGAACTTACTGGGATTTAACATTTATCAGAAGTACTTTAGTGAGAACGTTCAAGCCATTAAGTCCCTCCTAGAGTGTTGTGGAATATCGGTGGTTAGTGCACCTGGGGCTGGAGATAAGGTAGAGACACTTCAGCGTATGCCAGAGGCAGATTTTAATGTAATCCTCTATCCAGAGTATGGAAAGGAAATAGCTCGTTGGTTGGAAAAGACTTATGATATACCGTCAATCTCCCTTGAAGAGGGGTTGCCAATTGGCTTTGATGGAACAGAAAGTTTCATAAAACAGATCTGTCAGGAGGTGGGTGCAAATCCTGAAAGGGCTATAGACAGAATCAATAGAGCAAGAGCAAAGGCATACTTGCACCTTACCAGATACACCTCCCTATTAGGCTTACCAAAAGGCTCTTCCTTTGGAATTAAAGCAGAGGCCTCCGTTTGTTACGCCCTTACAAAATGGCTTTGCTCTTACCTTGGGATGATTCCAGCAGCGATTACTGTATTGCCTGAAAGGGAAGAGGAGTCCCTGGCCAGATTGTCAAACTTTCTTCAGGAAATTGACTCTTTAGAGGTACTAGACAACTCCTTGATAGAGACTCCTATGCACATTCTTTTTGCAGATGGCTCTACTATAGCTCAGACAAGGCTAGAGGGGAAAAGAGTGTGTGGAGTAGAACTAACTTTACCAAACCTAGGCTATTTAGATGTGACGGATAAGTATATTCTAGGAGAAGATGGAGCTTTGTTTTTGCTTGAGCAGATTTTGAATGGGTTGCGGTTTATATTGTAAAAGTAGATGTGCAAACAATATATAAGATCATATTCGACTCCTGTTATCCAAGTATAAAGCATCTCATCTCATGTACTCTAAAGAGTGGAAAATGACTGGAGTATTGTAATTGCTTATGAGCAGATAGGCTTTAGTACTATAGACTACAATCAAGTTGTGAGACACATTTCAGAAAGAGACATACCCCACAGGCATAAGATATAAGAGTTCCTCCTGGGAATCTCCAGGAATTCCCAACAAATGGTTGATGTTGTTATCTCTAAAGGCTCCAACAGCACAAGTGCCTAATCCCAACGTTTCTGCTTGAAGATAGATGTTTTGAGCAGAATGTCCTACTTCCATGTGGACATAGGTACGTCCAGGTTCTTCTCCATATCTTATAGTGGTTCTGGCAAAGATGGCAGTGTAAATAACGACAATAGGTGCACCCTGTATGAAAGTTTGTCCCCATGCTAATTCTGCAAGGTCTTGACGAATATCATCATTGGAAGTTCTTTTAATCTTATGCTCATTAGGAAGGTATCGATAGACACCTACTTCAATACCGGTAACATTCCCAATGACAACAAAAATTTCTAAAGGATACAATGCCCCTGCAGAAGGAGCAGTGCGAAATCCCCGATCGCTAGACACTCCATAAGCCGCCCACAGGATTTGTGAAAGTTGTTCTGGAGTGAGAGGTTTGTCTTGAAAGCTCCTGTGAGAACGACGACTCATCAAAGCTTCTTCCACACTGATGCTACCTTTTAAGACAGGAGGAGGTAGAAGATAAGTACGAGGACTGTCTCCGACTAAAGTAAGAGAGATGGTATTATCATGACCTTGATGTTGTGAAGAGTTATCTACACTTGAATTTTCATCTTCAAGATATTCTTCCATTTGATTCTCTATAGTTTCAATGTTGTTACTTTGTTCTGTTGGGGGGGATGTATCTGTAACACCACAACCAATCATTACCAATGCCAATAAAAGAAAAATAAATAAAATTAATTTTGTTCTCATCGTTATATTCACCTCTCCATAATGTGTTTATACGTAACATTCGTATCTCTTACATTATCCTATCACACTAAAAGGGAAAAGCATATAATAAATAAAGATTATAACCTTAAAAATTCCCTTGCAAAAAGATAAGAAGGCGAAAGGGAGTAGCCTACTATCCGATTACAAGGAGATTTATATGAGAACTAAAATGACAAATTTTGTTTTAGTGTAAAAAGGTTAAGGCTTGGCAAATTGCAACGCTCTGAGGAGTATTTTTGGCGAAAATTCTCCAGAAGATAAGGTTACGAAACACACTGTATGTTGCAGCTATAATGAGTGAGACTTGTGTATCCATTCCTGTAGCAAGACCTATGGCAAAAAACATGGTCATCCAGAAGAAGCTACCAATGGCAGTAACAAGGAAGTATTTGGATTTTTTCTTAATTTGATAAGAAGTGAATTCAAAACATATTGTGATTACTCCTAAAATTTGGGCGATGATAAACCAAGTATTCATATTATATTTGCTCCTGTTCTATAGATTTTAAGTGGCTAATTTTAATGGGACATAATGTTTTTTATGCAATTGAACCTATTTGCAACGCATTTAAGGGCTTAATTGAGAGGGCTCAATTCAAGTTAAAAAGTTAGCCACATTTATTTAGACAACATATTTTGGAGTGGGTTGCTTTATTAAACAAAATGAAACTTTTCTTTTTTTAAACTGTTATACTTTATAGGAGAAGAATTTTTGAAAAAGCCTCGTACTCATCTACTTCAGAGAAAATTAATGAGAAATGAGGAATGCAAAGGTTTGATGGTTAAAGTATACTAATCATTGGAAATAAGTAATTTTAAAATCTAGGTTGTAAAAGAAATAATGTTTATGTACAATTGAATGGAAAGTTATAGGTATTTTACTTATTAGGGGGTGAGAAACTTGAATGACATAGACATTATTGATTTATATTTTAAGCGAGATGAAAAAGCACTAGAAATAACCAAAGAAAAATATAGTCATCAAATGTTTCATACTTCCATGAACATTTTAAGAAATACCCAAGATGCAGAGGAGTGCGTCAACGATACGTTGTTAAGAGCTTGGGAGAACATCCCCCCTACTCGACCTCAGTATTTAGGTGCTTTTCTTATTAAAATCACAAGGAATTTATCTATTAACAAATGGAAGGCTAAAGGAACAGCCAAGAGAGGTGGGAACGCAGTGGACTTACTCCTTAGTGAATTAGAAGAATGTATTCCCCACAGCCAGATGGGGTTGCCTGAAGAAGAGTATGAGGCAAGCCTTGTAACAGGGAGCATTAACGAGTTCTTAGGCTCTATCAATCAAATTACAAGAGTGGTTTTTGTTCTAAGATATTTTCATGGGGAAAGTATTCGCAATATTTGTGAGCGTTGTAAAATGAGCGAAAGTAAGGTGAAATCTATTTTATTTAGAACAAGAAGAAAATTGAAGGAGCATTTGGAGAAGGAGGGAATCACATTATGAAAATTCGTGCTGTAGAAAGGCTTTTTGATAGAATTGGTGAGATCAATGACAGTTTTTTAGAAGAAGTATATTTGGTGGATGTTGCAGGAGCAAGAGCCACTAGGCGCAAACGTGTTGCTAGAGGTACTGCAGGGGTAGTGGTTGTGACTGGAGTAGCTGTAGTTTTATGGAGGTGGAGGAAAAGCAGGCTGGAAAGAAGTGCATAAAAAAGGGGGATTAGCATTAATGGCAACGCCAGTTAGTCGCGCTCCTTTACTGTCACTTTCACAACATCACCAGGCTGCTTGTTAATCTTGCTACGAATATCTTTACGAACTCCGATGATGTAACAAATCGACCCGTCAGGATTCTTAACGCCCATATTTACAATACTTCCATCATAAGCCTCCCCATCAAAAGTGGCATGAACTTTTACCCTGCCTTTACCAAACTCTTTACGAATATCGTAAGGGAAAGGGACGTAAGCCCCATCTAAATCAGGAACTTTTTGGATGATAGCTTCGTATTCATATTGTTTGTCAGACATATCTTCTAACCTCCGTATTGTCAACTACTCGACGCTAACGTACCAAGCTTGTACGCGGTGTGACTGCCTAGAGCTGCTTTCAACCTTATTTATGGAACTCGTCAATACTACTAAATAAAATATATAAAAGGGTTACAAATCCTGCTTACGCAACAAATAGATTCCTAAGAAACCAAAGAGTACAATGATAATAATGGTCATCAGATTAACAGGCATACCACTGGTGGTAACAGGACCAAAAGAGGTAAGGCTTTGGGCAGGAAAAAGAGTAAAACCGATAATCAATTCCATAATACCAATTCCTAAATTCATACCCAGAAACAGGAATATTCCTGCAACACTTCCTTTAGTAAGAATAATGGCCACCATCATGACTACCACCCACTGAACAATGGCAAGGATATTTCGCGCCATAAACTCCATAATCTCGGCAGACTCAGTAGAAAGCATTAAAGGAAGCAAGATTACTGCTGCCACCATATAACATGTCAAGATTGTCGCTCCGATCTTAACAAAATAGTATTTTGTTCGAGATACCCCACTGGCAAACATTAAGCTCATAACTTTGTTTTTGTAATCCAAGTTCAGAAGGTGGAAGGGATATAACAAAGCAAAAACAAGGAGTCCCAAAAACGTAGATATTGTTAGTAGTATGAGAAAGGCAGTTAAAAAGGGGATATGCTGCACTCTCATGAGGTTAAAGAAAAAATCTTCTGAAAAAACTAAAAGTGATAAGATGGTCATAGATATTACCTTCTTCAAATTCAGCTCTACTAATATTTAGTACTCTTTTAGCACCATAAGAAAAATTTAGGTTTTCCACTTGTATCTTCATGACGATATTCCTCTTTTCTTTTAAGTAGTATTCAGTGGTAAAAGATATTTGGATTCTACGGTAACAGGGTGATTTCTTCTAAGAACACCCTTTTTCTTTACAAATATACATAATATAGTATAAGATAAAATAGAAGTAAAAGCAAATGACTTAAGAAATAACTTCGTAGAAGTAATAGGATTTCACCTAGTGAAAAATATTGGGAAATAAATGTGTTAAAAAAGTTTAAAGCATAAAAGCTCATGATATTAGAGTAGAGGAAAAATATGTCACAGAAAGGATTTTTCAAATGAGGTCGCAAAGTAAAAAAACATTGCTGAAGGTTTGCATATTTATGTTGTGTGGGTTAGTTTTATTTATTGCAGGCCTTGGTTTATATATAGGGTTAAATGAAAGGGCTCCAGAAGTTTTAGTCGTAGAGGAAACAATCCTACCAGAGCCAGAGCCAATTCCAGAGCCCGAACCAGCTCCAGAACCGGAGCCGGAATTGGAGCCAGAACCGGAGCCAGTGGAAATCCCTATTGACTTTGAAGAGTTGTGGGCCATTAACCCTCATGTTCATGGTTGGATTACCGTGCCTGGAACAGAAGTGGACTACCCAATACTACAAAGCCCACCAGAAGAATGTCAGGAGTTTTATTTAAGTCATACCATAGAAAGGGCATTTTGTGGTGTTGGTTCAGTTTTTACGCAGGATTATAATAGCTTAGACTTTACCGATAGAAACACAGTGATATACGCACACAATATGGGCTTTGGAGATCTTAGAATGTTTGGTAGCCTGTATTATATTGTTGATGATGAAGGTGAACTGGTTACTGAGACATTTACAATATACACTCCAGAGAGCATATTGATTTATCAAATATTTGCAGTTGTGGTGTATGATGATCTACACATTATGATTGAGTTTGATTTTGAGGAAATGGATGATTTCCATGGATTTTTAAATAAAATACAAGGAATGCCAGATTTGCGTTTCTGGGATGATGAAATAGTGTTTTCCCAGGAAGACAGGATTGTTACTCTAGCAACCTGTACAGATAGAGGATTCTCAGCAGAAAGATTCTTGGTAGTGGGAGTACTGATTGAAGAAAAGAGGGCGACCTCTTAATACATATGACAAAACGGCTTAGGAGTCTCCTAGGCCGTTTTTTGAAGGGAGAAAGAGGATCGGTTTTCTTTTACTGGATTGTAAATCTGTGAGTCAACCTTATTGAGTAAAATAGTTTGCCCATCATCATGACAAAGTATTTACCATCATTGCGAGCAAAGGGAAGCAATCCAGTAGTTGTTAATTGTCAACTTTATAGGCATTTAAAGAAATTCCCTGCTGTTCTGCAATCCTCTGAGCAATATGCACAGAAAGATTCCATCTTCTTCCTGAATTATCCCGTTTTAAGATTCTATTGTAATAACTTTCTAAATCTCCAGCCAAGTATCTGTGAGCAAGCTCACAGGTGGTATTACTCAAGTCAAAATTACCAATAGCAGGAGCTGCGTCCAAGGAAAGTTCATTCATGAGATAGCGAACATCTCTCCTGGTGATATTCTCGGTATATGCCAGATTGTAAGAGGCAATGATGAAATCTACCCTTGCAAAGGAAAACAGAATATAACCACAAGCCACTACCACCATGACATACTTGAAAAGGCGGAATTTATCTTTATAAATACTCACCATCACACCCCCCATAATCAGGGTCAATACTCCTAAAAACCATAATACCAGCACTCTTAAAAAGGTAAGGTGATAAGCACCAACATAAAGGAGCATACGATACGCTGCAGATACCGTCATAATACAAGTGCAGATAGAGATAATAAGTAACAGAATCTTCAGCACTTTGTTTTCCTTAAAAACTTGAATGCAGACAAGAACCATCACAAAGTTAAT
>JGI20163J15578_10000259_pt1 | contig 21986 bp, 15 predicted proteins | sample TergutCu122P1_FD_15578 | JGI IMG/M metagenome (IMG submission 15578)
GAGTGAGTTCTAGCAGAAATGTACTGAACTCGCCTGTACCCGCAAGGGTGCAAAACTACTCAAGAATCCCCTGGATTTATCTATGGGGAGTGTCAATAATATTCTTTGCCTCTTGCTTATTGGTCAAGTTGATTTGGATTGCAGCCGTCTCATTATACTCATCACTCCAAGGCCTAACACGCTAAGAATAGATAATAATATAGGCAAAAATAGATTGCTGTCATCACCTGTTTGAGGTGAGTTTTTTCCTGGATTATTATTGGTATTCATTGCGACATTGACCTCTTTTCCATTATCTCCTCCATTATCCTTGTCTTTTGATTCATATTTTTCAGATGGCTCAGATTGCTTTTCGGAGTTTCCATTGTTATTTTCATTTGATTCTGCACACTCCCATGGATACTTGTCACAATCATTACATAACTCTGGACATTCACATGGGTATTTGCCGCAATCATCACATAGCTCTAAACACTCACAGGGATATTTGTCACAGCTGCCACATAGCTCTGGGCACTCACATGGATACTTGCCACAATCATCACATAACTCTGGACACTCACAGGGATATTTTCCACAGTCATCGCATGGTTCTGGGCATACACATAAACATTCATTACAATCTTCACAAGGCTCTGGACATTCACATATTGGATAGAAAACTGCAGTAAATGTCATACCCTCCGTAACATCTCGATTGACAAGTTCCCCAAACACTGGAGTATCTGGTGTCCAACCAACAAATTCCCAGCCTGACGTCGGAGTCGTTAAAGCCGGAATATCAAAATATACTGGACTTGCCCCAAAAATAAAGTGACCGTCTCTCACATAAAAAGATACTGTACCTTCGTGTAACCCACCTTCTCCAATAATAAAAGTAAAATAATGACGAAGCTGGGCAAATTGTGCGATAAATGTAACGTCTTCAGTTACAGCTCCATGTTGGCCCGGGTGAGATGTCCAGCCTAGAAATTGCCACCCTCTTCTTGCAGCTGAAACTGCCGGTATAGCATTCGCTGGAATTGTCTCTCCGTCTGGAACTTGAATAGTAGTTGTCTGAGTCACATACACACCAGTTGCGCCATTTTGTACGATAAATGTTACGTTATGGTGAGAGGCATTCTCAGAAGCAATAATTCCTTCATATGCATTCTCTTCATTAACAACTTCTTCTATATTGGCTTCTTCACCTGCAACTTTTTCTTGTTCTACATTAACAATAATTTTTTCTGGTTGGATAACCTCGTTGTTACTCTTTGATATTTCCACCTCCATTGCTTCAAACTTAGCTTCCTGCTTTTTTTCGGCTTGATAATATTGATAGCCTTGGTAGCCAGCATATACACCAATACCTAGAATCAATGCTGTGACAATCGATAGTGCCAAAATTGTCTTAATTCTTTTCATATTTCTTTTTAAAACCCTTTTCTTTCTATAAAAACATACCAATACTACATTGAACATTCTAAATTGTTCAACAATTATATTATACTACAGAAAGCGTAAATATTCAAGCTCTCAAGTGATTGTACTCCCAAAAATACCTCTCTACTTTATAATTCACTATACAATTTCTTTCCAGAAATATTCTCCCCTTTATAGCCCCCTCAATTCATCACTTGTAAGCATAGCAAATCCTATCCATTAAGTACAAAGAATATCCACAAGACCCACCTTTCAGGCTATAAAATCATGAAAATAAGGACTGTGGAGTTATTGTCCGCAGCCCTCATTGCCTTATCATATTTTATTACTACCGATTCTATCTACTTTCTTTTCAGTTTCTTTTTCAACGATGTTCCACCTAAGACAGAAGACATTGCAAATAGTAGACCAGCTAACAGTGGAGCCGTTCCCGCAAGATCACCCGTCAGTGGGCCTCTACGTCCTCTTCCACCTCTTCTTTCGTCGTCTTCGTCATCGTCGTCAATTGGAGGGGTAAAGGTATTGGTTATCGTTTGTGCAAAACCATCTACTACATTTCCAGTCCTAGGCGCCACAGTTGCTACATATCTAGGAGGTACATCCGGCTCTACAACGTAGAGTAAAAACGGTTCCCCATAAACAAACTCTATACCTTCCCATATATGCGTCCAACCATTGGCTGCAGTTAATACTTGTGTTCTTACAGGAGCCACTTGACCCGGCAAACGCAACTCTACTATAATCGTTGCAGGCCGATGAGAGAGATGATTTTCATCACCAGTCCAAACTTTATTCACTGTGAAAGTCGTTACTCCACGTCTTGGTGGTGGTTCCCTGAATATGTTCGCTAAAGTAATGGTCCATAGATTACTTCCTTCTTCTGGCTCCGTAATCACTCCTACATCAGGAACAAAGTTTGTTGGGACATTGAGTTCTTTGATGCTGTAAATAAATTCGCTACCGTCAATATCATATACCAGTAGGGTTTCGAAAAACCCTACCCAGTACCCTGATGGATTTGGAATAATAGTAAGGGTTCGTCCAGTTTCAGTCCATGGATCTGCTTCATCGGTACGCACCAATAATTCCACTGTAATACTCTCTGGACGATCCGCAAGAGTGCCTCCCACCCAATCCTTAGTTACCTTTAACTGCTTCATTTCAACGAATGGCGTGTGAATATAGTTATTGGTAAAAGCTCCCGTTCCATAGTTTTGTGTAACATATATTGGAATAATCCGACCTAATTCATCGGTTTTGTAGCCCCATAATATAAGATTGGGCCTTGAACCTTCTGTTGCAACATTTCCATTGAATCTAACAGTTCCAGAAATTTCAACATTCTCTAGAAATTCCTTGAAATCATCTTCAGGGGCAGTATTTGCAAGATTAAAGCCAATACCACCGCCGTTTGCAGCAGTATTATTATTTATTGTAGTAGTTCCTTCTATTGTGAGATTAACACCTGGGCTTAATAACCCAATAGCACCACCATTTCCACCAGCTATATTTCCTGAAATAGTGCTATCCGATATATGAATTACAGGAACAGATTGACGTACTGAAATACCTCCACCATGGACACCAGCAACATTATTGGTTATGGATCCTCCTGTTATACAAAGGTAAAGGCCATGTCCACCATCAAGCCCCCCATATACATTAATACCACCACCATTGCCATTAGGTGCAAAATTATCTGTTATAATACCTCCACTCATAAAAAATCTACGTTCCGTTGGGTTTTGACCATGAATTGCGATCATCACACCACCACCACCACTATTTCTACCTGGATCGTTTATTGTAGCAGTGTTTCTAGAAATAGTACCGCCATACATATTAAATTCATTTCTGATATGAAACACTCCACCACCTTCTGCAGCGGTATTGTTTGAAATAGCACCTCCAAGCATATTGAATTGATATCCACTAACAAACACACCACCACCTTGTGGAACACCGGTTGCTGCAGCAGCACTGTTACCAGAAATCGAACCATCATGCATTGTGAATTCAGCGGTACCACCAGTATGAACACCGCCACCACCATAACGTGCGGTATTCCCATCGATATTACCTGAGTGCATAGTGAAAATTGCATTAGTTACGTCCACTCCACCACCTCTATTTGCGTTGTTCCCTGTTATAAAACCATTATAGAGACAGAATGTAGAACCAGACACATGTACCCCTCCGCCAGTAGCCATTGCACCAGCTTCATTGCCTCTTATATGACCTCCCCTCATTTCAAAAGAAGCTCCACGAACCACAGACACCCCACCACCGTGAGAGCCACTGATATTTTCTTCAATTATACCACCGTACATTACAAAGGTAGGAGAGAAATTTACATTCTCTGTACCATCGACAAGTACTCCTGCTCCTCCAAATCCTCCAGGACCTGGTGCTAAATTCCCATAAATAGAGCCACCCCTCATAAAGAAAGTACCGCTTTCCCTTACAACAACCCCTCTATTGTCAAAATTGCTGATGGAAGCCGAATCATGATTCATTTCAAAATGCCCACCTGCATTTACAGTAACTCCTGTACCTGTACCTGGAAAGCCTGTCAATGAATTATTAAGAATAAGGGTTACACCCGATCCAACAGTAAATCCTCCAACAGCAGCTGTAACAGGTACATTAATCTCTAATGTAGGAGGTAAGCCTGCTGCTGATAAATTCGCAGTGGTAATTCCAATTGGAGTCAAACTACCCACATGTATCCCTGTAACGCTGGAATCTGCGAGAGCAGCAAACAATTGCACTGGGTTGTTAACGGTTACAATAGAAAACGGCATAAAGTTTTGATATCCACCGCTTCCATACCCTCCATCATTAACAAGATAGGGTTCATCGAAATCGGAGTTCTCAACTTCACTAGCACGCACCACCGTTGGCACTAACACCAAAATCAAAGCGAGCAACAACGCAGCCATCTTCGTTAGTACAACATTTCTCTTCTTCATCATCTTTCTCCTCTTAATCTTAACAAGTTACACCTCTATACCTAAAGCACATCTTTTATAACATCGTATTCATAGCGCACAAATTCAAAATAAAAGACTCCTTTGATATCCCAACTATAAACCTAATGATCAAATACTAAGCAACACGAATTAAAAAAACAAACATCCTCACTATACTTTTGACCACACAGATTCATTATAACTGAGTTATAGTCAATTTCAAGCATTTTAGAACTATGATTACACTCATAAAAATCTCCATTCCGCCGCCTCGCGGCACAAATAGCAATGAAATTTGACTCTCTCCAATTTCTTGATAAAATGATTGTTAAGAAGCCATACTACAAAGCACGGGAGGAGGAGTCCTCGCTGTAATCTTCATTGCTACTTTCATGAAATGCATTCGTCATATACATAAATCTCACAATTAACTATAAATTTTAAATAAAAATTAAAACATAAAACGATAAACTTAACATTATTATACTCGTTTTTTTAGTGGATTTCAAGATTCAAACTCATAATTTCGAAACATTTCCTCCATATCGGCACAAAAATCAAGCAAAAAACAACTCTCACGATTAAACATCTGCAAAACAGGGTAAAATCCTACTTCCTAAAAATTTGGTAATTATTAAATTTTTATAAAATCTCAAATCTTTGCTTCAATACATGCACCAAAGTCAAATTAAACGACAAAACCATTTGACAAAATGAATCTAATGACGGAAAATATAACAAAGAAAATATAGATTTCGAAAGGAGAGGCAGATCTTCCTGAAATTACAAGGTTTGACTTTTGCCCTATAAAATTATGAAAAAACGTTTTACACTATTCATTATAATCTTGATGATATTCACTCTAGGGATTGGATGTACCCAGACAGTGGAGCTTCCTGATGAAGAGGACATTATCATTGAAGCCATAGAGCCAGAGGAGCCTGAGGAGGATATTCCCGAAGAACCACTAGAGGAGGAAGAGGCTCCTCAGGAAATTCTACCAAGTGTTCGTAACTTTAATATTTCTCCAGGAGACCATGGCTATCACGCTGTTCGTTTCCTTGAGCACATGAATGACATCCTGCCTTATCGTTTGCCATTTTCCACAAGAGAGCTGGAATCTGCCTATTGGATTGTGGACACCTTGTTGGATATGGGATTTGACGAATCTTTAATAGAGATGCAAACCTTTAGATATGATGTTCAAACTTCTTCATGGTGGGGAAATGCTTTATGGTCATTGGAGTGGTTTGAAGAGGAAGGATATTTTGATTTTGATGGAGTGGAACGGATTGATTACAGCCAGAACGTGATCTTAACCATTCCAGGCCGTAGTGAGCGAACCATCATTATTGGTGCCCACTATGATACCGTTGGCAGTGCTGGAATGAGTGATAATGCCGCTGGAGTAGCTCTTCTTCTTGAAAGTGCCTACCGGATGATGGATGAGGATCACTACTATACCCTTCAATACGTTTTCTTTGGAGCTGAAGAAGTTGGGCTGATAGGAGCTTTCTATTTTACTGACAGCTTAACGGATACAGAAGTTTACAATCTAGAATTGGTAATTAATGCAGATGTGATTATCGAAGGCCCTATCTTCATCTATGCCACAGGTTATGTTACTTATTTACCCGATTGGCCAATCGTAACTCTTTGGGGAGAAGATATTCCAACCATTCATGAAAGCCCACTCACTATGGAAATTGATAGCTTTGCCAATGCACTGGCTTATGATGGGGTTCATCTGGTGGCCATGCCTCAAGCAATCTTCTCACCTACTGACCATCTTGCATTTTTAGAGTTTGGAGTCCCTGTTGTGTACTTTTACGGTACATACCCTCCTGAGTATCCAGAACTTTTCGTTAGAAATATCTTACACACTCCTGACGATAACCTGGACTTTATTATGGCAGATTCTCCGGGACGAATTGAAGAGGGTCTTCATACCTTCTTACGATTCCTTGATGCTATCTTAACAATAGAAGGGATAGAATAGGGACTAGACAAAAACGAAGGAAATAAGGACATCATGACCAATAAGAAAAACAAAAGAAATAAGCATACAAAGGTAAAAAAAGGAGTGGCCAACAAAAAAATGTCCACTCCTAAAGGCTTTAACATTACCTTGAGAGAAACTCTTGTTTCTCTTTGTTGTTTGCTTCTCCCAAGCCTATTAGTAAGTCTTACCACTCGAGTTTTTTACTTTAACAGGGTATGGCTTGTTTCAATATATGTGATTACTTCAATTGGTATTGTTGCTTTCTTTCTTTTTAAGTTTTACCTTTGTAAATTTAAAACACTGGCTTTGTTATTGGGCTTGGCTCTATCCCCTCTATACACTTATATTTATGAAGCCCGCTGGGCCGCTCAATTTGCCCGTACAGATGATTTACTTGGGGAGGAGTTTCCTACTATCTCTTATATTTTCACTCCACTATCCATCTTCTTTTATGCTTTACCCTTCTTCATTATGTCCGTAATTGGGCTAGTTGTTTTGTTTACCATCAGGTCAAGGAAAAATATTGCTTTATAAATTTACTCAGTTTTTGTTTTTACACATTCTTTGCTTCAAATCCTCTAGATGATTTTGAAGTGCAATAAAACTCTCTTCACTCATACCATGCTCCATCTTACAAGCGTCTTCTACAGCGGTCTCACTCTCTACCCCTAAGAAGATTAATAGATCCGAAATCAAAGTATGACAGTCATATATTCTCTGAGCAATATTTCTTCCTGTTTCAGTTAATACAATTTGTCCTCCTGCTCCTATTTCAATATATCCATTTGCTTTTAAGTTCTTCATAGCAACACTAATGCTAGGTTTGGAATAACCTAGTTTATTTGCAATATCAATGGAGCGTACAGTATCTCCATTTTGGCCTAGTATTAAAATTGTTTCCAAATAGTTTTCTACAGATTCTGCTGGCTTACCCATCGTCTCACCTCATAATAGTTATCTTTGACTAACTCATATCTTAGCATACATTTTTCTACATCACAATATAGTTGTGATTTTTCTTAACCTAATCATTCTACTTTCACAGTTCCTCCCACATCAGCTCCTGTTTTTTTCAATTAGGGCTTGACAAGGAAGTTAGCCTATGCTAACATTACTATGGTTAGCCTAGACTAACTCGGAGAATAAGAAAAGGAGCATATGATGATTCATTTTGATGACACCTGTGACAAAATGCCTTTTTAGCACTTGTATCTTTTGAATCGATTGTATAAAAATAAATCATGAACATTATAATTATGAGCCTTTTTGCCGGCGTTGTAGGCATGGGGCTTGGTGGAGTAATCACTGCAATATTTGGGACGAAAACAGACCGAATGATCAGTATCTTTCTCTCTCTTGCTGCGGGAGTGATGATTAGTATTGTATTTATCGAACTTATTCCTGAAGCCATTGAGTATTCTAATATCTGGATCACCCTTATCGGTTTAGCTCTGGGTGTACTTATGGTTTTCGTTCTTCACAATATTATGGATCGGCTTCCTACCTCTAAACCCTCAGAATCTAAACTACACGACACCTATGCAGAGTTCTTCCACTCTAGCGACATCCTAGACAAACAAAAAAGCATGATCCGCTCTGGGCTAATTATGCTCTTTGCCATTGCCTTACATAATGTTCCTGAAGGCTTGGCCATGGGAGCTGCTGGCTATCATGATGTTGCTCTTGGTTTAACCATTGCCATTATGATTGGCCTTCACAATATTCCAGAAGGTATGGCGATCTCTGCCCCTCTTATTTCTGGTGGCCTCTCTAAGTTAAAAGCCGTTCTATTGGTTACCCTAACAGGAGCAACGACGATTATTGGAACGGTTATTGGAATTTGGGTTGGAGGCATCTCCGATGTAGCCCTTGCTCTTTCTTTTGCGATCGCTTCTGGTGCCATGTTATATGTTGTGTTTGGGGAGATATTACCTCAATCTATCGTGACCAATAAAGATAGAATCCCCACAATATTTGCTCTTGTGGGAGTGGTTATCGGATTGGTAATTACACAGATCTAAGGCTAATCTACCCCCATCTCTTTAGAGAGCTTTTCAGCCTCTCTTTGGAGTTTTTTATCTTCCATACTATTTCTAAAAAAAGCCTTTACATAATCCATCATACCTTGTGGATTTTGAATCCGTATTATCCCATAGAACATAGATACTTTTGGATGCTTAGGCAGGTAAGCAAAGTAGGTCGGCTTCCAAAGAATCAATATGAACAAGTGTGGACAAAAACATTAAAATGGCCACAAGAACCGTTACAATAATTCCCACATTCCCCAAAATAATTCTAACTTTATGCTTTTTATCCATGGTCTATTCTCCCTTTATAGGCTTATCTATGCCTAAACTGTGAATAAAACTTTGTTGAATATTTTTCGGAATTATTCTGTTACGCCATTAGAGGTAAAAGGTTTTATAGTGTCTTTATTATACTTTTACTTATTTTAAAGATTCTCATCATCTGTTTTATATGGATCGAAGGGGTCTTGCTCTTCCCTTTGTTGATGATCATCGTCCTCAGCTGATGAAGTTGTGATGTTGCTCAACGCAGAATCTAACTCTTTTGCCTCTTCTTCTAAAGCCACCTCTTGTTGAATCATTTCCAGATCACTAGCGGTCACCTTTCGCAGCTTAAACCAAGCCACGGATCCTGTGAACAAATAGAACAAACTCCATATACGCTTACTGCCAACAATGCGATAAACATCCCCAGCCCTGTACTAAACAGATCTTGTATCACAACAAACAATATCTGAGGCACAAAGGCAGAGAAAAGAAATGCAATATTGAATTCAAATAATAATACAATCAGGTTCACTACAGTAAAGGCAATGAGTACCAATAGATTCGCTCTTGCCCTATTAAATTTGACTGCTTGAGTTTTAATTGTTGTGTTGTCCATTTTCTTCCTCCGCTCATTTACAATATATTTTTGTGCTTTATTTTCTATACTTCACTTCCAGTCCCAACTCCTCCAACTGCCTATCATCAGCAATCCCTGGTGCTTTGGTCATCATACAAACAGCGTCTTTGTTCTTAGGAAAGGCGATTACATCACGAATACTTTCTTCCCCCGCCATAATCATAATCATCCGATCGAACCCATAGGCAATGCCTCCATGGGGGGGCACCCCAAATTTAAAGGCATCTAGGAGAAAGCCAAACTGGCTATAAGCTTCTTCTTTGGTAAAGCCTAGCACTTCAAACATCCTATTTTGAACCTCACTTTGATAGATCCGTATACTTCCACCACCAATCTCATGGCCGTTTAGAACAATATCATAAGCCTTAGCACGAACTGCACCTGGATTCGTGTCAAGAAGTTCCAAATCCTCTTCCATAGGCATAGTAAATGGATGATGCATAGCAGTATATCGCTCTTGCTCTTCATTCCACTCTAACAATGGAAACTCTGTTACCCAGGCGAAGTTAAACTCCTCTTTGTTGATCAACTCTAGTTCTTTAGCCAACTCTAGACGCAAGTTACCCAGTACATTCCAAACCACGGCATTTTCATCTGCTGCGAAAAGGAGTAAGTCTCCTGGCTTCCCTTCCATCTTAGCAATAAGTCTAACCATCTCATCTTCTGTCATGAACTTAGTAAATGAAGATTTTAGGCTTCCATCTTCCCCAATTGCAAGATAAGCCAGACCTTTCGCCCCAAAATCTTTCGCCAAATCCACTAACTTGTCAATCTTCTTCCGTGGCATTGCCCCTTGACCTTTCACATTAAGCCCTCGAACACTACTGCCCTCACAAACTGCATTTTTAAACACCACAAACTCACAATCAGAAACCACATGAGTTACATCTACTAACTCCATGGCAAAGCGCAGATCTGGTTTGTCGGAGCCATATCGATTCATGGCCTCCTCCCAAGTTAGTCTTGGAAATGGGGTGGACACCTTTACACCCATTGCCTCTGAAAATAGCTCTCCCAGGAATTTCTCATTAACAGCGATTACATCTTCTACATCAACAAAAGACATCTCTATATCAATTTGGGTAAATTCAGGTTGTCTGTCTGCTCTTAAATCCTCATCTCTAAAACATTTAGCAATTTGGAAATAACGGTCATAGCCTGAACACATCAGCAACTGCTTATACAATTGAGGGGATTGAGGCAAACCGTAAAATTGTCCCGGATTCACCCGACTAGGCACCAGATAATCCCTAGCTCCTTCTGGTGTACTTTTCCCTAGTACAGGCGTCTCTATCTCTAGGAAACCTTCTTTGGTAAGAAATTGACGTGTTAAAGTTGCCACGCGGCTTCTTAAGATTAAGTTCTCTTGCAAGTCAGGACGACGCAGATCCAAATATCTATACCTTAGCCTTAACTCTTCCTTAGTCTTAGACCCTTCCTCAATAGGAAATGGGGGAACATCAGACTCTGATAATATTCGAAGTTCTGTAGGGATAATTTCAATCTCCCCAGTGGCCAGGTTAGGATTCACTGCTCCAGAACGTTTCGCCACCACCCCAACAACAGCAATTACATATTCGCTTCTTAAATGGGCAGCTTTTTCAAGAAGCTCTGGTGCCATAGAGCTTTCTTCTAATACCACCTGAATGAGCCCTGTTCTATCTCTAACATCGATAAAGATGAGTCCTCCTTTGTTGCGATTTTTCTGAACCCAACCCATTATGGTTACGGTCTCATCTACGTTATTTGTGGTCAACTCACTACAACGGTGGGTTCTTTTGATGTTGATCATCGATTCTGTCATTTTTTGTTCTCCTTCTTGCTAAACCTCTATATCTCTATTTTATTATAACTATAGCACCTGTATCGTCATTACGAGAAACTTATCTTTATAATACTCTACAAAATTTCTGTATCTCTAAAATACTCTACAATCTTTCCATACCCTTCATTCATCAACTGCTCTTTCTGAAACTTCTTATTCTTCTTCATATGAATCAAAGACACTTCCTTCCCTGATTCTCGCTCCTTCTTAGCCAACTGTAATATTTTAAGCAAAGAATCCCCTAAAATTCCCTTTTCAAGCAAGAACGCCATCTTCTCTTTCGCTATAGGTATCTGATAATCCTCTTCTAAAAGCAACATGACAATTCGTTCAAATCCTATAGAAAACCCAACTGCTGGAGTATTTTGTCCTGTAAATTTGCCAATCATCTCATCGTATCGACCACCACCAGCTACAGAACCACTTGAACCTTTCATATCAATTTCAAATATGGTTCCTGTATAATAGGCTTGCCCTCTAACCATAGTGGGTCTAAAGTTAATGTTAAACTCACAGTCCTTTGCTCCTTCCACAGAGCTGATGATGGCTTCCAAGTCATCCGCCGCCTCTGGCTCTAAGAACTCTCCCAGTACCTCTCTGCAAGTGGTAACTCCTTCTAAATCGTGAGTAACTGTTGTAAATAAGTTCAGATATTTGTTGATTACCTCCCCATCATATCCCAACTCTTTTAGCTCCTCAGCCACTTTATCTTCTCCAATTTTGTCAATTTTATCTAAGATAATGAACACATCATCATAATCTTCCCTTTTAAACCCTGAATAAGCTGCCATGGCTCTTAAAAATCTTCTGTCATTAATGGCTACAGTAAAATCCCTAAAATCTAACTTCCCTAATAGGGATGTAGTAGCCAAAATCAGCTCTATTTCCGCCAAGGTAGAGCTTTCCCCTAGAATATCTATGTCACATTGGGTAAATTGTCTAAAACGGCCTTTTTGGGGACGATCTGCCCGCCATACATTACCAATCTGCATGGCTTTAAAGGGAGATGGAAGATTATTCGCATGATTGGCATAATATCTAGCCAAAGGTAAGGTCAGATCATAACGCATTCCACAATCTACCACCTCTTCTTCTGTCATAGCAGTATCAACCTTCAGTTTTTCCCCTCTTTTCAATATCTTAAAAATTAACTTTTCATTGTCTCCCCCTTGTTTGCTACAAAGGTTCTCAATCTGCTCCATACTGGGGGTATCAATAGAGTAAAATCCATAATCCCTATAGGTCTCCTTAATTAAACCAATGACATAATCTCGAATTGCCATCTCACGTGGCAAAATATCTTTCATTCCTGTTACAGGTGTTTTTGTTAATCTCACTTTTCTATCCTCTCCTTTATAATTGCTCATCAATATTTCTAATGAAACTAAATCAGAGTTCTCTTCCCTTTTCGATGTAATCACCTATATCTTTAGTGTTGGCTACACGTTTAATCGTGACAGCAATCTCCCCGGTTTTCAAAGTCTCACACTTTCTGAGTTCTTTCTTTTCTTGCTTATTACAATCCTCACTGCCTGCTTTTTCATTACTGCTAGCTTTATCTTTATCACCTTGCCACTCTCTGGTCACAAATTTTGTTATGGCACCTGCCCCAACACCAAGGATAGTGTGCAGCTCCTCTATAATTAGTATATTGTATATTCCGGCTTTGTCAACCTTTGCAAAACCTACATTTTCAAAGTTTCCTGCAATATTTTTCTGACGATAAAGGTAATAGGGCAAAAGTCCCATTTCCTTTGCATAATCATAGCAAAAATGCAACATTTCATTGATATCACACTCCTTATAATCAACATCTAATTTCGCTCCTCGCTTTTTCGCCAAGGTGTGAATGGTGAGATTGTCTGGTTCTAGATTTGCAACCTCCGAAAGAGTTTGTCTTATTTCCTCCATTCCCTCACCAGGCAAGCCAACGATTAAGTCCATATTGATGTTATCAAAGCCTTCTGCTCTGGCTAGGTTAAAAGCAGTTACAATATCATTAACGTTATGATTACGCTCTATTCTATCCAATGTCTTTTGGTTCATGGATTGAGGATTAATGGATATTCTGTTCACTCCTGCTTTTTTAAAGAGCCTTAACTTTTCTTTTGTAATGGTTTCTGGACGCCCCGCTTCCACTGTATACTCCACGACTTTGTTCAATGAAAATGACTCTTCAATGGCATGAAACAATCTACTAAATTGCTGAGCATTTAACGTGGTTGGAGTTCCACCTCCAATATATATTGTCTGCAGATTTCTAAGGTGTTGTTCAACACGATTCCTCTTTACCACTCTACCTAACTGGATAATCTCTTCACAAAGCTGTTCCACATATTCATCAATTCTATCCTGCCACTTACCAGCATCACCACTTCCAAAAGTACAATAAGAACAGATACTGGGACAAAATGGAATACTTACAAATAAGCTAAATCCATCTTCATGATCCAACCCTTTTATTAGCTCATTCTCTCTTTTTGCAACGTTAATGGCTAGCTTTGCCTTGTCTTCTGAAAGATAGTATTTATCTATAAGAACTTGTTCTAAATAACTATCCTCTTGGTAAGAGCTTTCATATTCCTTCAAAACTTTCATAGCTAATTTTGTAGGACGGACTCCCGTTAAAATCCCCCAAGGTAAAGTTTTCCCCGTATGTTCTGATAGGTAATCATATACCCTTTTAATCAAATATTTCTCTTTCTCTCTCACAATATTATCATTTGGAAATACGGAAAAACAAGACCCTCTATTCAATGTTAACTGTAATCGAGACTCTTGCTCCTTGTCTATTTCTTGCCTTATCTCTTGATTGGGGAAAAAAGCTTTGGTTAGGTTATATACACCATTCAAATCACTGTTATTTTTACACTTAATTACAATCATTTTGCCCTCACTACCTAAAGAACGGATTCATCTTCTTTTCCCTACCAATCGTTGTTGCCTCAACATGTCCTGGATAAACTCCCGTCTCTTCAGGAAGCACCAATAATTTATCCTTAATGGATTGAAGAAGCACTTCCGAATCCCCTCCTGGAAGGTCTGTTCTACCAACAGAACCACTAAACAAAGTATCCCCTGTGAACACCACTCCTTCACTAGGAAGGTAATAGGCACACCCCCCTGGTGTATGACCTGGGATATGTAGAATACAAACCTCAAAGCCAGCCAAACTAAAACTCTGAAGCTCCTTTAAAAACACCACTTTATTAACAGAATACTCTTTATTCCCAAGAACAGTGGAGAAATTCAACACAGGATCTTTTAAGTACTTCTCTTCCTCTTCATGGGCATATACCGTAGTCGGAATCTCATCAATAAACTCTTCAATCCCCATAATATGATCAAAGTGTCCATGAGTAAGCAAAATTCCCTTAACCTGATAACCCGATTTCTTAATATAGTTCACCATTTCTTGAGAGTAAGTAGCCAAATCCACAAGGAAACATTCCTTCGTCCCTTCATTGACAACAATGTAGCAATTCGTCCCAACACTCCCTAAAACAAACTTTTCTATTTTCATATCTTCCACTCCTATATTCTATGTTACTTCCGTACCAAAAAGCTTTACTCAATAACAACACACTGTCTCACACAGTTCACCCTATCGCCCGCTCAATTCCTTCCACACCATCAATCTGTCTCATCTTATCCGCAACCTTGGTCAGCTCCTCTTTCCCATTCACAATAAATCCAAGCTCAACGGTAACCAAACCTTTCTTACTGGTGCGAATATTCATAGACTTCACATCAATCTTATTCTCAGTAAACACCTTCGTAATCTCCAGCAACATCCCTTGTCTATCTTTAGTATATACATTCAATTCCGCCAGATATTTTCCTGTGCCTTCTTTAGTGGCAGACTCTTCCCAGTCAGCCTCAATCAACCGTTCTCGCTCCACATCTGACAAATGAAGGATATTGGTGCAATCGGTTCGGTGAATGGTCATTCCTCTGCCTCGAGTTACAAACCCAACAATCTCATCTCCAGGCAGAGGGTTGCAACACTTGGAAAAGCGCACCGCAATGTCGTCAATTCCTTTAACCACAATGCCACTTTTAGTCTTAGCAATATGAACATGTTGCTTGTTTACCTCAGAAATCTTCTCTAAAATACTTTCATCAGTAATAATCTCTTTATGTTCTTTTCTATATTCTTCTACCAGACGATTGACCACCTGACCTTCTTTAATCCCTCCATGGCCTATGGCTGCCAACACCGCATCCCAATCTTTAAATCCGTACTTTCTCATCACCTTTTGCATGTATTTAGGCTTTGTCACATCAGAAAGTTTGATGCTTTTAGATTTGGCGTAAGCACTCATTAAGTCTTTCCCATGAGTGATATTTTCTTCTTTGTATTCCTTTTTGAACCATTGATTGATCTTGTTCTTGGCTTGAGTGCTCTTTACAATATTTAACCAGTCACGACTTGGTCCCCTGGAATTCTGAGAGGTAAGAATCTCTATTCTGTCGCCATTTTGAATCTTGTAGTCGATTTGGACCAGCTTGCCATTTACCTTGGCCCCAACCATTCGATTCCCTACAGCACTATGGATAGAATAAGCAAAGTCAATAGGAGTCGAACCATTAGACAACCTTTTTACATCACCATCAGGGGTGAAGCAATACACGTCCTCTGAAAAAAGATCCAGATCCCCTTTCAGCAAGCTCAGGAACTCATGATTGTCTGACATGTCCCTTTGCCACTCCAGAATCTGGCGCAACCAAGTAAGTTTCTCTTCTTCTCTGGCTTCTACATCTTTGCCTTTTTCTCCATCTTTGTATTTCCAATGAGCAGCAATCCCGTATTCAGCCGTTTTATGCATCTCCTCTGTTCGAATCTGAATCTCAAAAGGTTGCCCTGTAGGCCCCATTAAGGTAGTATGCAAGGATTGATACATATTGATTTTAGGCATAGCAATATAGTCTTTAAAACGCCCTGGAACAGGGGTAAACATATCGTGAATAATTCCCAAAGCAGCATAACAATCTTTCACATTCTTGGTGATAATCCGAACTGCAAACAGGTCATACACCTGGTCAACAGTTTTATTCTGGTTCACCATCTTACGATAAATACTAAAAAGATGCTTCACACGACCATAAACATTAACGGTCAAACTTTCTTCAAGAAGGTGGGATTTCAACTCGTTGACGATTTGTTGAACGAATTCCTCCCGCTCAGTTTTACGGTCATTTAGCTCTTGAACCAAAGTATTGTATATTTCGGGCTCTGAATATTTCAAAGATAAGTCATCTAACTCAATCTTAATCCTAGAAATCCCCAAACGCTGTGCAATAGGGGCATAAATGTCCATAGTCTCCCGAGCTTTTTCTCTTTGCTTCTCAGGAGGCATATAATCAAGAGTCTGCATATTATGAAGTCGATCCGCAAGCTTAATGATGATGACACGAATGTCCTTTGCCATAGCAAGAAACATCTTTCGCAGATTCTCCGCTTGTATCTCTATCTTATCTTGAGAATAAGCCAACTTGTTTAACTTGGTTACCCCATCAACCAATAGGGCTACATCGTCACCAAAGGCCTCTGAAACCTCTTCTAAGGTCATAGAGGTATCTTCTACTGCATCATGAAGAAGACCCGCCAATATGGTCTCTTTATCCATCTCAAGATTCGCCAAGATAATCCCTACCCATAAAGGATGGATAATATAAGGATCTCCAGACTTCCGGTTCTGCCCTTGATGTGCCTCAAGAGCCATGCTGTAAGCCTTCTCTATTCGGCTGTTGTCTCTAGAAGGGTGATAGCTATTTACTTGTTCAATTAGGCTGTCATACAACTCTTCTGGTTTTTGAAGATGTATGGGTGCCAAAGGACTATGACCGTCCTCTAGATGCAAACTTTCATTTAACAGTACATATTCTCTTGCTCCGTTCATCAACTACCCCCTCCTTTATTTATTATTTTGTCTTTTATTTCTCTAATGATTTTTTATTTCAATAAACTTCAGTATAACACTTTTTACAGCTTTTTTCCAGCATTTTTACACACAAAGTATCAGGCTGACAGGAATGGAACCCACATGGTTTCGACTCCCTCCAACCTGTTTGTCTTATCCCTACACACATGGGAAGTGAGATGTTAATTCTCTATTGCCTCAGAGCAGTAGAAAGGGCTGGACTCCTAGGAATCCAACCCTTTTTTTGTTGCTATAAGTCACAGCTTCAGTAACTGCGTCATTTAATAATATGATACTCATCGTGGTAAGCGTCTTCGATTACAATTACTTTTGGTTTCACTTTGCTAAATCTACTTGCGGTTAACTTAGTAGAAGTAGCAGCAAATCCTAGTAGTCCCAACCCAAACAACATCATCCACAGAATCATGTTTGACGTATCCCCGGTCTTTGGTACTGGTCGTTTGTCATCTTCTGGTGTTACAGGTAAGCCCCAGCCCCATACAGCGTACACTCTTACGTTAGCATCTGTAATGGTTACCTCTGTTAATAAGGTTGGCAGTGTAGCTCCTGGTGCAAAGATTTGATTAGCAGGTGCTGCGCTCCAGCCACGGAATACCACATGGGTAGATACACCATTTCTATTTACAGGAGTATGTGTTGGTGTTACATTCCCCAAACCATGAGCCCCTGGTGCTAAACCAGTTCGGTTTGCTGGCATATTGCTTACGGTTCCATTTTGCTGTCCATTGGGTACAAAGGTAAGGGTAAATGTCGGGTCTCCCACTGGTGGAGGATCTGGCTGACCAAATCTACCTTGTCCATCCCCCCATAATGCAAATACTGTAATTCCATTGCCCGTCATACGAGTTGGCAGTTGAGCTGGTGGAATTAAGATTTCATTGGGTACTGGTTGTCCTACCACTAAACCTTGGTTGCTGCTAGCCCATCCTAGGAAATGCCATCTCTCTGGTGCTGTTCCAGACGCCCATGGTCCAATTGTTGCACCTACACGTAAGTCGTTTCTACTTATTGGTGTTTGATTCGTTGGACGTGTGATTTGGTCTGGTAGATTCGTTACTACTAAAGGTCTAGTTGGTGGGGTAATCACAACTCTTATGGGGTTACCATCACCATCTCTTATAATCTCATAATTCCAATCACCTCCTGGAAGATTAACATTAATATCTCCATCCGTTCCTGGTGGTAATGGAATCGTAATGATTCCATCATTATCTCTCTCATAAGGATTATTTGGAATATTAGAGGTTACTCCACCATCTTCATCCACATCAATATTAATGTCCGGGCCACGCCCTACTGGTGGTGGGTTCGGGATACCATATCGCCCTTCATCATCCCCCCACACTGCATATCGAAGTACTGGTACATTTGGCATGGTTGGCAATGCTGCTTGAATCGCTTGGGTTGTCATCAACATTCCTGCTGGTGGAACTTGTCCTACTACTAAACCTTCTCTTGTAGAGGCCCAACCTAGGAATGTCCATGAAGCTTGTGGTTCTGGTGGTGCTGCTGTTCCAGGATTCCATGTTAGGGTTGAAGTTACTTCTTGTGTTGGATTAGTAACTGGTGATTGTCCTGTAGTGGTTACGGTAGCTGGTGTATTTCTCACCGTTAGTGGGCGAGTATTACGTAAACCTATATAACCTTCATCGTTCCCCCACACTGCCCACACACGGTATTGTCCATCTGGCATAACGGTTAGTGGTGTAATTCTATCTTGTACTGGGAATTGTTGTCCAATTGCCAATCTCACATCTGTGCCTACCCAACCTAAGAATTCAAATCCTAGTTCTGGAGTTCCAGGTACCCATGGTCCAATGGTGGATCCAGGTACTACGTTATGAGTACTCACAGGAGTTTGGTCATTTGGTCGAGCCATGCCCACGTTGGTTACGGTTAAATCAAATCTTAGTACATCTGGTATCTCTCCACCATCAGTTGACCAGCCCCAGATGGCATGTAGATTTACATCTGCATTGGTGATGGCAACCGTTGGGGTTGGAATGTCTCTTGGATTCAACCATCCCGCTGGTAAGTTTGCACTTTCACCACCTGCGAAAATATGACTTTGAGGTACAGTACTCCAACCTACAAATCTTACAGAAGTTAATTCTCCAGCTCTGTTCAAGTCGCTATGAGCTGGCATTCCTGTACGGATAGTGTGATTACCTGGTGTCAGATTCACTTGGTTCTCTGGTACAGAACCTACGGTTCCACCTTGTAGTGCATTTCCGTGGTAAAGAATGCTAAATGTTACTACTACACATTCTTCACAACAGTCTGTACATTTGCCGCTGTCGCAATCGCAAGGCTCTACGTCACAGCACTCATCACACTCTATACAAATGAAGTCGCAATCGCAACAGTCACAACAATCTACACAGTATCCACTGTCACAATCACAAGGCTCTACATCACCACAATCGAAGCAGTCGCCACAATCTAGACATTCGTTACAGTCTACGCAAGTTCCCCAACTCCATACAGCAAATACCGTTATATTGGCTGTAGAAATGGTTACACTGGTTACTCTTTCTGGCAGGGTCGCTCCCTCTCCAAAGATCTGAGTGCTTCTTGTTAAGCTCCATCCCTCAAATACTACGTGTGTTAATACTCCATTGCGTAACACTGGGCTGTGAGACGGATTACCTGTTGTTAATGTATGCTCTCCTGCTACTAAGCCTGTGCGAGCTGTTGGTACTTGGGATACTGTTCCCCCTAGTAGTGCATTTCCGTTATAAGTAATTGTAAAGTCACATTCTTCACAACAGTCTGTACATTTGCCACTGCCACAATCGCAAGGCTCTACGTCACAGCACTCATCACACTCTATACAGATAAAGTCACAATCGCAACAGTCACAACAATCTACACAGTATCCACTGTCACAATCACAAGGCTCTACATCATCACAATCGAAACAGTCATTACAGCCTAGGCATTCGTTACAATCTACACAGGTTCCCCAACTCCATACAGCATATACTGCTACATCCGCTGTAGAGATAGTTACATTGGTCACTCTTGTTGGTAGGGTGTCTCCTTCTCCAAAAATTTGAGTTGTAGGAGCTAATGTCCAACCTTCAAATACTACATGGGTTAATATTCCACCACGTTCTACTGGGCTGTGAGTTGGTGCTGCTCCAGGAGTCAAAGGACGAACTCCAGGGGTCAATCCCGTTTGAGTGGCTGGCAATTGTGATACAGTTCCGCCTAATTGAGCATTGCCTCTATAAAAGATAGAGAAATCGCATAATTCACAACAATCCACGCAGTAGCCACTATCACATTCACATGGTTCTAAGTCGTTGCAATCGAAACAGTCATTACAACCTGGACATTCGTTACAATCTACACAATGTCCCCAGCTCCATACAGCGTATACTGCTACATTGGCTGTAGAGATGGTTACTTCTGTTACTCTTGTTGGTAAGGTGTCGCCTTCTCCAAAGATTCCTGTGGTAGGAGCCAATGTCCAACCTTCAAATACTACGTTGGTTAACACACCCTCCCGAAGTACTGGGCTATGAGTTGGTGCTGCTCCAGGAGTCAAAGGACGAACTCCAGGGGTTAAACCTGTTTGAGTATCTGGCAATTGTGATACGGTTCCACCTGACTGGGCATTTCCTCTATAGAAGATAGAGAAATCACAGTTTACGCAACAATCTACACAATAACCACTATCACAGTCACATGGCTCTAAGTCATCACAATCGAAGCAGTCATTACAACCTGGACATTCGTTACAATCTACACAGGTTCCCCAACTCCATGCGGCGTATACATTTACATCGGCATTGGTAATCTCCACATTCGTTACAATAGGAGGTGGTACCGCATCCTCCCATATTGTAGTTACTGGAGCTAAAGTCCAACCCACGAAATTCACATGAGTAAGGACTCCATTACGTAACACTGGAGAGTGAGTTGGTGTTGCTTCTGGTGTCAATGTCAACGGATGCACTCCAGCAGTTAACCCTGTTTGGTTCGCTGGTAAATTCTCTACCGTTCCACCTTGCTGTGAGTTTCCTTGATAGATGATATCAAAGGTAGGCAACTGTGCACGAGTAATCGTTACTTGGGTTTCATTTGCTGGAAACCCTTGCATAGCGGCGAGTACCATCCTAATTTCAAGAGAATCTCCTGGATTCACAAGAAACCCTTCTTCAATGTTTAGTCTTACATTAAGACCTACATACCCAAGATGTCCAGGTCCCACGATACCACCTAATCCAACCAGTTGGAAAGCTTGAACAGCTATAGGTGGGTCTATTGGCAATACTGATGGTGGTGTTCTTTGCAATGATCCAGCCACTCCTGGTGGCAGTATAATGCTTGAACTCTCATGGGTAAATGCAATGGGTTCAAACCCTAGGGTAAGCAAAGCAATGCCAATATGAGCTGGCGTTACCTCTCCCCAATCTAGCATAATCGTTAAATCTACATAGTTCTGCCCTACAGGCACAACTTGATCCTCTGCTGTCCAATGTGGCCTCTCTAGGTCATTTGATGAGGCTACTGCAAATGTCCTCGCCAAATCCCCCCAACCTTCATGATCTGGTGCCGCTTGAAGATTAAGAGACATTGGAATGATCATTAGAAACGCAACTACCCACGCTGCGGATCTTTTTAGTGCTTGGAAAACACTTCTACTTTTTCGTAATCTAGGCATATCGTCCTCCTACTTTCTAGTTTTCATGTTAATTAGTTACTACTTCCCCTTTATATAATATATATATTCAGATAAAACTTCATCTGTTATTACCAGTGGTTATTCTTTTGTAATAACACTGTCCTCATTGTCATCACTCTCAATAACAATTGTAAAGTTTTTAGTTTTCTTTTTGTCCATTACAATCTTAATAATTATTCCAGCTAATCCCAGT
>JGI20163J15578_10000260_pt1 | contig 21966 bp, 23 predicted proteins | sample TergutCu122P1_FD_15578 | JGI IMG/M metagenome (IMG submission 15578)
TCAAAACGCCTCAAAAGTCCGGTCTTCCGCTGGCTTAATCTCATTCATTTTTGCTCGCATTGCTTGCGCTGTTTTTTGGTTTTAACTCTTGATTGGCGTTTGTATTATTAATTTCTTCAAGTACTCGCTCATCAATATATGCGGCATGTTTATCTGCAACCGTTTTTAGTTCTGTACATAGTCTGTCAAACATAGAACTTAATTCATCGTTTGACTTTATGCTGCATTTACAAGAGTTATTATGCATAAGTGTCTCTCACCGTTACCTTTCAAAATAATTAGTCAAGTTTAATTCATAGTTGCCAACATATGATAATTTTTTCATGTTCAATGTGACCCTTTCATTGGCGAATATGATATCAGGGGGTAAAAAAGTAACTTCACATAAATAACGATTTTTCAGCTAAAAAGCTCTACCAACTTGGCGGAAGCACCATCTACCACCCTAAACCACTGTACAGAACCGTCATCAATTTGCACTGTGGCAAAAGACCCATACGTTCCTCCGGGCACAAATGCAATTGTCACTGTATGCATATCGCTTGTTGCTTGCAAGATTATTGGCTGCCCTACAGGTATTTTTGTAAAGTCGCCTTCCCCCCACGGAGCCCCATCTTCCAAGACTTCAAAGCTTCTTAGTATACCGTAAATACTCATTAGCTCTTCTTCAGTGAAATAACTTTTTTCAAATGTCTCGTAGAACTCGAATGTCAACCGGAGTTCGTCACGTAATGTGAAAGGTAAATACTCGGATAAGTTATTGTAAGTCAAATCTTCTGCCCGTCTTCCGCATCCAGTAAAAATCATAAGCAATACAATGGGAAATATAACAAGTTTGTTTTTTATCATATCATTTAAGTGTATAGTGTTATTCATGCAATGCCGCTCCTAAACAATAGATTTAAATTGAAACAAGGGCTTTGCATTTTTTACAAAGCCCTGTTCTTTTACAGTTAGAGACACTTTATTGTTAATCAGGGTTTTTATCATTTTCGTCCTCACGTTTGTCCAGACGTTTGTTAATTGTATCCAGTTTTACAAGGATTATTGCAAAAAACACAATTACGTAAGCCTGTGTTGTCAAGACATGTAACGATATATTGTCATCTGCATAATCACTGCTGCCCCAGAAGGGCATAGTAAACTGAAAAAACAAAACTAAAATACACAAAACAATAATTCCACCTACAAAATAGAAAACAAATTGACATACCTTGTGTCTCATAATTCATCCTACTTCCTATGGCAATACTGTAAGCTGCACATGCCTTGGAATGACATATCTCAAAGCAATACTAAGTCCTATTGATGCAGCAACACCACTTCTACCAAGGCCAATACTTAAAGATGGTCTTATGTTTAGTGATACACTGGTATGATAATAGCTACCAATACTATTAAAGGAATGAACGGTAGTATGCGACAGCAATCCATAAAAACGTGAAAAGGCCATCATGTTTCTGTGGGTTACTGACCACCATCCATCACTCCATGTTCGAGGTAGAGAAAAAAGAATACCTGCACCATTCCAATTTCCATTTGTTCTAAATTCGGGCTGAATATTTCTTGAGATACGCTGTGATGTGATGCTACCTGGACCAATGATATTTTCAGTATAACTAAATCCACCAGCCCAAGCCCTTGTGACATCTGCTGTTATAGACATAGCAGTAGAACCAATGCTGTCTGTGAGACGCATAAATGGTTCATTAAGCCAAGTAGCATCGGTATGAAACATGAAACTATTTCGGTTTGACCAATTTTGGGATGCTAGGTGGAATAAACTCATAACACCATCATGCCTTGAACCCGAGTTGAAGGGTTGTATGTTATATCCATACAGGCCCATTGGGTTATTGAAAAATTGCATCATCTCCAGTTCGGCCTGCCGTGCTTCTTCTGCTATAGCATGAGCTGTTACTCGGTCAATATAAACCGAATTACCGAATTGGTCAATCCTTGAATATGAAGCCAGTGTACTTATGCTTGGGCTAAAAGCTATGAACTCTAAATCTTCACATGACATTCCGTCAATAAAGTATTGATTCATGCCCATCATTAAAAGAATAGCACTTGCTTCTGCGTGAATATCTAAAACCACTCTCGCCGGGTTAACATCGTCTCTTACAAGTGTTCGAATAACACGATAGTACTCATCGATGGACTCCATCATTGTAAGGCCCAAATTGGAATCCTCTACAAATCTGCTTGAAACTATTGTCACATCGCCAATCGGCAAAATGTTACTAACATTACAAATTTCATAGTTATGTTCGGGTAGTGCTGCAATGGGAATTACACTACCAAACACCATAACTAATGCAAGAATAACGGACAGAATTTTCTTTCTACGCATTTTATCATCTCCTTGTTATTGTTGTAATAAGCAATTACTAAATTGCCAAACTCCTTGAAATTACTGCGTTTTTTGATTGCCCAATATATATATTTTTCTCCCGTTAATGGCAAAACAGAGTCGTTACAAAAGCATACAACACAAAAACGGAGGAGAAAACCCCTATCCTATCTATCATCATCCAATCCAATTCATAAAAACACATCCTTGTTAGTTTATAATTGCCCATCACATAACCCTTGGGCTTATATGCAAAACCTATACTCAATTCTACTTTGCGGCCGCTAAATTGTAAAATTAAGCAAGGTGTATTGCCATTAGAAAAATTAAACCAAATTTACCCGGTTTAAATTAACTTTCGGTTAATTTTTAATTAAATTATGTTAAAAATATTTGACAAACTTTCCATCTAAACACTATAATACCATTATGTTTCACACGCAAACTCAACACTTAAAAGAATGTTTTACCAGATTTTACCCCCCCCTATTGCATTTTAGGAGGTTAGGAGGTTACTTATGGATAATGCCCAATACAAAACCAAACTGGGTCAAATAATTAAGCAAGCAAGAGAACATCGCGGCATAACACAACAAGAACTCTCGGGTGTAGATAACGATGCTAAATTCATTTGCACTGTAAGGCATTTGAAAAGAATCGAACGTGGCGATGTTGATCTCAATCACTTTATGTTGCTGAAAATATTGGAAGCTTTACGTATTGATATTGAGGATTTTTCTGTAATGTTGCACGGCAACGATATGAAACTTTTCTACAACCACTTTGGCAAAGCTTGGGAGCATGTGTTTAATGAAGAATACGAAACCTTTAAGACTAAAATTGATGAGTTAAAGGCTAAGGAATATTGTGATACAAGCATTGCAGCTGTAAAACAGGCAATGCTTTTGTGTGATGCCGTAATTTACAAGTATCTTGATGGAAATCATGCTGCAAGCCTTGAACTTCTTTGTGACGCACTGCGGCTGACCGCACCGGGTTTGATAAACGAAAAAAATGTAGTAAAAAGCAGCAAGATTAAAGACCTAAAACTTAACATAATGGAATATCGCATCTTGAAGCAAATCGCACTTGATAAAGATGACTTAGGTAAGAAGCGTGAGGCTATTAATATTGAAACGGCCACTATAACTTCGTTAGAGCAAGAGGATGTAGATTACAGCGTACAGAAGAAGCTGCTGCCAACTTTATATTACAACTTATCTTATAACCTGATTGACGAGAAAGAGTATGATAAAGCTGATGAAATAATCGACCATGGCTTAACATTCTGTCTTTCTACGGGAGAATTAAAAATGATCGGATCCCTTAGCTACAGTAAAGGAAGGGTCTTAGCTTTAACAGAGCATAAAGAGCAAGCTAAAATTTGGTTCCGGCAATCGTACGATACATTTGTAAGCGAAGGTAAATTTAAACGTGCCGAACTTGTAAAAAATATGGCAGCCCAAAAGCATGGAATTAATCTGGGATAAGAGATTAATCTCCGCCACATTTACCTATGTCATACGGGCAAATAGTTTCTTCATATCTACACGATAATTCTTCACAATTACCCGCTGCCCCAACACTGCCTAAAAGCAAAGCAAATGATAATGCCGTCACAATCAGAAATTTAATGATATTTTTTGCCACATCAACCACTCCGTTCCGTTTTTTTCAATTATACACTAATTGATAATGCAATACCAGGGACATATATGTCCCCTTTTTGCACCGCAAAAACCCCCATAGGCCAGGCAGAATGCCGATTCTATGGGGGTCTTAACAATAAATGGTAAATATTTCAAATTGTTGCACATTTATTAAGTATCTGTTGCAGCAATTGAATGTTCTCTCACCAATGTTCTCTTACACCGCCGTCGCTTGCAATAACCTGCCCTGTAATCCATTTCCCGTAGGGGCTGTGCAGGAAAAGTACCAGGTCGGCGGTGTCGTTGGGCGTACCCCAGCGGCCCGCCGGGAAGCGGCTTGCAACTTGGTCGTACACTTCGCCAAAGCAGTAGCCCGTATCGTTTGGCCCGGGGTTTACGCAATTGACGCGAATATTTTTATCCCCAAGCAGGGCCGCAGACTGTCGGCACAGACAGATTATCGCTTCTTTTGATACGCAATAGGCAATTTCGCCCACCATGGGGCTTAAATACTGGCCGCTTGTAAAAAGTGTGATTGCATTGCTTTTTGCCGTATCCACTTGGGCAGCGAAGGATTGTATCATCATCATGGACGCGCGGACATTTACAAGCAAGTGCGGGTCTATGTGTTCCGGCGTCCACGTGCCAATTTCCCCGTGCTTACCATATGCGTGGTTTAAAACCAAGCCGTCAAGACCGCCAAGTTTTCCGGCGGCTTCTTCTACGGCTTTTTCCGCGTTGCCGGATATTTCTAAATCTGACGGGGTAACCGCGGTTACGTTTAGCCCCAAGTCGTTAAGCTGCTTTGTTACGGTTTCTGTGCCATTGGGCATTGCAGACAAGTGGTTTGTAGTCATGTCGAAGCCGGAAAACCCGTGGACGGCCACTGCCGCGCCCGCTTCCGCCAGCCGCTTTGCAAGGGTCGCGCCAATACCCAGCGGTCGGCTTACGCCTGTTACTAAAATTTTTTGCCCGTCTAATCTAATGGATGAGTTATGCATTAAGAAACGCCTCTACTATTTCCGGGTACTTCCACTTTAGTTCCCGGCGCAGCATAAGTTCAAACTCGTGGCCGCCGTTATCCCACCAGATGCTTGGTACGCCGTATTTGCGCGCACGGCTCATGTAGGCTTTTGCCCATTTTACCCTGTCTTGAGGGTTATTTTTATCTCTGGCACCGCATTCGCCCATAATAACCGGGATGCCCTTGCTAAGGAAGTATTTGTCCACCCGCCCAAACAGCAGGTCTAATTCTTTATCACATTCGTCTGTCCATTTATTATCATCCATGTCATCCAGCAGTGCGAAGTTTACCGGCGGGTAGCAGTGCAGGGAAACGATAATGTTTTCACCTTCCGGCGGCACAAAATCACACATGCCCGGGTCTTCGCTGCAGGCGGCATAGGTGGGCACCATCAGCATTCTTGTAGAGTTGCTGCCGCCGGTGGTGCGCACGGTTTCCACAAAGTCTTTGTTTAATTGCATAACCACGCGGCGGCCTTCTTCGTCTCCGCCGTTCCATTCCACGGGGGTTCTTGTTTTACGGGGCTCGTTCATGGCTTCAAAAATAAGCTTGTCGCCGTAATTTGCAAACCGTTCTGCAATCTGCTGCCAAAGGGCCTTCATCCGCTCGCTTGCAGCGGGATAATTTTCGTCCGAGGGGAAGTGCCAGTCTTCGTGGTGCAGGTTTAAAATAACCGTAAGCCCCACGTTAATGCCATAGTCTACAATTTCCTGCACCCTGTCCATCCAAGCCTTTTTTACAATGTTACCCGGCCCAATTTGTGCCTCCCAGGTAGTGGGCACGCGAAGCATGTCAAAGCCCGTGTCTTTTACAAGTTTTATCATTTCCGGCGTTGTAACAGGGTTGTTCCATGCGGTTTCCTGGGATTCCGGCGTTGGGTCTGTCTCCCCTCTGCGTATCGCGTCCAGTGTGTTGCCCAGGTTCCAGCCTGTGTGTAACTTTTTTACATATTCCCATGCGCTCATACTAATTTCTCCTCTCCATTTGACAAACTCTTGGAATATTTATACCATACTTACAAAACATATGAAACCCCGATATTAACCTTGAGACTGTCTTGTCAAGCAAGAAAACGATATATTTCCTATAGCGACTATCGATTAGTGTCGCATGAAATGCGACAATCATCGATTCGGAGCATTAGGGAATTATCGTTTTCAGGCTAACGAGACAACCCCCAACACCATGAATAGAGGACATCATGAAACCAAAAGACATAAACCCAACCCGCACCATAGCCATGATGATGGCCATTACAATAATAGGCAAGGTGCTGGGTGTATTGCGTGACCGGATGCAGGCAGGTGCCTTTGGGGGCGACACTGCCGAAGGTATTGCCTTTGCCCAGGCAAGTTTTTTGCCACGCACTTTTTTAGACGTTATGTTTGCGGCGGCTTTCTCCGCAAGCTTTATTCCGGTATTTTCATCTTATATGGAAACTAAGGGCAAAAAAGCGGCTTTCGACTTGGCAGGTCTTTTTATTAGCGTTGTGGCGGTTTTGACCGTTGCGGTAGCGGTAATTTCCATGATATTTGCCGGGCCTATTTTGTCCGCATCTTTAAGGGGCGAATACGCGCCTGCAGGCACAGTGGAATTGGGCGTTACGCTGCTGCGGTACATGTTCCCGCTAATGGTTTTAAGCGGCCTGGCCTTTTCGTTTACGGGCATACTGCAGTCTCTTGGGGAGTTTCGCATCCCTGCGGCAATGAGCGCAGTCTCCAACGCCATAATCCTGGTTTACTATTTCTTTTTCCTGGACCGTTTTGGGGTTTACGGCCTGGCGGTAGCCTTTTTAATTGGCTGGGGAGCCCAGGGCGTTATACAAATCCCGTTTTTAATAAAACACAAATTCCGTTTTCGCTTCCGCATAGACTTTAAAGACCCGGGGCTGCGGCAAATAGGAAAGTTAGCCATGCCCGTAATGGTAAGTTCCTGGATTGTGCCGGTAAATATTTGGGTAAATGTCCGCGCGTCTTCCAGCCTGTACGGGGGCGAATTTGGCGTTACGGCAATTCACTTTGCCAACACGCTGTTTATGATTATCAGCGGCGTTTTTATCCTTAGTGTTTCCAACGTAATTTTCCCCAAACTCTCACGCCAGGCCGCCACAGAGGATAAGGCCGGGTTTGGCGAGACGCTTAACGAGACGGTGCGGGTTGTGCTGTTTTTCCTGCTGCCGTTAACCTTTGGGATGATGACTTTAAGCCAGCCGCTGGTGCGGATGATTTATTATACGGACAATTTTTGTAGCACAGCGGTGCAAATTACAGGCACGGCATTGTTCTTTTTTGCCCTGGGGGTTGTAGGCTTTGGGCTGTTTGCGGTGCTAAGCCGCGCCTGCTACGCAATGATGGACGGACGGACGCCAATAATTGCCGCAATTGTGGCAATGGCCGCAAATGCTGTATTAAGCTTCACCCTCGCGCCCCGGTTGTACATTGCCGGGCCTGCTTTGGCAAGTGCCGTTGCCCACACCTTGGCGGCGAGTATCTTAGTTGCAGCCCTAACCCGCAAGGGTATTTTAAAGTGGTCCGGCGCAACTATTTTTGATATAGGTAAAATGGTTGTAATTGCCCTTATTATGTTTGGGGCTGTGTATGCCGCCCTTGGCAGAATGGCAGATTTACATGCAATATTGCAGGTTGGAATATCCGCCGTTGTAGGCGTGGCGGTGTACATTGGGCTGGCCGCGCTGGTAAGGATTAAGGAGATAAGTTGGGTTGTGAAAAATTTTTTGCGAAAGTGATAACCATTTCATCTTTTCCCCGACTATATTGTCAGAAAGCGGAGTGAATCACGTGAATGAAGTCACAAACTTGCTTAACGACAAAGCTTTTCTGGACAACCTTTACGGTTTTGCGTACAGACGCACAAACAATTCCTACGAAGCAGAGGATCTATGTTCCGACATTATACTGGCTGTTATTTCTGCTGCCCGCAGAAACTCGGACATCAGCAACGCCTATGCCTTTGTATGGACAATTGCCCGCCGTGTATATGCCGATTACTCTCAAAAACGTAAAGTAACCAACAGCAGACAAACCGCGGAATACTCTGACACAATTATGACAGGTCACTTCAATTCCATAGACGCGTATATGGAAGACGAGGACGACAAGTTACAATTGCGCCGTGTTATGCGGGAGATTATGTTCCTGTCTAAAATTTACCGGGACGTGTGCGTTATGTACTACCTGGATGAAATGAAGGTTGGCACCATTGCAAGGCAGCTTGGTATAACAGAAAACGCAGTTAAGCAGAGGCTTCATTCCGCTCGTGAGACAATTAGAAAGCAAGTGGAAAAAGGAGTGGAAAAAATGGAAGATACTAATTTAACATTACAGCCGGTATACCTGGCCTATATTGGCACAGGCAACCCAACAGGCAACAGCCCATTTGATGTTGCAAGTCGTACTTTTTCAAAAAATCTTATTTACCTATGCAAAAACAAAGAGCGTACTGTAAAGGAGCTATCCGAGATGCTGGGTATGCCAATGCCATGGGTAGAAGAAGAGGTACTTATTCAGTTACATGGGGAAAACGGATACTACGGTACGCTTAGAAAAACCGAAAGCGACAAGTATACCGCCAACGTAATCATCATCGACTATGACGAATATATGAAGATTGACGCAGTATATAGGAAGTACGCGGATATCATCGCCACGAAATTTGTAGATTACGTTAAAAAAAATGAGCAGAAACTCCTCGCCATGCCATTTTTGAATAAACAAACAAATACAAAGCTTATTGCATGGCCGCTTGCGGCAAGGGTAGCTTGGAGCTTTGCAGGCGTTCTAAAAAATAAAATTCTAGAAAAGCATTTCTCCGATGTTGAGCAAATAAAACGCGAATACACTGGGATTTGTATTGCTTTCAGAAGCGAGCAAATTCACAATTTCAGGTTTTGGGGTTGCAATGGCACTAACGGGTTCGACGTTAACGGATACAAAAGAGTTTTTATTTCTACTATGGGCGGGCCACGGTTACAGGGGCATTTTTATGCCGACCACAATATTTCACAAGACACGGCAATACTTTTAACTGTTAAAGCAATTGATGGACTTCCAATTGCGTCTCTTTCCGAGAGCGAAAAAGAAGTAGCCGCTAGAGCCATCGAAGTCGGGTATCTAAATAAAGAAGGCGACATGCTGTATCCCAAAATCCTAGTCAGTGAAGGCGACGAACAACCTTACTGGGATGCGCTGTCAGATTTCTTAATATGTATGGATGACCTTGTCGCCCCTGCCGTAGATGAAATGTACAGTCTTGTTAAAAAGTACGTACCTAAGCACCTGATGGGCGATACCGGGTTGTTTATTGAACTTACATCTGCCGGCGTGCAAGACGGCATAATTGAAAAATGCATTGAACTTGGGGTGCTAACCCCGCCCCCGGAAGGTAAGCCTTCCACCGAAGGAGTAGTTATGGTAGTGACGAAGTAAATCAAACTAAAGTCAGTTGACTCGAAAATCGAGTCGGCTGATTTTTTTTGCGAGGAGCCGCCAGGCAACGAAGCAAAGCGCAAACATCAGCAAACATGCACAGTTCCTCGCAAAATTGACTAAAAAAATATTTTACATTTTGTTATTGACTTATTTGGTCAAGTATATTATAATTGACCCATCGAGTCAGTCAATGAAGGAGATGATCCCATGGGGGAACCTGAACAAACATGTGAAAACTTTCAAAAATTCTTGACCCTACCGGAAGAAAAGCGCGAGCGGGTTATAAACGCCGCTATGAAAGAATTTCTTGTGGGCTACAAAAAAGCGTCTACAGACAATATTGTACGGGAAGCGGGAATATCCAAAGGGCTGCTTTTCCACTACTTTGGCACAAAAGAGCGGTTGTACAACTTCCTAATCGACTATTCTATCGACGTAATGCAGCGGGAATACATCGACCTTATAAACATTTTGCAGCCGGATATTTTAGAAAGCGTATGGCAGCTTTCCCTGCTAAAGCAGGACTTGTCAAATAAGTTCCCGGATATTTTCGATTTTATGATAAGCGCGTTTGTAGACGCAAGCGCGAAAAACGAAAGTACCCTTGCCAACCTTGCCAGGTTTAATGCAATACAAGGAAAAATTATGGCAGATGTTTACGCCCATGCGGATATATCCCTTTTCCGGAACGATATAGACCCCAAAACCGCCATGGAAATTATCTCGTGGACAATATACGGCTACGGCCAGTCAAAGGCAAACATAGCCCCCGGGGAAAGTATCGGGCAAACCGCAAGGGAAAATTACGACTGGTTCTTAGAAGAATTTCAACAAATTTTGAACACATTACGGAAATGTTTTTATAAGGAGGAGTCACAATGACCTACAGCGTAGAGGTAAACAAGGTAACAAAAATGTTCGGCAAGACAGCGGCCTTAAAAGGCGTAAACCTTCAAATTAAAGAAGGGGAAGTTTTTGCCTACATCGGCCCAAACGGGGCAGGCAAGTCTACAACCATCCGTGTGCTTTTGGGTATTTTGCAAGCCACATCCGGTAACGCAAAAGTCTTTGGCAAAGACGCCTGGAAAGACGCGGTAGAAATTCACAAAAAAATTGCATACGTCCCCGGGGACGTTAACCTATGGCCAAACCTTACCGGCGGCGAAGTTATCGACCTGTTTGTAAACCTCCGGGGCAGTCACGACAAGAAACTCCGTGAGCGGCTAATTAAAGACTTCAACCTGGACCCTACAAAGAAATGCCGCACATACTCGAAGGGTAACCGCCAAAAAGTGGCACTTGTGGCCGCTTTCGCCTCGGAAGTGGACCTGTACATTTTAGACGAGCCCACCAGCGGCCTGGACCCTTTAATGGAGCAAGTTTTCCAAGAGTGCGTACTGGAGCAAAAAAATAAAGGCAAGGGCGTGTTCCTGTCCAGCCACATAATGTCGGAAGTTGAAAGGCTTTGCGACCGGGTTGGCATTATCCGGGAAGGGGAAGTTGTGCAGGTAGGTACCCTGGAAGAGCTGCGCCACCTTACCCGTTATGTAATGAAGGTTTCCACAGAGCGTACAATTGAAGGGTTGGATAACCTGCCCGGCGTGTTTGACATCACAAAAACCGGCGATTATATCAGCTTCCACGTTGATACGGGCAATATGGGCCAGGTTATCAGCTACTTAAACCAATTTGGCATAAAGAAGCTGGAATCTGCGCCGCCATCCCTGGAAGATTTGTTCATGCAGCATTACACAAAATAGAGGAGGCAACCGTATGTTCGACAATACTCTAAAACTTACTAAGTTCATGCTAAAACGGGAAAGAACCTCGTCCACTGCATGGGTTCTTACAATGGTTATCCTAAACTTTTTAATATTGCTGCTAATGGGCCTTGCCCTAATGCCCGATGGGGAAAGTGTTGCGGAATTTATGGCCATGCTGGAAAACCCCGCGCTGCTTGCCATGGTTGGCCCATTGTACAGCATGGATGTTACAACCATGGGTGCCCTTTATACACTTATGATGTTTGTGTTTATGGGCATAACCGTAGGGATTATGAATATATTCCTAATCGTGCGCCACACCCGCGCAGACGAAGAAGCCGGGCGGTACGAAGTACTTCGCAGCCTGCCTTGCGGGCGGCTTGCCAACGTTAACGCCGCCATGCTTGCGGCAGTTGTGGTTAACGCCGTTATGGCTGTATTGTTTGCCCTAACCATGTGGCTTGGCATGAACATTATCGGTGACCCAATGGGCTTTAACGCGGCTGTTTTATGGGGCGTAACTTTAGGCGTTTTAGGCTTAACCTTCGCCGCTGTTGCTGCGTTGTTCAGCCAACTGTCGTCAAATTCCCGGGGTGCGTCAAGCTATTCATTCGCCGCAATGGGCTTGTTCTACTTCCTGCGCGCCGGGGCGGATATGGACCCGGAAGGTATGGGATTCCTGGCATTTTTAAGCCCGTTGGGGCTAATGTCCCGCACATGGGTTTATATCAACAATGTATGGTGGCCTGTGTTTGTAATATTTGGAATTGCGGCGGCCTTTACCGCGCTGGCGTATTGGCTGTGCAGCATCAGGGATATTGACCAGGGGCTAATTCCCGCACGGGCGGGCAAGCCTTACGGCGGCAGGCTGCTTAAATCTGCCTTTGGGCTAAATTTCCGCCTATTGCGCACAAGCATAATTGTGTGGGTGCTGGTGCTTTTTATCACGGGGCTTTCATATTCCACAGTGCTGCAAGACATAGACACCTTTGTGGCCGGTAACGATATGTACCGTCAAATGCTGCTTGCGCCCACGGGCTTGCTGGACCAAATAGACATCGACTACATGACAACAGAGCAAATTGCCGCCCAAATGAACGCCGTGCTAAACGCCGCGGGCTTTAACATTGTACAAATGTTTGCCAACATGATTGGTTTTGTAATGGCCATGATTGCCACCGTGCCGGTAATAATGTTTATACTAAAAGCCAAGGGCGAAGAAAAGGCCATACGGTCGGAATTGCTGTTTGCAACCCCTACTTCCAAAATCCGCTACTTGCTTGGCTTTGTAGTTATCGCGTTTTTATCCGCCGTGTTGATACAAATTGCGCAAGTGATCGGGCTGTTTTCCCTGGCGCAATCCTCTTTGGAAAACCCGGGTGACTTGCCCCTAAGCTTCCTGTTACAGTCTGCACTTGTATATGTACCTGCCATGTTGGTAATGGGCGGAATCACCGCCTTGCTGGTGGGGCTGTTCCCACGGCGCGTGGGCTTAATATGGGCATACTACGCATTCTCGTTCTTTGCCATGATGTACGCCCGTATGCTGCCGGAAATAGAGTGGCTGGCAAACCTAACACCCTTCGGCTGGGTACCCCAGCTGCCAATGGACAGCATTAACTGGCCTGTGATGATTATTATGAAACTGGTTGGCCTTGGCCTTGCCGCCGCCGGGATCTACTTTTACAGGAGAAGAGATATTAACGCGGTGTGTCAGTGAGTGAGAGTGTGGCCCCTAATCCTGTATCATTTTTAGTATATCGTTCCTGTACCATACCTCCCATTTCCCGTCATCATCTTCCATCAAAGGTAGTGTGTGCAATTTTCATCACCACTCAACACCCCTCAACGCCGTACCCAAAGCCGGTCTGTCATACAGCTTCACATCAACCACTTTAGCGCATTCCGCATCTTCCCCAAAAGGCAGGGCGGTAACATCGCAGTCTGCTGTTACTACAATAGAGTTACCAATGCAACTCCAGCCCTTCCACTCGCCATGGGTAACTGCGCCCACATTGCTGCAGCCTATAACCGGGATTTTATAGGCAGCGGCAATTTTTTTGTAAACTGTAATCCACGATTCGCCGTAAATTTCTTTGTTTTGTATGAACGATTGCGGAACCGCCCAGGAGCAAGGTGATAAAATTAAGCCGCAGCCCATCCGCGCCATTGCGTCGGCTATAACCAGCGGGAAAAAGTCCGCGCATATGGGGATGCCTATTTTACCGAATTTGGTGTCAAAAACGGAGATAGTTGTCCCGACAGAATATACATATTCCACTTCCGTAAGGATGTTAATTTTACTGTGCTTGCCCAGGATTTTGCCGTCGTCGTCAATTAAAACAGCAGTGTTGCGCGGCGCGCTGTCTTCACCTAATTCGGTTATACCGGCGACTATGTGTATGCCTTTCGCTTTAGCTATTTCGCATAAGCGGTTTGTTATAAAATTTGGAATTGGCAATGCCAATTTTTCCGCGCTAGGGTGCGCCCAGCCAAAATCGAAGCATTCCGGCAAAAGGGCGATGTCGTAACTTTCGTCAAAACTGTTAATAAGGGCCTCGGCAGCCAGCAGATTCTTTTCCGCGTCACCGTAGATTACCTTAGATTGAATCATAGCTACTTTTACATCTCTCATAAAATCCTCCTATTTTTTCTGTTTCACGACAATCACCAAACACATGACAATTGCCAGCACCGGCAGCACGGAAATAATCCCATACAGCGGCCTGTACCCCAGCGCACCCGCCACAAACCCCCAAATTAGCGACCCCACACCAAAGCCAATATCCATTGCGCACTGGAATGTAGCCGATGCCGCCCCACGCCTGTCCGGTGTGGTAGAGGACATGCACATGGCACTTACGGTTGTCATAATTATGCCCAGGCCAAAGCCGTAAATTATTGCGGCGGCAGAAAAAATTATGATTCCGCCCGTAACAAATAAAAGGAACAGTGCGCCCCCAAAAAGAGCTATGCCAAGCATCAGCAGGTAAAATGGCTGGCGTACTTTTGGCAGCGCGCTTCCCAAAATAATGTTTGCCACAAACATTGTGCAGGCTTGCAGGGTGTAAAAAATCGCAAATTCTTCTATGCCAATTTCCGTGGCGTAAACAGGCAAAAATACCACTGCCCCCGCATTGGCTACCATAAGTACCAAAAAGACAATACTTGGGGGCATCGCGCTTTTTTCAAAGTACTGCCAAAACCTTTTGTGGCCGGAAGAACTTTTCGCCAATGTGGTTCTTTTCGCAACGGGCTTTTTGTACCTTATTGTGGCGGAAATAGCCAAGGCCGACGCAAACAACACCGCGCCCCCGACCCACGCCGGAGTATAGTTGCTGCCAAACAAAAGAGCCATGGCAACCGCCGGGCCCGCCGCGCTTGCTATTGTTGGGAAAATACCAAAGTATGCCAAGCCCTTTTTTACTTTTGTTTCCGGCACAACATCGGTAACAATGGCCATTTGCGCGGTGGAAATGGCAGAAAACCCAACCCCTTGCGCCAGGCGGAAAAAAATAATGGCCGCCACAAATGGCATAAAATTCATGCCAAGCATACCGGCCACCATAATAACAAGGCCGGGGATAATTACAACCAATCTACCCTTTTTATCCGCAAAATGCCCGGATATTGGCCGGGCTGCCATAGCCGCGAAGGCAGAAATGGAGGTTGCTATACCAAGGAAGAAAGGCGCGTAGCCCAAATCGTCCATGTACAGCGGCAAAATAACCATTGTAACCTGGTTGGCCGCCATAAAAAGCGCGCATGTCAAGCAAATTTTTATGTAATTGGGGTTAAACAGTTTATCATTCACAAATGCACCCTCGTTTCAATATTCTCGGTGGGTAAACACATAGATTTGTCGTTATGTAAGAAAACTGTATTTTTCCTGAAGCGACTATCGATCATCGCCGTGGTTTTCGGCGATTAGCGATTCGGAGCTAAAGGAAAAATACAGTTTTCAGGCTATGACGTGTTACTTTATTTCATCTTACCTGTACACATACACTGCTCTTGTGTTTGCATCCCAACGGACACTCGCGCCTAATATCCACGAAACATATCTGGCAGGTACAAATATTCGGTCATTTATTATTACAGGAGTACCCATTTCCCGGGGCAGCGGCTCATCAATAAGAAGAGATATTTCATCCTCGTTATGGGTAATGTATACCGTGCGTGTTTCACTATCGAAGCGAACCGGTATGCAAAGGCTGTCGGCGATTATACCCAGTGGAACCATTGTACGGCCACTGGTGCGGTCTATGAAAGGAGCCGCATCGCTTTCCATTTCTTCACCCTTTAACGTGAATGTTGTACTGTCTACAACAAGACGTATAACTTGGGTTGGCTGGATGAACATATGCTGCCAAACTTCACCCATCGCATTAATGTGCGTAATTTCGCCGTCTGCAACCCGAAACAATGACGGAACGCCGGCAACGCCAAACCTGCTTAAAACAGGTGCGCCGCCTTCGTAGTTACGCCAATTGTCCGAATTGTAATAATATACAACAGTTCGCGTTTCTGTTGCCACCCTGTAGAGCTCACTTGCAAAAGGTACACAAAACGGACATGTTGGCCGTCCAAAATACACGAAACCGTTTTGAAGGGTTAGCAAATCTGCGGGATTTCTAACATGAACAACATAGCCTTCCGCAAATTCGCGCTGGCTTAAGAAATCTAAAATTTTACCGATATACTCATTTACATAATCGGCGTCCGCAGCCTCGGGTTCATCATAATAGTTTTGAACCGTCACTCTTGCCAATACAGTAAACCCGTCTTCGGTAACTGCAATTACATCTTCATCGTTAGCATCCAGGTCCCAAATTTGGCGGGCACCGGCAATTAAATTGCCGTCTTCGCACCAAACAGCCAGACGCCATGTTACGCCGGTGCCTTCCGATTCCCTAAGCAATTCCCTGATGAATGTTTCCGCTTCCGAAATTTCTAATGCCGTGCCGCTTGGGGCAGCACTTACATTGCCGCTAAATATCAGTAAAACCGACAACACTACCGATGTGCATAAAGCCAATATTTTTTTCACGAAGCATCTCCCCTACTTTTATTATAGATTCTTTAAAAACTCGCAATCTTCCTCGATACATGTAAAGAGGTCATCTGCGTAGCTGTACTCACGTTCCGTAATAAACCCTTCGGCACCTTGGACAAGGGCCGCATTTTTAACTGCCTCCCAATCAATAATGCCTTTGCCTGTGGCAACATTCCACTCCGCTTGCTTTTTAAAGTTCTCAATTACTTCCGGCGGAATTTGCGGACGTCCGTTTTCATCCCGTGGGAACTTGCTCCAATCAATTGGTTTCTCTGGACCGGCAACTTGGGAACATTCCTTTACATGTATAAGCTTGAACCGCCCGGGATATTTTGCAATAAACTCTGGGCAATTTACGCCGGAACATGTTGCCCAACCCACATCAAGTTGTATACAAACATTTTCTGGGTCGGTGTTAAGCAAAATTGTTTCCAGCAAATAGCCGTCTTTTCCTTCCAAAAACTCGTGACGATGGTTGTGGTAGCCAAACTTAATGCCACGTTTTGCACATTCCGCACCTACTGCATTAAGTTTTTTGGCAAATTCCAACGCTTCTTCGTAGGTAGAAAAGCTTGCCATTGGGTCGATAATGTATTTGATGCCAAGCTCTTCCGCAAAATCCAAATGCCCTAAAACCATGTCGGAAATAATGTGAGTGCTTAGGGGCTCTAGGTTTAGTTCCGCCAAAAGCTCCTTTAACTCTGCCGCACTGTATCCGCCGTAGTAGCCCATGGCAAACTCTACGCCGGTGTACCCAATTTTTGCAAGACGTTCCAATGTTCCTTTGAAATCTTTTGCTGCGTCATCTTTTACAGAGTACAATTGAATGTATCTCTTGTCCATACAAATTCCTCCTTAGTTTTATTGTATAATTTGTAACAGAAAAGCCGAAAAAATGCAAGAAGTCTTGTTATTGCAAATTTTATGTTATAATGCTTTTAAAATATGATGGAGGTGCAAATCATTGTATTATTTGGCAATAGACATCGGTGCATCCAGCGGCAGACATATCTTAGGCGAAATTGTAGACGGCAAGTTGAAGCTGGAGGAAGTACATCGGTTTAGCAATGGGATGGTATCTAAAGCGTGCTTGCACACGCATTTCGTACAGAGCGATTTCCCAGGGGATAAAAATCAACCGGTAAGAAAATCCTACCAGTTGGTTTGGGACACAAAAGCCCTGTTTGAGGAAATTTTGACAGGCTTGGCAAAGTGCAAAGCTATTGGCAAAATCCCGCAAAGTGTCGGCATTGATACCTGGGGCGTAGACTTTGTACTGCTGAATAAATCCGGCAGCCCACTTGGCAACGCTGTAGCTTACCGCGACAGCCGTACCGACGGCATGGACAAGGTGTTAAACCAATTTATAAGCGAAGAGGATTTGTACGCTAAAACAGGTATACAAAAAATGCCGTTTAACACAATTTATCAACTTCTGGCATTAAAACAGCAAAACCCGGAATTGCTGGCAGAAGCAACAGGTTTTCTGCTAATGCCGGAATATTTCAGCTACTTGTTAACAGGTGTAGACAAACATGAATACACCAACGCCACAACAACAGGCATGATAAACGCCCACACCGGGGATTGGGATTTTGATTTAATCGAGCGGGCAGGCCTGCCTAAAAATATATTTGGCAAAATTGTTCCCCCCGGCACAAAACTTGGAGGGCTTCTTCCCCACATAAAAGAGCGAGTTGGTTTCGGCTGCAATGTGATTTTACCATGCACACACGATACTGCGTCCGCGGTAGTGGCCGCACCAATAGATGAGGGCTGCATTTACCTCTCCAGCGGAACATGGAGCCTTATGGGTACAGAATTACACGCGCCAATATGTACGGAAGCAGGCCGCAAAGCCAACCTTACAAACGAAGGCGGGTTTGGAAACACTTACCGCTATCTTAAAAATATTATGGGGCTGTGGATTATCCAAAGTATAAAATCGGAACTTGACGATAAGTACAGCTTTGAGGAGTTGTGCGAAGAAGCCGAGAAAAGCAGCGGCTTCCCATCGCGTATTGATGTTAACAACCACAGGTTTATGGCCCCAGCAAGCATGATTGACGCCATAAAAGCCGCCTGCGCGGAAACAGGGCAAGAAGTACCGGAAAACATTGGAGAGTTAACATTCTGCGTATACCAAAGCCTTGCAGACAGCTACGCGGGTACAGTGCAAGAGCTGGAAAACATTACGGGAAAATCCTTTGATAAAATATGCATTGTTGGCGGCGGGAGCCAAAATGTTTACCTGAACCAACTTACCGCCAATGCCTGCAAACGTACCGTAACCGCAGGCCCAACGGAAGGCACCGCCGCAGGCAACATCCTTGTGCAAATGATTGCCGCCGGGCAACTGCAAAGCATAGACGAAGCGCGGCAATTAGTCAAAAACTCGTTTGATATAACGGAGTATATAGGAGGTTAAAGATGTCTACTTACTACCAAATCGCCAAAGAGCGATACGCGAAAATTGGTGTTGATACAGAGGACGCCATCAAAAAACTGCAAAACATTGCAATTTCTATCCACTGCTGGCAGGGTGATGACGTTGCCGGTTTCGAAAATGTAGGGGAACTTTCCGGCGGCATTCAGGTGACGGGCAACTACCCGGGTAAGGCACGCAACCCGGCGGAATTAATGGCAGACTACGACAAAGCTATCTCGTTAATACCGGGCAAGCACCGCATAAACCTGCATGCCAGTTATGCCATTTTTGAAGGGGAAACCGTTGCCCGGGACGCGATTGAACCCGCCCACTTCGCAAAATGGATACAATACGCAAAAGAGCGCGGCCTTGGCATAGACTTTAACCCAACATTTTTTGGCCACCCAATGGTTAAAGACAATCTTACACTTTCCAGCCCCTGCGAAACTACCCGCGCTTACTGGGTGCGTCACGGCATTGCCAGCCGCAAAATTGCCGCCGCCATTGCAAAAGAGCTTAACGACCCTGTTTTGTACAACTTGTGGATACCCGACGGCTTTAAAGATATCCCCGTGGACCGCCTTGGCCCCCGGGAACGGCTGAAAAAAAGCCTGGACGAAATTTTTGCGGAAAAACTGGACGGTGTTATCGACTGTGTGGAAAGTAAGGTGTTTGGCATTGGGCTGGAATCTTACACCGTAGGCAGCAGCGAATTCTACCTTTCCTACGCCGCCGCCAACCCGGGCGTATACAACTTGCTGGACAACGGCCACTACCACCCCACAGAGCGGGTAAGCGATAAAATTCCGAGCCTGTTAACCCAGTACGATAAAATCCCCCTTCATGTAACCCGCCCCGTACGCTGGGATTCCGACCATGTTGTACTGCTGGAAGACGAGCTGAAAGACATTGCGGCGGAAATTGTCCGCTGCAACGCCACCGACAAAGTCCTTATAGGCCTGGACTTTTTTGACGCATCAATTAACCGTATAGCCGCCTGGGTTGTTGGGGTGCGCAACATGCAAAAAGCCCTTGCCATCGCTTTTCTAACCCCTTGGGACAGGCTGCGCCAACTGCAAGACAGCGGCAACTTTACAGAGCTTATGGTTGAAATGGAAGCCGTTAAAACATATCCATTCGGTGCCGTGTGGGAAGAATTTTGCGCAAGAAATAACGTGCCCCCAGATGCTGAATGGATGGCGACGGTTAAGGAATATGAAAATGATGTGTTGTTAAAGCGGGAGTAAAAGTACGATAATTACGTAGAATAACGGACGCGTTGTGACATTAATTTGCATATAACTTAAGAACCCCGGCGGATTGTGGGTCCGCTGGGGTTTTTAACATAGATAGAAACTGTTTATTTTCCTTCAAAAAAACTGCTTGACAAATAAACGACTGTTTACTACAATAAGTATACGGTCGTTTACCAACAGGAGGTTTTTATGTCCGACACAAGGGAGAAAATATTACTTACCGCGCTCCGCCTGTTTGCCCAAGGGGGATATGAAGCGGTTTCAACCAGCATGATTGCCGGGGAACTTGGTATGACAAAGGGTGCATTATACAAACACTATAAAAACAAGCAAGACATACTTGATTCTATAATGGCACGCATGGTTGAAATAGACCAAGAGTTATCAAAGGAACACGGAATACCCATTGAAAGTTATGAAAATGCCCCTGCAACATATCAAAGCGTATCCGCACAGGAAGATTTGGAGTTTACAAAAAAATATTTCCGCTTTTGGACACAGGACGAGTTTGGCAAAAATTTTAGAAGAATGCTTACGATAGAGCAGTTTAGAAACCCGCAGGCAAAAGAAATGTACGGAATGATAATGGGTAACGGCCTGTTTGAATACATGACAAATATGTACCGTGAGTGGATGAAGGAGGGTGTCGTAAAGGAGAGTAACCCGCAGTTACTGGCACTTGAGTTTTGTGGTATATTTCAGTTTTTAATCAATCTTTCCGACACATCGTCGGATATTAACCAACTGGAAAATTTACTGCATACACACCTTGAACGGTCTATGCAAGAACATCTGATAGAAGGAGCAAATAATGAATAATACATTTTTTAGTTCCGCGCTTTTACAAGACACAATGTGGGGGCCTAACGCAATACGGCAATCCGAGGAACTGGCATCGCATTTCACAATTACAAAAGATATGCGAGTCCTAGATTTAGGCTGCGGGACGGGCTTGTCGTCCTTGTACTTGGCGCAGGTATACGGCGCGGAGGTTTTTGCCACCGACATAGTTGACCCAACCGATAATTACGAGCGGTTCCAATCCCTTGGGGTTACCGACAACATTATCCCTATGATGGTAGACGCTACACAGCCCCTGCCCTTTGCAAAAGGTTATTTCGATGTAATTTTTTCTGTAGGCTCATACAATATTTTTGGCGTGGGTGAAAAAGTGCTGCCAAATCTGGTTCCCTATGTGAAAAAAGGCGGCTATATTGCTGTCGCGTTTCCCGGGTTAAAGTTTGAATTTGGCAACAATGTTCCGGAGTCAATGCAACCGTTTTGGAGCATTCCCATAGTTGCGGAAACTGTCCGCGGCATAGAATGGTGGAAAGACTTGTGGAGCAAGGCAGAGGACATAGAAATTGTAAACATCAGCGAAATGGCTTGTCACAACATAGCCTGGAAAGATTACCTTGCAAGCATTAACCCTAGTGATGAAGATGACAAATGGGTATTGGATATGATGGCGGCAGAAGATGGGAAGTATTTTAATACAATACAGATGGTTGCTAGGGTCGTACGTATAAACCGCTCCTCTTTTCCCAATAAAACAGGCTTACGGATCTAATCTTACAAAACCCGTAAGCCAAAATCAACAACCTGAAGTTGGATTCAACCTGTATTCGATTAATTGCCCCCAACCTGTGATTGGTAAGCGGCTACATCCACTTATCATAAAGCCGTTTCAGTCTTGCCTGAACTTCATCTCGGCGTTTTTTTGTCATGGCCCGGTCTATTACATAACCGTCACCATCCTTGTGAAGCACATCCCCTTCCCGCACACCTTTAGGTAAAGCAGCTCTGGGAATTTCAACAAACTCAATTTCCCGGGCATCAGACAAAATTTCTATTACTACTGTGCCGTCTTCTACACGGTCAATTACATATGACACCAGAATCATCCCTGTACCGCACATTTGTATACCGCCACTGCCACAGCATCCGCAACTTCCCTGTTAAGGGCATCAGGCATGATGTAGTCTA
>JGI20163J15578_10000261_pt1 | contig 21897 bp, 19 predicted proteins | sample TergutCu122P1_FD_15578 | JGI IMG/M metagenome (IMG submission 15578)
AAAAAACTGGAAGCAAGCAGGCTGGTTGGAGGGCCGATCCCAATTTTTCCGGTAAATCCAATTGTCTGGGTGATATTGGCTCGCATATTGAAAGCATGATCTCCTACACAACCGGCCTGCGAATAAAATCCGTGTGTGCACGTCTGGACAAAATCGTGGAAGGCAGAGTACTGGATGATAATGCCAGTATCATGGTTGAGTTTGAAAATGGAGCCAAGGGCCTTTACTGGTCAAGCCAAATTGCCGTGGGTTATGATAATGCTCTGCGGATTCGGATTTTTGGTTCCAAAGGCACGATCCAGTGGTCACAGGAGCTGCCAAACTACATTGATATATTCAAGATGGGGCAGCCGAAGGAGAATTGGTCAAGGGGCAGGGACGGATTTTACCCCCACGCCCAGGGTTATTCGCGAATCCCGGCAGGCCACCCTGAAGGGTTTTTTGAGGCATTGGCAAATATCTACAAAACCTTTTCCGCAGCCATTACAAAAATAAAAGCAGGTCAAACGCCAAGTTATGCGGATATGGATTTCCCCTGCGTTGAAATGGGACTTGATGGTGTTAAGTTCATCAACAAGTGCGTTGAAAGTTCCGGTAAGGGAGCAGTTTGGGTAAATTATTAAGCAAGGAGCAAACATGAAAGTTGGAATTAGCTTATTTCTGTGGACGGATACCTTCCGGTATGATGAACACAAACCTTTACTTGAGCTTATTAAGAGCATGGGCTTTGATGGTGTTGAGTTTCCAATTTTTTCTATGGACGACAAAGAAATTGAGAAAACAGCGGCTTTATGCGATTCTTTAGGTCTGGGGAGGGCGACAGGTTCATTTTTTGATCCTTCCCGTTGCGACCCGATAAGCCCGGATGCCTCTTTGCGAAAAGCGGCGGTAGAAGCGCTTGACAAATGGAGTGAACAAACCAAAAGGCTTGGCGCGGATCTGCTTGTCGGGCCTTTTTTTCAAGGGCTTAAGCGCTTTTCAGGCGGACCACGAACGGATGAAGAGTGGAAAAGGGCACTTGAAACATTATACGAAGGCTGTTCACTCGCCGCAAAAAACGGAGTACGCGTTGGACTTGAGCCGCTTAACCGTTTTGAGATGTATTTTGTCAATACGCTCAGCGATGCCAAACGCTTTGTAGTTGAACTTGGGCTGCCGAATGCAGGTATTTTGGCGGACACCATGCATGCAAACATAGAAGAATTTGATGTAACGGAGGCGTTCTGCAGCGCAATGCCTCATATTTCCTATGTTCACATCTCGGAGAGTAACAGGGGAATCCCAGGGAAAGGGCATGGCATACCGGATGATCTCATCAAGCGGCTCAAGGAAACAGGTTATGATGGCTGGCTGTCAATTGAGGCATTTCATGGCGCTTCCGCCCCGGCGCTGGTTCCCGCGCTCGGTCTGTGGAGGAGCTGGGAAGAAACGCCGAATGAAATGGCGCGCAAGGGTTTAGAATACATTAGGTCAAAGCTGTAAAAAAAAGCCTGACTATCCGGCCGTACAATTATTGCGGCCGGATAACCAGGTTATCATCAAATCAGATCAAACAAGTCTTAATCAAGATCCTGGCGGAACCAAATGTCTCCATTCATCAAGGTTTTCAAACAAAAGCATACCTGCATCAATTTTATAAACTCTGGGTACAGTTTCACCCTGAAGTAATCTAATCAAGGTTCGAATACCATCTGCTGACATGGACGGGGGATAGAGGCCGCCGCCCTTAAAAATGGTGTTGGGATTTTGTTCAAAGTGAAGTATCGATGTATGGTCAACACCTGATGCCAATATCATCCTAACATCCCTTCTGCCGGCATTAATAATTGCCTGTTCTTGTCCCTGTGCCGAAAAAGGATCATGAGTAAAAACTGCATCGATATGGGGATGGGCAGCTAATACATTTTGCATTGCTTCAAATCCCATTTCCATGTTATTTCCGCCTTCAACAGTGCCAAGTATGCGGATATTCGGGAATTCCGTCCTCATAACTTCAAGGAAACCTCTGCTCCGCTCTTCAGCAATTGGAGTACCCAGCGCCATGCCTACAATAAATACATTACCTTGACCATTAAGGGCCCGGCCAATCTCTCTTGCTGCAGCGGTCCCAGAGCCGACATTGTCTCCTGTTACATAAGCATCCCATTCATCTGTGTCAAGCGCGCGGTTAATAACTACGGTCCTGGCGCCCTGGCGATGAAGTCTCGCTGACGGTTCAGCCATGAGGTTTCCATCTTGTGTGGAAATTAAAACACCATCGTACCTTCCGGCATAGATAAGCTCCATAACATTAACTTGTATGTCATTGGTTTCGGCGTGGTAAATGGTAAAATGAAAATTTGGGGGCGCTTCCGCTATCGCTTCCTCAATAAACCGGAACAAGTTTACGTGAAATGGGTTATTCATTGGGGACATTGCCACGGCAACCCTGATTTGTCCTTCCTGGGCTCTGTCCCTGCGGCCTCCGGCAAAAGCGCTCATTCCAACAATGAGAATGAGTACAGTTGCAATTAATAAAATCTTCCTCATAAAATTCTCCTTAAGATAGATTAAGTATATGAACCCGGCATACGCCAGGATTTTTACAAAACATTAGTCAGATCGATTAAAGTGCTCTATCCCTTCTTTGAAGCAAAACAGCCAATAAAATAAGCGTGCCTCTAAAAAAGCCTGTTAAAAACGGAGAAATTTGAAACATTACCATAAGATTACTAACTACACCAATGATAATCATGCCGAAGAAAGCGCCTAAAATTTTTCCTTTGCCGCCGCTGAGAGCAACACCGCCCACAACAACCGCAGTGATAGCGTCAAACTCAAACATCATTCCGGATGTGGCAGGTAAAATGGCTGCTACCCGTGAAAAATTGAGTAGAGAAGCTATTCCAACACAAAACCCAGTCAAAGTGTATGCTGCAATCTTCACCTTATCAGTTGATATGCCGGAATATTTTGCTGTTAACTCATTGCCTCCAACGGCGTAAGTATAGGAACCCCACTTGGTATAGGCAAGTACACAGCCTAGAATTAACGCCATTACCACCCAGATAATCAGCGGAATTGGTAATATACCTATAGAGCCATTGCCGATAAAAAGAAATTCAGGTGTGCGCCGTCCAGGTACGGATACGCCGCCTGTTACGTACAAAGCGACAGACCTTGCAATTGCACCCACAGCCAAGGTTACAATAAAGGCAGGCAGCTGAAACTTTGTGATAATTATACCGTTAATGAATCCTACTGCTGTAGCCGACGCAAAACAAGCCAATATCGCAACCCATAAGGGAATGTTTTCATTCCCCTGCAGCAATATAAGTATCGTGCCTGACATTGCTACCACATGGCCGGCCGACAGATCTATTCCGCCGGTTATAATAACAAAGGTCATTCCCAGCGCAATTACCCCAATGATTGCCGTTTGGCGTAGTACAAGCAATATATTTCCGGTAGTTAAAAAGCGCGGGGCTATCAAACCGCTGACAACAAAAATAAGAATTGTAACAACAATTATGCTATATTCAGCCCAGATATGCTTTAAAAGGCGTATAAAGAGGCTTGAATTTGGTGTTGTAACTTTGTCTGTCATACGGCTTCCTTTTGATTTATGTTTACAGCATGCTGCATAATTTCATGCTCAGTACGATTTTCTCCGCTAAGGATACCCGTTATTGTGCCCTCATACATGACAACTATTCGCTGACAAATACTCAGCACCTCGGTCATGTCTGAAGACACCACAATAACAGTTTTCCCCTCCTGCGCCAGGCTTTTAATTGTGTTGTAAATTTCTGCCCTGGCACCGACATCAATGCCGCGGGTCGGTTCGTCTACAATGAGTATATCGGAATCAGCTAAAAGCCACTTGGCCAATACAACTTTCTGTTGATTGCCGCCGGACAGGTGTTTTGTAAGCTGTGCAGGGCTGCGGCATACAATCCTTAAACGGCTTATCATTTTTTCTGCTCTGGATTTTACCATTTTTGGAAATAAAATAAAGTTCCCTCCGTTTTTTACACGGAAGACTAAATCCGTATTTTCAGAGATGCTTCGAAGAGAAACAAGGCCGGATTTTTTGCGATCTTCGGTAGCAAAACCTATTCCTGCTTTAATGGCGGTTCTTGCACGTTTTATTGTTATCGGTTTGCCGTATAGCAATATTTCACCACGTTCAAATTTGCGTAATCCAAATATCATTTCCATGAGTTCACTGCGTCCGGCGCCTACAAGTCCGCTAAAACCAAGGATTTCACCCTTGGCCACTTTAAAGCTTACGTCTTTCAGGATATCGCCGGTGATGTTTCTGGCTTCAAGTACAATATTATCCGGATCTCCGCTAAACTCAGCGGGAATGGTATGTTCCACTTCCCTGCCAACCATCATGCTGGCAATATCCCTTTCGCTAACATCGCTGACATCCTTTGTTGCAACAAAGTAGCCATCCCTCAGTATTGTTACACGATCGGCAATTTGTTTTACCTCGCCTAGCCTGTGCGATACATATACTATCCCTATTCCGCTTTGGGTAAGGGTTTTTATCAGGTTAAACAGGATTTCAGTTTCTTTAAGGGTTAAAACTGCTGTAGGCTCATCCATAACAATAACTTTGACATCAAAAGATATTGCTTTGGCTATTTCAACCATCTGCTTCTGTGCAATCTTCAAAGTATAAATTTTGGCAGTCGGTTCGATATCGTGCTGACCAAGACGATCCAACAGCGCTTTTGCGTTTTTGTTCATAAGCGAAAAATCAATAATACCAATCTTGTTCTGCGGTTCACGCATTAAAAATATGTTTTGTGCTACAGTCATCTCTTCGAGCAGATTCAGCTCCTGGTGGATCATCGAAACACCTTCAAGCTGCATTTTTCTTGGAGTCACAGAGGGGATGTTTTTGCCATTGAGAGTTATGCTGCCTTCGTCCCGGTCGTAGACCGCTGCCAATATCTTCATAAGCGTCGATTTGCCTGCACCGTTCTCCCCGCACAGGGCAACTACTTCGCCTGATCTTAAGTCAAAATTTACTTTATGAAGGACTTTCACACCAAAAAAACTTTTGGAAATATCCCTCATCTCCAGTAAACTTTCCATAACACTCCTTATTATGTACTGCCAAGATGCTTCCCTTACGTACCGTTGACAATTATTATATACCGTTGATACAATTTTTGTCAAACGTAAATTTAAATTATTTTGGAGGATTTATGTCAAGACCAATTACACTTGTTTCCGGGCAATGGGCGGATCTGCCTTTTGACGAATTCTGCGGGAAGGTAAAGAGCTTTGGCTACGATGGCGTTGAAATTGCCTGCTGGGGTGATCATCTTGATCTGAAAAAAGCGGCAACTGATCCTGATTACTGCAAAGGCCGTCATGCTATTTTAGAAAAACATGGCCTTAAAGTCTGGTCTATTAGCGCTCATCTTCAGGGTCAGTGCGCCGGCGATCTGTGGGATCCGCGGCTTGATGGTTTTGCTCCCTCTGAATTGGCGGGGAAACCTGGAGAAATTCGCAAGTGGGGCATTCAGGAGATGAAATATGCGGCTTTAGCAGCCAAGAATATGGGTGTCAAGATTGTGAACGGCTTTATGGGAAGCGGAGTCTGGAAGTATTGGTACTCTTTCCCGCAAACCTCCGAAAAAATGGTCGATGATGCCTTTAAGGAGAGTGTTGAGCTCTGGTCTCCCATTTTTGACGAGTTTGATAAGCACGGTATTGTGTTTGCCCTGGAAGTACATCCAACAGAGATAGCCTTTGACTATTATACTGCCGAACGTCTTTTAAAAGAGTTCAAACACCGCAAGACTTTAGGTTTCAATTTTGATCCCTCTCACTTGCTTTGGCAGGGAGTATCGCCGCATATATTTCTGCGGGATTTTGCCGAGAGAATCTATCATGTTCACATGAAGGATGTGGTTGTTACACTCGACGGTAAAGCCGGAATACTTGGCTCACACCTTACCTTTGGCGATACCCGGCGGGGCTGGAATTTTGTGTCACTCGGCCACGGTGATGTTGATTTTGACAAAATTATCCGCGAACTAAATGCTGCCAATTACCAGGGCCCGCTTTCAGTTGAATGGGAAGATTCAGGTATGGACAGGGAGTTTGGTGCAAAGGAAGCTTGTGAGTTTGTCAAAAAAATCAATTTTTCACCATCGGCAATTGCGTTTGACAAAGCTATAAAATCGGATTAACCGGCAGAAGGCGGTCAACAGAGGACATCATGAAAAATTACCCAGAAGTCAAATTAGGCATTGTCGCAGTTTCACGGGATTGCTTCCCGCGAACACTATCAGAAAAACGCCGAAGCGCAGTTGTTTCTGCATGTCGTAAAAAAAACGTATCCATTCATGAGATTAAAACGATGGTCGAAAACGAAAGGGATATGCTCTGTGCAATTGAAGAAATAAACAATAGCGGCTGTAATGCACTTTTAGTTTTTCTGGGTAATTTTGGGCCGGAAACGCCGGAGACTCTTTTAGCCGCCAATTTTAAGGGGCCTGTAATGTATGCTGCTGCCGCCGAAGATGACGGCAGCGATCTCATCGATGGCAGGGGTGATGCTTACTGCGGTATGCTTAATTGCTCTTACAATTTGGGGTTAAGAAAACTTAAAGCTGTCATACCTGAATATCCTGTGGGAACAGCAGAAGACATTGTTCCAATGATCGAGGATTTTATTCCGGTGGCCAGGGCTATTTTGGGGCTAACATCTTTGAAAATAATTACATTCGGCCCCAGGCCGCAGGATTTTTTTGCCTGTAATGCTCCCATCAGCGGGCTTTATGATTTGGGAATCGAAATCGAAGAAAATTCTGAACTGGATCTTCTCGTTGCATTTAAGAATCACAAAGAAGATAAACGCATTCCTGAAATAGTGGAATCCATGAAAAATGAACTTGGGACGGGAAATAGATTCCCGGAAATTCTGCCCATGCTTGCACAATTTGAGCTTACACTTCTTGACTGGGCAGAGGAGCACAAGGGCGCCCGGAAATATGTAAGCTTTGCAAATAAATGCTGGCCGGCATTTCAGCATGAATTTAGATTCATGCCATGTTATGTGAATTCGCGGCTTGCCTCCCGCGGTATTCCGGTCGCATGTGAGGTTGATATTTACGGCGCCTTAAGTGAATACATCGGCGCTTGTATTAGCCAGGATGCTGTAACCCTGCTTGATGTAAACAATACAGTGCCAAAAAACATGTATGATGAAAAAATCAAAGGCAAGTTCCCGTATTTACTTGAGGATACCTTCATGGGTTTTCACTGCGGTAATACCCCCGTGTGCAAACTTAAAAAAGAAGAAAACACCGGGTTGAAATACCAGTTGATCCAGAACCGCCTTAATGAAAACGGCGGTCCGCCGGAGTTATCCCGCGGGACAATTGAAGGTGACATTATACCCGGTGATATTACTTTTTTCCGGCTGCATGGGAATCCTAATGGAAGCCTTCAGGCTTATATTGCCCAGGGAGAGGTACTTCCTGTGTCAACCAAATCATTTGGCAGCATTGGGGTTGTTGCGATTTCTGAAATGGCAAGGTTTTACCGCCATGTTCTGATAGAAAAACATTATCCCCATCACGGGGCGGTACTTTTTGGAAAATTTGGCAAAGCTCTTTATTCGGTTTTAAGATACCTCGGTATACAGGATATTTCGTATAATCATCCGAAAGGATTATTGTACGAAACAGAAAACCCTTTTGTATAATTTTTAGCCAAGCCAAATGCCGTCTTTATAAAACTTCAGGCGTTTTTCAATTTCGGTATAATCGATGGTTCCGTCTTTAAGAAAACGGCTGACAGTCTCAAAGCAGGGAATGCCGGCGCGGCCTCCCTGTCTGGTGCATTTTATTGCTGCAACCGCATTTGCAAAGCGGGCTGTGTATTCAATGTCATATTCATTTAACAGGCCGTATATAAAAGCGCCGTGAAAAACATCACCTGCGCCTGTAGTATCGGTTACATCAACTTTAAATCCAGGTGATCTAAAAAACGTGTTGCCGTAAACTCCGGAACAGCCATCCGGGCCGAGGGTTATAACAACGATTTCAGGCCCTCTTTGCTGCAAAGAAAAACAATTTTTTTCGAGGTAACGCAAATCAGGATCGTTAAACATGTCTTTATAAAAAATTTCGGAAGCTATAAAGATATTAATAAGACTCATGTTGTCTGCAATGGATTTATCATAAATATCCCCGTCAAAAACCACTTTGATTCCGTATTTCGATGCCAATTTTGCTCCGTGGATAGTCGCTGGAATCATCTGACAAAGGTGAAGGTATTTTGCGGATCGAATATAATTTTCGGGAATATCACCGGTTTCCAGTTCCCGTTTTGTGCCCAGAACACCTATAAAGCTTCTTCCTTTTGTTGACTTTTCCGCAAGGCAGATTGATAGAGCAGTTGTCTTTCCGTTATCGATGATCAAACGGGAAGTATCTACATTGTATCTTTTAAAATCTTCCAGACAATATTTTCCCAGTTTATCATCGCCGACAACGCTGATTATTCCGGCTTTGACATTTAATATTCCCAGGGTTGCCATGGCAGTGGTAACTTTACCGCCGCATTGCCAGCTTGGATTTGAAGCAAAAACAAGATCATCGGTTTTAGGCAATGTATTTAACTGCAGCAAAAAATCCACCACTGCTAAATTATCGATACCTATAACATCAGGAGGAGTTGTGTTATTTAAGATACTTAACCTCCACAAGCAAAAAGCTTTATCATTTGAAGGGTTTGTTTTCGTAATTCATTTTTCAGCTCAAACGAAAGCTCGATCCAGGATTTGCTGCTGGATATTTTACCACTAAGAAACTGCAAAGCATTATCGTTCATGGCAGTATAAATATTGATTTTATTTATTCCGCTTTTTACTGCTTCGATAAAATCAGCGTCAGAAAGCCCTGAGCCTCCATGTAATACCAGTCCGCATTTTACCGCAGCACGGATTTCCTGCAGACGTTTAATGTCCAGTTTTGGTATACCCCGGTAATGGCCGTGCATATTGCCGATAGCTATAGCCAATGCATCTATGCCGGTACGTTTGACAAAATCAGCAGCCTGATCCGGGTTTGTAAGCCGATCTATTTCTATTAAATCAAGACTGGATGTTTCAGAATCAACTTCTCCGTCATAGGCTTCAAAACCCAAATAACCAAGCTCGCCCTCAACTGATACGCCCATACTGTGTGCTATTTTTGTTATCTCTTTTGTTTGTCTGACATTTTCTTCGTAATCAAGAGCCGAGCCGTCAAACATTATGGACGTAAAACCCAATTTCATGGCAAGGAGAAGTTTTTCAAAATCCACACCATGATCAATATGGACAACTGCGGGAACAGAAGTTCTTTTTGCAAATCCGATCAATAATTCAGAAATAACCTCCGGTGCATGGTATTTAAAAAATTCCTCCGGAAAGCCAAGTATGACAGGAAGGCGTGCATCTTCAGCAGCTTCGGTAATTGCTTCGGCATAATCCAAATTCACAACATTAAACATACCAATGCCCTGTGTATGTTTAATTGAATAATCCATTACTTCTTTTAATGTTGCAAGCGGCATGATTATTATTATACAGCTTTTGTATGAAAAAGTTAATAGGTGACAATCTCACCGAACTGTTATATAATACCTTTGGAGTATTAAACTTGAAAAATGACGATATTTGGTCTGAGGATATTTGGTCTATTGAAGTTATAAATCCCCAAGCCCCAAGAGGTTTTTTCCGATTTGCCGTCTTTGACTTTGATGGGACTATTAGCCTAATTCGTGAAGGATGGCAGCAAATTATGATACCTTACTTTACCGATGAATTGGAAGCTTGCCCGGGATCTCGTGACATTCCCAGGGAAGAATTAACCGAAACGGCCCGGGACTTCATATATGTCAATACCGGCAAGCAGACCATTTATCAGTGCATAGAACTCTCTGAAAGAGTCGCCGCTCTTGGCGGAAAGCCCCTGGAACCTCTTGCCTACAAGACCGAATACCACAGACGCCTGGAACAGCGAATCAGCCATCGCATCTCTGAACTTAAACGAGACCACTCAACTGCGAAAAATCATATTGTTCCTGGCAGTTTTGATATTCTTAAAGCTTTAAAAGAGAAAGGAGTGATGATGTATCTTGCCAGCGGAACCGACGAGAACTATGTATTGGAGGAGGCCGCACTCCTGGGAGTGGATCATTATTTTGCGGGCATTTACGGTGCAAAAGATGATTACAAATCTTTTTCCAAAAAAATGCTTATTGACAGAGTCATAAGGGAAAATAATCTTCATGGCAGGGAACTTTTGGGTTTTGGCGACGGTTATGTTGAAATTGAAAACGTAAAAGGTGTCGGCGGTTTTGCCTGCGGACTTGCCACCGATGAAGTGTTAAGGCGCGGGATTGACGAGTGGAAACGCAACAGGCTTAAAGCTTCCGGTGCAGATATTATCATCCCGGATTTTACTGAAACACCAAAGCTTATGGCTTATTTGTTTTCTGAAGATTGAAGGACGTTAAATGCCGTTTGAACAATTTGATCGATCCAAATTACGAATGTTACCCATATCACAGCGCATACACGATTTGGATTTGTCGGTAATGCTTGACCCACAAACACATAAGCCTGCTTTTAAGCACCCTGTCATAGATCTGCTCTGCGAACGGATTCAAAAAGCCCGCAAAAAAAACGCCGCCGTAATTATGATGATGGGCGCTCATGTTATCCGCGCCGGTGTTACACCATACCTGCTCAAACTGATGGAAAGAGGCCTTGTTACGCATTTTGCACTGAACGGCGCAGGCGCCATCCATGATTTTGAGTTTGCAAAAATCGGCGCGACTACAGAAAGCGTAGCGAAGTATATCAGCGAAGGGCAGTTTGGTCTCTGGTTTGAAGAAAAGCTTTTTAACGATGCGGTAAACGAAGGTGCTGCTCATAACCTGGGGTTTGGCGAAGCAATAGGCCGCTATATTGAAGAAAACAAATTTCCTCACCGGCAATACAGCCTTTTTGCCGGCGGCTATCGTATGTTGGTTCCTGTTACGGCGCATGTGGGTGTAGGCTGTGATATTGTTCACGAGCATCCCAACTGTGACGGCGCGGCTCTGGGAAAGACCAGCTATACGGATTTTCTTATACTTGCAAAAACAATACAAAATCTCGAAAACGGAGTTTTCCTTAACATTGGGTCCGCAGTTACAGGTCCTGAAGTTTATCTGAAGTGCCTGGCTATGGCACGTAACCTGGCGCATCAGGAAGGGAAAAAAATTACGAACTTTTCAACCGCGGTTTTTGATCTCTTGCCCCTTGAAGGAGAAAACCTGCATGATACCCCGGCAAAGTCTGATCCGCGTTATTATTTTCGGCCCTGGAAAACTATTTTGTCCAGGACTGTTGCGGACGGGGGCGAGAGTTATTATTTACAGGGTGAACACCGGGATACCTTACCCGCCCTAACAGTAAAATTAATAGGAGAGTATTTATGAAGGCTTATATTGATGAATACACAAAGACTCTTAATGATGTAATGAGCAAATTCGATCCTGTTCAGTTTGAGAAAATTATTTACATTTTGCTTGAGGCATACAGAAACGACAAGCAGGTCTTTATTGTTGGAAACGGCGGCAGTGCCGCAACTGCCAATCATTTTGTCTGTGATTTTGGAAAAAACGCAGTTCCCTTCGATGGAACGGGACCCGGCAAACGCCGTTTTCGCATTATTTCTATTTGCGACAATATTGAAAAAATCACAGCTCTGGCAAACGACATAGCTTTCGAGGAGGTATTCCGCCAGCAGCTTATCAATCTGATGAATGAAGAAGATGTATTTATCGTGATAAGCGCCTCGGGAAATTCGCCCAATCTTGTCAGGGCCTGCGAATATGCCAAAGAGAAAAAATCCCGCATCATAGTCCTTGCCGGATTTCAGGGCGGCAAGATCAGAGAGTTTGCTGATGCGGCCATGATAGTTCCGCTTGAAAGTTATGAGCAAATAGAGGATCTGCATCTTGTTATTCTTCACATGATTGTTTATTACTTTAAAAATCACCCGGAGATACTGCGGGAGCCCCCGGATAAATAGATATGGAACGTCAAAGACTGCAACAGATACTTGAAGATTTCACCAAACTCCGCATCGGTGTAGTGGGGGATTTCTTTCTGGACAAGTGGCTGGAAATTGATCGCAGCCTGGATGAGCTTTCCCTGGAAACAAATCTTACTGCTTATCAGGTGGTGTCAAAGCGCTGCTACGCCGGAGCTGCAGGAACGGTTCTGTCCAATCTTGCAGCATTGGAAGTCGGAAAATTATTTGCTGTAGGTTTTGTCGGAGATGACGGTGAAGGTTTTGAAATGCTCCGCATTCTACAAAATCTTGAGGTAAACACCGGGTATCTGTTCGTGAGTCAGGAAGTGATTACCCCTACTTATACAAAACCTGTTTTTCGCAGCGAATACGGAAGCGAAGAAACTCACCGTTTGGATCACAAAAACATCCGTCCCACTCCAGTAGATCTGGAACAGAAAATAATAGATTCACTTTGGGAGCTTGCAGTTCATGTGGATGCCCTGATAGCCCTGGATCAGCTAACTACTGAGGGCTACGGGGTGCTTACGCCTCGGGTAAGACAAGAGCTGTCAAAGCTTGGGGAACGTTATCCTGATTTGATCATTTACGTTGACTCCCGTGCTTTTGTCGATCGGTTTCAAAACGTGATCGTTAAGTGCAATAATATCGAAGCGATAAAACTTTTTAACAGCTTGGAGAAATGTCTTGTGAAACTAACAGAGAAAAACGGCCGTCGGGTTTTTATTTCTTGCGGATCCAAAGGTGTGATGTTTCAAAATGAAAAAGGCCAGGCTGTTCTTGTTCCGGCAGTTCCCCTTCACTCTGACATCAAAATTGACATTGTTGGCGCCGGAGACGCATGCAGTTCCGGAATTGTAACAACGCTTTGCTGCGGCGGCTCCTCAGAAGAGGCTGCTTTTGTCGGCAACCTGGTAGCGGCCAACACAATTCAGGTTATCGGTACTACCGGAACCGCAACTCGAAACCAGGTACTTGATTTATATGATGAATACTATGGATGAAACTCATGAACTGGCTCTGGCCGTGGACATTGGAGGCTCTCAATTTAAGGTAGGGCTCGTAAACTCAAACGCAGAAATACTTTGTCTTGAGCAACATTTCTGGAAAGAGTTAAATCCCGAAGGAGTTGTCAGGGATATAAAAAAAGCAGTTCATTCCCTGCTTGCAGCTCATACCGGTTACCGTCCCTCAATAATTGGTGCTACTATTCCCGGTTTGTCAGATCCTGTAAAAGGCATTTGGGTAGAAGCCTGCTTTTCCGGAATAAAAAATCTGCCCTTTGCCTCTCTTATGGAAGAGGAATTCAGTTTGCCTGTGCGGATAGAAAATGACGTTAATGCCTGTGCGATTGCAGAGAGGCTTTTCGGCTGCTGTAAAGGTGTGAACGATTTTATTTGGATAACTGTTTCCAACGGCATTGGCGGTTCCATATTTGCCAATGGCTGGCTTTACTCCGGCAGCTGTGGAAATGCCGGTGAGATAGGTCATGTAGTTGTAGAGGAAGGCCCCAATGCCCGGCCCTGTAAATGCGGATTATTCGGCTGCGCTGAAATGCACGCTTCTGGGCTGGGGCTGACAAAGAATTACATTTCCCTTGGCGGCAAACGGGATATTAACGGGGAACCGCCCACTGCTAAAACAATTGCTGACCTCGCCCGCTCAGGAGATAAAACTGCTATAGCTGCATACGAAATGGAAGGCCTTTATCTTGGACGCGCCATTGGCGCGGCGGTTAATTTGCTTAACCCCCAAAAAGCTGTCATCGGCGGGGGTGTCTCTTTGAGTTTTGATCTCTTTGAACTTTCTTTGATGCAAACTTTGGATACACATGTGTACAGGAATGCCAATCCCGGTCTTGTGGTTGAACCCAGTGCTTTGGGGTATAACGCCGCACTGCTTGGCGCGGCTTCCCTTTGTTTTGCCAAGGAACAACAAAAATGACGAGTAGAGAAATTGTAAAACGCGCTGTGGAATTCCGTTCTCCTCCCAGACTGCCGCTTTTTTTCGTAAATGCCCTTCCCGAACGTTCCGATGTTTTGCGAATTAGTTATGCACCGGCTGAATCATTTCTGTTAAGAAATACAAACTATTCGGAATGGGGATTTAGATGGGAACGGAAAGACGATACAATGGGTTCTCCCGTGGAGCCGCCCATTGATACATGGGAAAAGTTCGATAATTATATACCGCCCGATCCTTTTGCAAAAGGAAGATTTTCGCATCTAAATGCATTCTTTGAAAAATACGGTGATCTTTATTATGTTGCTGATATGCAAATTAGCGGCTTCAGCCTTGCCTGTTTTTTGCGAGGCACAGAAAACCTTTTAGAAGATTTTTATCTGGAACCGGAAAAGCTGTGTAAACTTCTGGATATGGTAGTTGAATTTGAAAACGGTATTATTCGCCAGTTTGCCTCCTTACCGGAGGGGAACCTTCGCTCGCTGCCGCTCGCTCGGCGGCACATGCCGATAAGCGCAATCGGTTTCGCTGATGATTTTGGCACACAGGAAAATCTTATTATTTCTCCCGCGATGTGGCGAGAGTTTATTAAACCGCGGCTTAAAAAGCAATTCGAGCTTGTTCACTCATTAGGTATGCACGTTTACTTTCATTGCTGCGGATATATTTATGATATTATTCGGGATTTAATTGACATCGGTGCGGATATACTAAATTTGAACCAGCCTGATCTTCTTGGAATTGAAAAACTCGCGCGTGATTTCGGCGGGAAGGTCTGTTTTAACTGCCCGGTTGATCACCAAACTGTGGCGGTACGCGGAACCGCTGCGGAAATCCGGGACTATGTCGAAAGGCTTTACCGAAATTTCAATTTTTCCAACGGCGGATATATCGGCCATATAGAAGAATACAGCTGCACAGGCATGAGCACTGAAAACTTCGAGGCAATCGTTAACTCCTTTGAAGAGGTTTCAAAACGGAGTATGGAAAGAAGGATTGAAAAATGAACGCGGAAATGCCCGGCAGGGAACGCTGGCTTCGTGTTATGAAACGAGAGCCCATAGAAACGGAGCTTCACGATCGCCCGCCCTTTGATTTTTGGATCGAAGAAGTTACAAAAGCTCAGCTTCTGGATTATTTAGGCTATACTGACATAGAACAATTTTTGGATGAAGTTAAAATTGATATTCGCGGCATTAATGCTATCGAGCCGCCTGAAAAAGATTTGGGTGATGGTGTTTTTCAGAATCATTGGGGTGAACGTTACAAGTACAAACAGTTTCCTTTGGGCAAAATGCGTGACGATCTTCCCGGGGCGCTCTCGCAGGCGAACAGTTTAAAGGAAATACAGGATTTCCCCTGGCCGAAAAATGACGACTTCGACTATTCGATGCTTCGCGCACGCTGCAACGAAATTCGCGGAAAGGGCTGTGCCGTGCGGTACGGAGCCGGCGATGTGTTTCAAAGACCGACGCTGGTACGCGGCCTTGAAAACGCCTTCCTTGATCTCTATGAAAATCCGGAATATATCAAATATTTAAGCCGTCTTTTTACCGATTTTTACCTTGAAGATTACCGCCGTGCCTGGGAAGAAAGCGGCGGGTTAATCGATATGTTTGTTATTTACAGCGACCTGGGATCACAACATGGGCCGCTTATTTCACTTGATATGTTCAGGGAATTTGTTAAGCCGTATTTACTGGAGATGGCACAGTTAATTCACAGCTTTGGCGCGAAACTCCTTTTTCACTCATGCGGCGATGTAAGTTCTTTTATTCCCGAAATAATAAAAACAGGCGCGGATATTCTCGATCCCATTCAGCCGGTTAACGAAAATATGGCGCCGGAAAAACTTAAACGTTATACGGACAGTATTTGTTTTCACGGAGGTATTGATTTACAAAAATTTCTCGTAAATGCTACCGAAAAAGAGATCAAAGAAAAAGCCCATCATTACTGGATGCACCTGAAACCGTCATATATTTTGGGACCGACCCATTTTTTCCAGCCGGATATTCCTTCACAGAACATCGTCGCCCTCTACCGGTCTTTCGCTTGACTTAAATCAATAGTTAATGATATAAAAATAACATGACTTCACTTGAACGCTTGAATGCGCGCCTTGCCGGCAAACCTGTTGATAAAATTCCCAACATGAATATTTTTATGTCCATTATAGCCAGAGAAGCCGGGGTTTCCTACAGTGAGTATGTTCAGAATTACCAAAAACTGGTCGAAGGTAATTTGATTTGTGCCGGGAAGTATGGCCTTGACAGTGTTTGCGCTATTTCCGATCCTGTGCGTGAAGCCGCAGCTTTTGGCGCAAAAGTTGTTTTCCCGCAAAATGCAGTTCCCTACGTTGAAACCCCGTTAATAAACGATAGTTTTGATCTTTCCCGTTTAGTCCGCTATGATCCGCTGGACAGCCCCCGCACTCTTGATCGCATTAAAGCCTGTGAACTTTTACGGCAAAAAGCCGGAAACGACTATCCGGTAATTGGCTGGGTAGAAGGCTGCCTCGCCGAGTCCGCAAACCTCCGGGGTATCAATGATTTTTTGCCGGATCTTGCCGAAGAAGAGGAATACCTGCCTGAACTGTTTGATATTATCCTTGAACACCAGAAACGTTTTATTAAAGCTCAAGTAGATGCCGGTGCGGATTTCATCGGCGTCGGCAATGCTGTGGCTTCGTTAATCGGCCCGACGCTGTATGAAAAGTACGGCCTGACCTGGGACAAGGCTACAATCGATTATATCCACGAGTTAGGCGCCAGGGTAAAGCTTCACATCTGCGGTGATATAACAAGCCTTTTGGAATTGCTGAAGGGGCTGGGTGCAGACATCCTCGACGTAGACTGGAAAGTGGATTTTGCCCATGCGGCGCAGATTTTTAATGGAACAAAAACGGCGGTTTCCGGCAATTTCAATCCTGCCGGTGCGATATTGTCAGGCAGTATTCAGGATGTTGAGAATGATGTCCGCCGCTGCATAAGCCAGGGAACTGAGACCACCCTGATTGCCGGGGGCTGCGAGATTCCAGCTGCCGTACCGGATGAAAACCTTCTGGCTATGAATAAGCTGTTATATAGCGTTTCACAATAACGTTGAAAAATAATGCTTCACAGCCAGGCTGAACTTAAGGCGCGTCCCTGAAAATAACCGTCTTTTATTTCAAATTCATCAATCCAGTTTCTTGCTATTTCATTTTCTTCTCTGGAAATACGTCTCCCCGGATAGTTTTTACTGTTTTGCCGCTGAGGAGGGCTGTATTGGGTCAAGAGGGATAACAGCGCCCTGCCTCTTGCAAACTCGGAAAACCATTTTAAAACTTCCCGGCTTGCATCCAAATGTCCAGGCAAAACCAGATGACGAATAATAACGCCCGAAGTTATTACGCCCCTGGAATTAACACGAAGTTCCGATTGTTGCATCATGTGAAGAATTGCCTTCTGTGCTGCTTCAGGATAATCCTTGGCGTTTAAGTATTTTTCTGAAATTGTGCTGTCCAAAGTTTTTAAGTCCGGAAGCCATATATCAATGAGCCCTTCCAGCAGAGAAAAGGTTTCATCGCTTTCATAGGCCGAAGAATTCCAGAGGACTGGAATGGAAAGCCCTTTTTTTCGTGCAGCTTTTATGGCGCAAACAAGGGCAGGCGCTGCATGGGTAGGCGTTACAAGGTTAATATTCTCCGCTCCTGCTTTTTGCAGATAAAGAAATTTGTCCACAAGAGCGCGCTCGTCAATTGGCTGCCCCCTGCCCAAAAGTGAAATATCCCAATTTTGGCAGAAGTTACAGCCCAGGTTGCAGCCGGTGATAAAGATCGTACCTGACCCGCCCCTCCCTGTGACGCACGGTTCTTCGCCCATGTGTAATGAAGCTGATGAGATACGCAGCCGGTTGCTTTCTCTGCAATAACCCAGCTCGCCGCTTTGACGGTTTACCCCGCAATACCTGGGGCAAAGCCTGCAATTAGAGTAGGCATGCAAAGCTTGCATTAAATCTCCGGCGCATTTTGTAAAAAAAAGTTTTCAGCTTCCGTATTCCATAAGTTCCGGTGGCGGCCGCAAATTTCTGCGAGCCTTGCAAATAAAGGCTCAGTTTTTCCTTTTGTTTCAAAGTCTTCAATTGCCGTAAGCGGAAGTTTTTTGTGGGTGTAAATGAGTTTTTTTCCGCCCGGGATTTTGTCCAGTTCGATGGTGGTCTGGGCGGCAGCATCAAGACCCCCTATATGGGTGATCATGAAAACCGGATCAAGGCGGCCTTGAGCCATCATTTCAAGGGATTCTTTCATATCATCGGTATTGCCGCCGGAAGTGCCTACAATGTGATGAGATTCGTAATGCACGTCATAGAAGTTGATGTTCGCGGAAAAGGCCGCATCCGTGGGGCCGGCGAAAAAGTTAAGACAGCCGTCTCGGCCAAGGAGACGGTCGCCTTGTTCCAACAGGGATTTAACCGGGGCAAAGACGAAAACGTCGTCAAAGAGCTTTCCGTGGTTCAGAGTTTTAAGCTGTTCCACCGGGCTGCTCATGTCTTTCGTATTAACATAGTGAAGCTCTACGCCGTTCTTTTTTGCCTCCTCAACAGTTAAAAGCTGAGCCGCCCGTTGCAGGCGTTTTTTATCAATGTCGGTGACCACGAGGCGGGAAGGGCGGCGGGGGTTGTGAATGGCGTAATCAATTGCACCCAGACCCATTGGGCCGGCGCCGGCCAACAGGGCCATTGAGCCTCCTTCAACAATTCCCATTGAGTGAACGTACGAGCCGCTTTTTGTATGGTATTGGGCGTGAAAAGCTCCGACAATGCAGGACATTGGCTCTGCCAGCGAACCCAGGTAAAAATTTTCTGCTGTATAGTCGAGCAGGCAGCCCATTTGCATCACTTCATTTGGGATGATAATATAGGTGGCGTTTCCTCCCATATATTCGTAGGAATAACCAGGTGCCCATCTGCCTGTAGTGCCGTCCGTATCAGTATAATTCAGCGCCGGCTGAATGACGAATTTGCTTCCGGTTTTAAACTTGTCCGCCCATTTTGCACCCGCTTTTTCAATGGTTCCGCAGAATTCATGCCCGATGATAGGTTGTTTTTTGCCGAGGTCGTGGCGAACCCGCTTGTGCTTCGCTCCCAAAGAAGCCAGTTTGAAGCTGGACATGCAAATCGAATCGGAAACAACTTTTGCCAGTATTTCATCATCCCTGATTTCCGGTAGTTCAAATTCCTCAAGTCTGAGGTCATTAACTCCATATAATCGAATTGCTTTGGTTTTCATAAGGATAGTTTATCAGACTGGAAAAATTTTTTCTTCAGGGCTGGGCGGTAAAATTCGGCAAGGTTAGACAAGTTATAAGAGAGAAAAGGTAGATGCAGACAAGCTTTGCCGGGTTATCAAGATGCAGATTCTTACAGGAGAACGAGCAATAACCCCTGTGATAATACCACCGGAGAGGATACAGGAATTGCGGGGGTTATTTTCTACTTACCGTCTTTTGAAGAAGCAGACGAGTCAAACAAAAAATTGTAGTGAAGGAACGGCTCTACGGGTATACCCAAGAGGAAATTTTTAGTAAAAAACGCCGGAATGACCTGTTGAAACTTGAAGCCGGAACCACTATGTCTTTTCATTTAGGTTTACTTCTTGCGGAACTTGAACAGTTAGAAAAGCATATAGAAACTTTGCAGGATAAGATATGGGAATTTAGCCATCTTGATTAATAACCAGCCGCTCTATACCATTGATTTATGGCTACCATCTCGCTGCTGCTTAATATAGTAGGCGGTCTTTGCATTTTCATTTTTGGAATGAGGACAATGAGCGACGGCTTGCAGCAAAGCGCCGGCGACCGTATGCGGAAAACGCTGAGTTTCATGACCGGTAACCGTTTTGTCGCTCTATTAACAGGTTTTGGGGTTACTGCAATTATTCAGTCCTCAACGGCAACCATTGTCCTGGTTATTTCATTTGTTAATGCCGGACTTCTTACGCTTACCCAGTCCATCGGGGTGATTTTTGGTGCCAATATCGGTACAACGCTGACAGCGTGGATTGTTTCCCTTATTGGATTTAATATAAACATTAGCGGTTTTGCTTTGCCCGCAATAGGCATAGGGTTTGTACTGAGCATTGTCAAATGGAAATACAGAAGCCTGGGCAGTTTTATAATGGGATTTGGTTTCCTGTTTTTGGGGCTCCATTATCTGACCGTTGGGATGCGCAGCATACACGAAGTTATAAATTTTGATGCGATAAGTACATTCAAGGATATGGGCCATATTGCTGTAGTTATTGCGGTAGGCGTTGGCATCGTAATGTCTGTCCTGATAAATTCATCCACTGCTTCAATTGCCATAATTATGACAATGGCGTATAACGGTATTATCACATTTGAAATGGCCGCAGGCATGGTTCTGGGCGCCAATATCGGGACTACCGCAAATGCCCCGCTGGCTGCCATTGGCGGAACCACCGCTACAAAACGTGCTGCTCTTGTTCATGTCTTGTTCAATGTAATCGGAGCAGTCTGGGCGCTTCCACTGTTGTTTCCGCTGCTTGGGTTTGTTAATTTAATAATTCCCGGCGACCCCATGACTTCAACTTTGGCGATTCCTGCTCACCTGGCCGCTCTGCATACACTATATAACGTTATAAATACCTTTTTCTTTCTGCCGTTTGTAAACCAATATGCAAAGCTGGTCACTTTTATTATCCGCGAAAAACCGGAAGAGAAAAGCAAACATTACAAGTTTGCATATATCTCTTCAAGACTTGCCGATTCTCCTGAGCTTAATATACTGCGCGTGGAAAAGGAAATCCGCGACATGGCAGGCATTGCATCTTCCATGTATGCCCGTTTCAGTACATTTCTGCGCGACTTGCGCGAAATTGATGACAAGGAAACTGCCGCCCAAAAACTTTGCGAGGATTTGAAACAAAAAGAAGAATATACCGATGAAATGAGAGATGCGCTTACCAGCTTTTTAATTGAGTGTACGCGCGAACAGCTCAATGCCCGTTCTGAACGCCGTGTTTCACAGTTAATGCGGGTTATCGGTTATATCGAAGAAATGAGCGACGATTGTTATATCATCAGCCTTCTGTTGCAAAAAGGCGTGCGCAAAAACCGCATCATAAAAGACAAGGAAATGGACGCCCTGATTCCTTATCTTAATCAGGTTGAAGAATTCCTTGAACTGCTGCAGGAGCAGCTTGGTCAAAACGCTACAATAAAATCAACAATTCAAACAAAAATGCTGGAAGCGGAAATCAACAATTCCCGCAAAAAACTGCAAAAACTCAGCCGCAAACGCATAGAGGCAGGCAAGGATGTAAAAACAGAGCTCTTCTTTATCGACCTCGTGCGGCGGATCGAAAAACTCGGAGATTATTGTTATGATATTTCCAGTGCTTTGGGCAGACTATAAGCTAACATCATGATTACAGTTGAAAACTTAAGTAAAAGTTACGGAAGTTTTGAGGCAGTCAGAGACATATCGTTTTCTGTAGGCCGGGATCAGGTATTGGGTTTTCTCGGGCCGAACGGCGCTGGCAAGACCACCATCATGAAGATACTTACCGGTTTTCATTTGCCTTCCGGGGGGCAGGTAGAAATTGACGGTATTTCTCTTGAAGAAGATCAGATAGAAATAAAAAAACGGATTGGTTATCTTCCAGAAAGCAATCCCCTCTACGGAGACTTAAGTCCCGAAGAATATCTTAACTTTGTAATATCCGCCCGGCTTCTTCCAAAAAGGGAACGAAAAAACGCGATACAAAACGCCATAAGATCCTGCGGTCTTGAAGAAGTCAAAACCAGGCGCATCGAAAGTCTTTCCAAGGGATATAAACAGAGAG
>JGI20163J15578_10000262_pt1 | contig 21798 bp, 18 predicted proteins | sample TergutCu122P1_FD_15578 | JGI IMG/M metagenome (IMG submission 15578)
ACGAGCCGACAGTGCTTGTAGACCTTACAATGGATATGGATATCGCAAAAGACATGGAAGTATTTGGCCCGGTATTCCCCATTTTTGGCTTTGACACAGAAGAAGAAGCCATTTCTGCCGCCAACAATACCTGTTTTGGCCTTAACGCCGGAGTATTTACAAACGACTATAAAAAGGCCATTCGCACGGCCTCAATGCTGGAATGCGGCAGTGTAATTATTAACGGCTCCCCGGCTTACCGCAATATAGATCAGCCCCACGGAGGCCGAAAAATGACAGGATTGGGACGGGAAGGTATTTGCTGTACCCTTGAAGAAATGACCCAGCCTAAAGCCTATATCCTAAAGGGGATACTCAAAACGGAATAGTTAAAAAACTTGACAACCCGGATAATAAGGCATACAGAGAAATTGTTTTACACGCTTGAAAAAAATATATTTAAGGTGTAAATTTGAGTGTAAGCATGATGGATTATAAAGCTCTTGTAAGATTATTATTGATTGTTTCCCTGGTATATTACTTTCCCGGAGGCTGGTTTTTTCCCTTTACCGGGGAAAAAACAGCCCTTGCAAGTGTCCAGGCACAAACGGAAAGCGGCATAGGCGGCGGCGCGGCTCCTGAAAGTATGCATATCAAGGCAAATTTGAACTTTGATTTTGATTTTGCCGAAACCTTTGATCCCGAAGATTACTCACGCCCCCGGATCTTGACCTTTACCTCCCATACAATGCAAAGCGGCGATATTATCGGTCATATCGCTGCCAGAACAGGTCTTACCGAAGATACGCTCATATCGGTTAATAATATAAGCAATACCCGGCGAATGCAGATTGGTCAGGTTATCAGAATTCCCAATCAGGACGGTATTTTTTATTCGGTAAGAGCGGGTGATACCCTGGAAAGCATAGCNGGAAGATACAATACCACTGTTTCCCATATCAAAACGGCAAACCAGCTTTTTTCCGAAAATTTGACGCCTAACGACACTCTGTTTATACCCGGCGGCAGACTTGATTGGGTTAGGCGCCAGGAAATTAACGGCGACCTGTTTATTTGGCCGACAGCGGGCTGGGTCACCTCGGGGTACGGTTTCCGGATATCACCATTTTCCGGCAGAAGGCAGTTCCACTCGGGGATAGACATAGGCGCCCCAATGGGTTCTCCTGTCAGGGCTGCCATGGCTGGGCGGGTAATCCGGGTGGGTTATGACAGCACCTGGGGAAATTATGTTATGATAAACCATCATTCCGGGTTCCGCACTTTTTATGCACACATGAGCGCAGTTCGTGTCAGACCCGGCGCCCAGGTAAGAACCGGGGAACGCATAGGCGATATAGGTTCCACTGGCTTAAGCACAGGCCCGCATCTGCATTTTACCGTTTTTAGAAACGGCGCTACCGTGAATCCCAGAACACTAATGAGATAACTTTACTATAAACTTGATGGCTGGAGGGTTGGTGTTATGAAAAAATTACTGCTTGTTTTTCTTGTTTTCGCTCTTTTAAGCGGGTTCGTTATGGCCGAGGACTTATGGTTTTCTGTTGGAGCCGAAGTCACAATTGAGGATGTAACCGGGGATATGGATGTCACACTTTGGCCCTGGGTTTCATTCGACGCTTCCCTGTTTCACGGCATTGTTGATTTCAATACTGCGCTGGCCTTTGGACTGGGCTTTTACGATGCCTTTGACGGCACCGGTGCCAGAAGAGTTCCAATGGATCTGAGCTTTGATATTGGAGCAATCTTTAACGTGTTTTTGGGTCGATCTTCCATTTTGTCTTTTGCCCTGGGAAACACTTTCGATTTTGTGCTTTCTCCCAGAATTACCGGAGCAAATAACTTTAGCTGGACTCTTAATCCCGGGCTAATTTTCAGCCGCGAAACTCCCTATGGAGACATCTATGCCATGGCCATTTTCCCTCTCACTGATATCCAAAATTGGAATGGTCAGCCTTCCGTTGATTTTGAACCCAGCATTGGCTTTGCCAGTTGTTTTGGGCATGATTTTCGCCTCACCGGATTATTTTCTCTCAACCCAGGCGATGCCTTTGACTCAATAAGCCTTACTCCCAAAGCTTTTTTTACCATTGTAGGAGGTTTTGGCGCCTATTTGAGCCTTGAGATTGATGGCATCGGCAATGGCAGGGATCTCACTTTTTCACCAACTGTGGGGGCATTTTTCAGATTTTAGTCTTTAATTACTGAATCTACCAGTTTTTTAAAATCATTGTTGATTTTGGTTTTGGTTTTTGGGCGGGGGCTTAAAACGTCCCCGTTTATATAGGGTACACCGCCGCGCTCTTTAATGATATCTTTACTTTCTGTTTTCACTATTTTTCCGGCGGCAGCAGATTCTTCCTCGTCTGAAATGGCCTCCACATTTCCAATTCTCGAGCTGCCGGTAATACCATCAAATGGTTTATGTATCAGGGGAATTTTTCCCGGAAGAGCATTTTCCGGCGCGAGTTCATGAAACTCCTCCGGAGACACTTCTTTGCTTTTACCATCCTCACGGTCAATTAAGGGAATTACTTCTTCGTCAAGAAGGGTTCCAAAAGTATCCCTGATTGTTCCTTTTTCGGAATCGGCGAAAACAAAATTCAAGTCAGCGAAAGGAGAAACTATTTCCAAATCCCTCTCAATAGAATTATCTTCATCAAGTTCAGATTCAGGGATAACGTCGGAACTGAATTCAATTTCTCTTGCCAGCCTCTCTATTTCTTCTCTGGAAAGGATTGCGCCAGAAGGAGCTGAAGGTTCTTCTTCGGCTATCTCTTCATCTTCAAAACTTACAAGCTCTTCCAATTCGTCATATTTTTCCAGCTTTTCCAGTTTCTCAAGCTGTTCCAATCCGTCCAATTTTTTTGGTTTTTCCTGTTTTCCCGATCCTTCAATTGGTGCATCTGCTTTTACCTCAGTTGTTTTTATCTCACTTTTTCTCACATCGGGTTTTGTTACATCCGTTTTTTTCAGGGCATCAGCTTTTTTCAAAAGACTGGCGCTGCCGGTGAGACTGGAACCATCTTTGACGGACACAGACCTTACGGAGCGTTGAACGGGAGCGGCCGCTTCGGAACTGAGCGCCAGGGATTGGCATGGCCGGGGTTCCCATCCGGATGGGGAGCCCATAATATCCGCCAAAATAGCTTTGAGCTTTTCCTCGTTTATATCTGTATCTTCGTAACTCTCAATAATTGAGAAAAATTCATCCCAGGATTTATCGATGAAGGAAGTAATTTCTTTGGCTTGATTATCTGAAGCTGCTTTAATGCCGCGTTTTAACAGAACCAGGATTTCATCACGGCGGTGTTCCAGCTCTTTTTTCCAGCGGAACAGATTCAACTCATCTTTTTGTTCATAAAATTGTTCAATAAGGGAAATCTGGAGCTGTTTCAGCCTGTTTTGTATTATGGTAACCGGGTCTTGTTTGAAATTAAAGAAAAGGAAAACCGTCAGAAATACAGTAAGAAAGAAGGAAACCAGAAGAACTAATTTCAGGGTTTCGGAAAACTGAAACAATTCCTCGTTTACAAGGCGGCCAACAAAAAGTCCATGCGAAGAAATAGTTGAAATAAGAACCTGGGGAAGCCCCGGATACTGCGTTTCCAGTCTCGTAAGCACCATTCTTCTTTCCCGCCAAATAAAAGAAACTTGCGAAGCCGGCATTTTTTCAGCATCAGCATTTTCCGCAATCAAAAACCCATGGGGATTTGAAATAATTTGCAGACTTTCACCGGCTTTCATGTATCCTTCGCTGATTAGGCGATTCGAAATTGCTCTTGCAGAAAAAGAAAATATCGCTGCCCCCCGGTAAGCCTCGATGGCATCGTATAATGGAAACGTGAATAAAACACGATTCGCCTTTTCATCAAAAAAAGTTTGTGTCTCTCCTCCATTGCCCAGAATGTGCTCTTTGAAAGAGGCTTCAAGATCATACCCCAGAATATCCGGTTCATGAGAGGAGTAATAAAGCCTTACACCTGCGGGATCTACAAAACGAACCCACTGGAAACCTGCCAGGGATTTGCCAAGCAGGCCGTAAACCTGGCAGCGCGCAAAGATATCATCATCGCTTGAATAAGGCATCAGCGTACGCCGTATTGCCGGATGACGCAGAGTTTCTGCAAAGCGGGTATTTGCATCTGCGAGGAGTTTATCTATTATTTCGGCGCTTCGTCTTACATCGCGATTAATGGCGGCGCTGACAGAGGGGTTAAAAAAACGTGCCTCTATACGGTTAAACAAGCCGGTAAAAGCCAATACCAAAAAAATGCCAAAGAGTAACACCGTTATGAGTAAACTTAATGAAACCTTTTTCGACGTTGTCACGTTACCATTCTCATTTATATATAAATATATAATAAATCTTTTTTTTATGCTATAAAGAAATAGATGAAAGAAGCAACCGGTACCGAAAGAAGGACTCCCCGGGCCTTTTTGGTTGGGATAAGAGATGAAAAAATGTCCCGGGAGGAGGCAGACTCTCTTACACTTGAGCTTTCGGGCTTGGTTGACACCCTGGGGCTGGAAATTGTATCCAGGGAGATAGTTCATCTGAGGGAAAACCATGCCCGCTACGGCATGGGATCCGGAAAAGCCGAAGAATTGTCACAAAAAGCCGCTTCTCTGGAGGCGGACTGCATTATTTTCGACAGGGATATAACCCCTTCCCAGCAGCGAAATTGGGAAAAACTGGCTGGAATTTCCGTTGTTGACCGGCAGGAACTTATCATTCAGATTTTTGCCAGCCGGGCCCAAACCAGGGAAGCTGATCTTCAGATACGCCTTGCGAAACTCATCCATTCCCTGCCCCGCCTTCAGCACAAGTATATAGACCTGTCACAGCAGAGGGGCGGCCACTACGGAACCAGGGGCTCCGGCGAAACCCGCCTTGAAACTGACCGGCGCCGGCTGGAGCAGAGGATTCACCGACTGGAAGAGGAACTGGAAGAGCTTAAGGGACAGCGTCAGGTTCAGCGGAAGCAGAGGGAACGCCAGGGCATTCCTGTCTGCGCCCTTGTGGGTTATACCAATGCGGGAAAATCCTCGATACTGAACGCCCTTACCGGAGCAGGGGTTTTGGCAGAGGACAAACTTTTTGCCACCCTGGATTCCACTTCCCGCCGCCTGGAACTTCCCCAGGGGCAGCAGATCCTTCTTGTAGACACCGTTGGTTTTATCCGGCGCCTTCCGCACAGCCTCATTAATGCCTTTCGCTCAACTTTGGAGGAAGCAAGCCGCGCGGACATTCTCCTTAATATCCTTGATGCTTCAAACCCCGATACGGCCAGACAATATGAAACGACCCTCTCGGTATTGCAAGACCTTGATGCCGGAGAAATCCCGATAATTACGGTATTAAACAAAATTGACCGGCTGGAAAGTGAAGCGGCAGATTCCCTTTTAAGGCTTTTCCCGGATAGTATTCCCGTTTCCGCAACAGAGGGAAAAGGCCTGACGGAGCTTTGCCAGAGGATTGAGCGCACTCTTGCCGGAAGCAACAAATGCTTTCGTTTTCCCCTTGAAAGGCCTGATCTTGCCGCGCTGCTTCACCGCTCAGGTTCGGTAATTTCCGAAAAATACGGGGAAGATTTTATTGAAATGGAAGCCCGCGTAGACGAACGCACCGCCGGCAAATTAAAGAAGTATGAAAAAACCCTGCTCTGAAGGGGCGGGGTTTTAAACCCCTCGTTTACAATCGAAAAGGAGATGATATGCCAAAATTTCAAGTTTTTTATGACTATGTATGCCCTTTCTGCAAAAAAACTTACGATGATCTGATGGATATTCTTCCAAACTATCCCGGCATTGAAGTTGAATGGCGGCCTATAGAAATTCATCCCCAACCTGAGAACTCCAGACCCCACACCGGGCTCTGCATTCAGGCGTATTATATTGCGGAAGAACTGGGCGCGAATTTGGACGCTTTTCACAGGGCTTTATTTCAGGCGGCTTCCGTCGAATACCAAAACGTCGATGAAATTGAAGTTTTGGCAGAAGTGCTGAAGGACATCATAAACAAGGACAAGTTGCTGGAAATCATCAAAAACGGGAAATATGCTGCCAGGGTGAGCGAAAACAATGATCTTGCCTATGAAAAAGAAGGGGTCTGGTATTCGCCAGCCTTACGTGTTATAGGGAATGAAAAGCTCCGGCTGGATGCTAGAGGCGGCATCGGGATAAACCGGGAAGAGCTAAGGGAATTTCTTGAAAGTATTTGTGTCACAGCCTGCCCGAACGGGGGCCCTTGCAGCGGGAACAGCCGATAACATGAACATGGGAACGGTGGCCGGGACGCTCAAAGAGGCGGGAAATGATGATTTCGTTTTCATAAAGCATGATCTTGCAAACCGGGCATGAACGTTCCCGTCCTCCGGTAAGGCAGTAAATACAGCCGCGAATATGCATAAACCTGTCTTTGCCGCCGTTTAAGGACGGGAAGGCCGCAGAACTTACCAGCTCTCCTCCCTGCAGTTTAGCTGAACAAACGGGGCAGGTCTGGGGCTCTCCTGGTTTGCTTTCGCCTTTGGGTTTGAGTTTCCGCTGTCCCCGCTCCCCCCCCAGAGCGGGAATACCGGAACTGGCAAAGAGGGTATATCCGAACCAAAGCAGCGCGACTCCAATAACTACAAAAATGAGAACATCCAAAAATTCTCTCATAATCTGTCTTGGCGGCTCCTTTGTCTCTCTGTATAATCTTCCTTGACAATATCTGTTTGTCAAGGAATTTTAGTGGCGCTTTTATACATTATCGGTACACCAATAGGGAATTTGGGCGATTTGAGCTTTAGGGCGGCAGATATTCTAAAAAGCGTGGATATTGTTGCCTGTGAGGATACCCGGCAAACTTTAAAGCTTTTGAGCCATTTGGGGATAAGCGTAAAAATGCTTTCTTGCAGAGCGCAAAACGAAGAATTTGCCGCCAAAAAGCTTATCGCTCTTCTTGATGAAGGCAAAAATATAGCCTATGCCTCAGATGCGGGCACACCTGGCCTGTCTGATCCCGGCGCCCTGCTCGCCAGAAGAGCTGCCGAAGCCGGTCACGACGTTATCCCCATTCCCGGCCCCTCGGCCTTAACCGCACTTTTAAGCGTTTCCGGCAGCCCCGATAAAAGTCTGCTTTTTGAAGGCTTTTTGTCCCCCAAGCCTGGCCGCCGCAAAAACCGGCTTAAGGAGCTTCTGGATACGGGTTATGGTTTTGTCCTCTACGAATCTCCCCACAGAATTCTTAAGCTTTTTAAAGATCTGGCCGATTTAGATAATAGCCGGTATGTTTGCCTTGGAAGGGAAATGACCAAGGTACATGAGGAGTATTTGAGAGGTTCAGCAGAAGAAATTTATGATTTTTTGCTGAAAAAAGCGGAAAAAAACGAAATTCGGGGTGAATTTTCTGTTTTTATATCTGGTAAGAAATTAAATTATCAGGTAAACTATTAATTGAATAGTGCCGATAATATAGGCAGGAAGGATATGAGTATGACCATCAACAAGATAGGTTCAATAGAGCCCATACAACCCGGAAGAAAACCTGAACGGAATAACCAGGTTAGCGGGGGTCTCAAGACCGATACTATTAATATCTCTTCCGAGGCACAGGAAAAGGCCGAACTTTTAAGGGCGCGTGAGATCGCCGCAGCCGCGCCGGAAGTGCGTGCCGAAAGAATTGCTGAACTAAGGGTAAAAATTAACGATCCGTCTTACTTAAACGATAGAATAATAAGAGCTACAGCGGATAATTTGATAGGCACCCTTTTTGGTTAAAAAAGGGAATAAAAGGAGAAGTTTGGCGGAACCTCTGGCTTTGGCCCGGTGGTTCCGCCTTTTTTTTCCATATCAACGGACTTTAGCCGGATGGAGTAAGGGATGGCAGATACGATGTTTAAACTGGATCCGGAGATTATTATCGGAATGGATACAGTTAATCGCGCCGGAGCTATCTTGAACAAACATGGCAGCAGAATTATGGTTGCCACAGAACAGAGGCTCTACGAAAATAAGCTTATAGAACGATTTGTAAAAATCCTTGAAGATGCAGGTCTTGATGTCATTCTCTTTGACGAGATCCCGGCCCAGGCGACTGCGGAGACGGCGATCATTGCCGCTTCCCTGGCACGGGGCGCCCGCTGTGAGATGGTTGTTGGCTTTGGAGGGTTAAAAACACAGTACATTGCCAAGCTTGTGTCGATCCTGGCAGCTTCTTCGCTTAGCCTTTTTGAGCTTTTGGACGGCGAAAGGGAAGAAAAAGCATTTCTGCCATATACGGCTGTCCCAACTGCATCAGAGGATCCTTTTCTTTTTACTGATTACCTCGTCGCTGTAGACCCCAGGGACAGGTTTGTAAGACTGGTAAAATGCCCCCCAGGACATTGTACAGCAGCCATCCTCGATCCGGGTTTATCCGAGCCGCTGACTGATAAATTTGCCTCAACAGCCGCCTTTAGCGGTTTATGCTTTTCTCTGGAAGCCTACTGTTCGGCAAGATCAAGCTTCCTCTCCGATGCCCTTCTGGAACAGGCCATCTCCCTCTATGCCAATATGATGCATTCTTACGCGGATAGCCTGCCGTCAGACTATCTTACAATATCCGTGAATGCGGGCTTTCTCATGTCCATGGGCGTTTCGGCAAGTTCGCCGGGAATAGGCGTTGCTTTGGCTTATGCTCTAAACGGCAAATTTCCTGTGGCAAAGTCCTGGTGCGCCACTGTATTGCTGCCCTATATCATGGAAAAACTTGTATCCTCCAGGCCGGAAAAAATGGCAAAAGCCGCAGCCCTTATGGGCGAGCAAATAGAGGGTGTCTCTGTAGCAACCGCAGCCAATATGGCGGTAGATCTGGTACGCCGCCGCATGGGACAGCTTTCAGTCCCCGCCCGGCTTAAAGATTTTAATCTTTCTTTGGATCGTCTTGTTCCCACGGCAGAGGCAGCCAGAGACCTTGAGTTCGTCGCATTATCCCCCTGGACTGTCGCCTCCGAAGATGCTTACGATCTTCTTAAACAGGCATTTTAATACATCCCATTCGGCAATTCATCGCACTTTTTCACCTCGCTTTATTGACAGGAAAAGCTTGAATGTTATAATTGATCGATATAGTATAATCGATCTAAGGATAATAAATGGCCCGGGACAATGTTTTTCAAGGGGAACTGGACCCCGAAATCGCCGCATTACTTGGAACAAACGCAACGAGCGCACATACAAGTGACACCGTAATTCCCGATTATGCCAGCCTGTTTGGCGAGCCCCCCTCTGATGACGGCTCCGGCGCGGCCGATGAAACAGATCTTACTTCAACCGGGTTTCCTGAAATAACCAAACGACTGGAAGATATCCCCCACGATGCATTTGACGACCCAAATTATTATAAAACCGCGCTTTCAGGAGAAGGGGACATTTCCCAGAGGGTTCACGGAATACTTCAAAAATTTCTCAATTGCAAGGATCCCAAGGATAAAAGCGTTTTTCGCCAGCAGTTTATTCCTGCATTTTGGGAATTTCTTCTGCAAATAGCCAGAAAATCCCCCGGAAAACTGCCGGACCCCAAAAGATACCTTCTTCGTTACGGTGTACTCCACCCTAATTTTTTGAATGCAGAAACCCGCACTTTTTTATCGCAAATAATAATCAGTAATACCCTTGAACAGCCTGTTTATTATCTTGACGAATGGTTCAAAGCGGTAGGCATAGGGATCGTCAGAAATTCCAGCACCGATGAAGTACGAACCTTTAAAGGCAGCAAAAACACACAGCTGCAGCAGCATCTGGAAAAGGCTCAGGGAAAACTGGAAGGAGCCAGAGTTCTCATCAAAGCCAAGGATATGGAAAGGCTGACACTGGAAAAAGAGCTTACAGAAAGAGCGTCCCAGGTTGCCGATCATTATCAGGTCGAAGGACTCCCTGATATTAATAGTTGTTACACCGATGTACAAAAACGTATTATAAACGATATTCAGGAATTGCTTAAAACTCTGCTTAGAGCCGACCGTGAGCAGGATAATCTTATCCGTGATTTTTATCAGGCAGAAAGGGAACTGAGAGGCATCCAGGATAAAATAGAAGAAGCCGGAGATACTGTAGAAGTAGATGTAAAAGCAGTAGATACTGAATTTGAAACCGTAAGGCAGATGACAAAAATGACCATAGGCCGCCAGGGAAATCATTTTCCCATCCTGACAAATGATTACTACCATTGCATACCAAATGAAGTGGGTTTTCGCGAAAATGTCATTTCCCTGCTGGCCTGGGTTGAAAGCATAGATCCGGAAGCATTCTGCAGATCTCACAAAAACCGTCTTAACCGCATCGTTCCGTATGTGGTTCTAATTCCTTCCTATGGGGATTTTGGCATGTGCTGGGAACCATACGATCGTTTTAACCGGGCTACAAGCCGGGGCCGGATTGCGATCCCCATGTATCCAAAAAATATCAAGGTTGCCGTATTAACCGCGGTCGGAGACCTCAGGTGGCAGGTAGCCAAAGAAAAGGCTTCCTATTACTGGATGGAAGAGGGCATAACCGGACATTATTACCAGTGGTTTCAAAAAATGAAAATGAAAGGGGATCTGAAAGAAAGCTTTATCCAGGACTACATTTCCTGGATGACAAGAGAAAGCGACGGGGTTCAAAGACTGGACAAGGAACTGCGCGGAACTTTCTGGCGTTATATGCCATTTTCCAAACACATTAAGGAAAAACTAAAAACCCGCAGTCTCGTCTACCAGGAGCTTTACCAGCGTGATATTAACCGCAGTCTGTCGGACGGGTATTAAACCGTCCGGCGCGATTTAAAGATGGAATCAAAGTATTTTTCTATATCCACTTTTTTCATTATCTTGTTGAGTACAATCCGGTAAACAAGAAAAGAAACAAATATGGAAACAGTAAACATAACCGGTATAACCCAGGCAATTGCGCTTTGGGGAATCAGTGAAAAAAGAAATCTGCTGTAAGTTATCAAAAGAACGAGAAAACTGATTATCGTTACCAGAATATTAAAAATAGTTCCCGCAAGAATAAAAAGAAGAGTATTGGTTTTTTTACTCATTCTGAGTTTCAATTTGAGCTTCTGCCTGGGTTTCTGCAGCGGGCTCCTGCTTCCCGGGAAACAAGATCGTTACCAGTAAAATAATACTGCAAATCACAACGCTGGAATCGGCAACATTAAAAGTTGGCCACCTTTCCATTCCGAATATGCCAAAAAATTTTACACTGATAAAATCCACCACCCCGTCAGGCCTGAAAATACGGTCGGCAATATTTCCAATACCTCCGCCGATTATTCCCGCAATGGCCCAGCGCTGAAGCCGGGTAAATTCCGTGGTTTTAAAATAATACCAAACCAGAAGAATCAATACCAGGATAGGAACAACGACAAAAAGGGGAAAGCGTAAATGATCGGGAAGGTTATCCCCGATGCTGAAGGCAATGGCCTTGTTCCTGACATGGACCAAAATCAAAAGATCGTTATCGAATACATCCGTAATAAAAGTGCCAATTCTCGGCCAGTTATGAACAATGATCGCCTTTGTAAGCTGATCCAGAAACACAACAAAAGCTGTCAGCGAAAAAGGGAGGAGCAGTTCTTTTAAATTACTTTCTTTTTCCATTTTTATAAGTCCTTACAAACCAGTGGGTATATCTATAAACTCAGCATCTACACCGAGCTGATTAACACATTCTTCCATCAGGCGCTTTACGCCCCAGGCTTCAGTGGAATAATGCCCTCCCGCAATGATGTTCAAACGTTCTTCCAGGGCATGATGATACATACTATGCGATGCTTCTCCGGAAATGTATAGATCAATTCCTTCCTCTATAGCCTGAGAAGCCTGGTTTGCAGCCCCGCCGGATACAATCGCACAACTTAAGTTTTCCTTTTTGCCGAACGGGAATACCCCCAAAGGCGGGCGGCCCATAAAGCTTATTAGTTTCACAGCTTCGTCAACAGTTAAAGCCTGGGAAAGATTTCCCTTATAACCGATTTTCTGCCCATTGTACAAACCAAAAGGCTCTTTATCTTTAATATTCAAAAGATCCGCAATAACTGCATTATTTCCCAGCTTAGGATGCTGATCCAGAGGCAGATGAACAGCATAGAGGGCCAGATTATTATCCAGAAGAAATTTGAGCCGCTCACGGTGGCTGCCTTCCAGCTTTAGCGGGGCGCCCCAAAAAAGCCCGTGATGCACAAATAATAGCCCTGCTCCGGCTTCAACAGTCCGTTTAAAAACTTCCAAGCCCGCATCAACCGCAAAGGCAATCTTCCCAAATTCCGAGCCGTCATTATCAACCTGAAGGCCGTTAAGGGACTTGTCAATCGCCTTTAATCCTTCAAAATCCAAAAGTCCGCGAAAAAAAGCGTCCAATTTACGGGTAGTCATACATATACACTTAAACCTTAAACTGCGACACGGCCTTTATCAGAACAGTGATGCTATTCCGGTTTCCGGTAGTCAGTTCGTCGATATCACCCACCATTCTGTTAATCTCATTGGTGTTTGTAAGCATATTCACGATGTCGTTATCTATTTCCTTTACGAGTTCTACCAGTTCGCGGTTCTCTGTAATAACACGCTTCGTCTTTTCTCCCATCGTTACTGCCTGGCCCCTGACAATCCGCGTTACCTCACTTACCTGAGACGAGGCATCGAGTACCTGTCTGCTCCCTTGCCTCTGTTCCTCCATTGCGCACAGGACTGCTTCTTCCTGATCCGAAACCGTCCTTACCTGACGGTCGATGACCTCAAATTTGCTCATAACGCTATCCGCCGAACGGGTGATTTTGTCTATTGAGTTTTTGATTTTCTTCAATACTTCACCAATGGTCTTGGATTGTGCCCCGGAAGACTCAGCCAGCTTTCGTATCTCCGAGGCAACAACAGCAAATCCCTTTCCGGCCTCGCCGGCATGAGCGGCTTCTATCGCAGCGTTCATTGAAAGCAGGTTCGTCTGACTGGAAATGTTTTCCATAACCGCGTTAATTTCCAAAAGCCCCTCGGATTCCTTTGCAATTTCCTGTATATCGGTCATTACTGTCTGAAGTCCGGTTCTTCCCTCACTCGACGATTCCCGCAGCTCCCTTACGTTTGCAGTGTTTTTGCTGAGGGTTTCCGTTACCGACGCGATATTCGCAAGCATTTCCTCAATCGCTGATGACGCAATGGAGACCGCTTTGGTTTGACTGTCTGTGTGGCTGCCGAATTCGTTGATATTTACAGCAATCTCTTCTACAGACTTGTTGGCAGAGCCCAAAACGGCATGCAGTTTTGTCAAGTTTTCCTTGATTTTCTCGGTGAGGGCTATAATTTCGATCATCCAGGAGGCGGTTTTGTTCATGCCCTCATCAAGCTCAATACTTGTCTTGTCCAACGTGCCTGCCTGGCTTTTAATGGAAATAAACAGACCCCTGAACCCCTCAATTGTTTTGTTGAAAAGGCGGGAAGCAAGGGCAATTTCATCCCTGCCTTTTTCCGGGATTCTTTTTGTTAAATCCGCCTCACCGTTTGCAATATCATCAAGACTATTTACAAGGAAACCAAGGCTCTTTAACATACGGATGATAATCAAAAGCACTAGAAGACCTGCAGCTAAAAGGCCGATAATACCAACTAGCAGCATTGTTCGCTGCAGCTCTTCTCTGGCAGCTATGGCAGAATCCTGAGACAGACCTATAAAAAACATACCGATGGGGTTGCCGTCTACGCCGCGCAGCGGAAAATAATGAGCCTTAAAGGGGAGCATCCCGAATACATTCAGTTCCAAAGTAAGGGGTTCCCCGCGTTCAATAACTGCCGCTGTAACATGAGGCGCTGCTGTAGTGCCTACCGCACGGGCGCCGGTGTGGGGGTGAACGAGGGTAGACGCAATTGATTCATCCCTTCTGAAAACTGTAAAATCCAGTTGAAATACCTCGGCAAGACTGTCTACAAAACTGTCAAGGCCTATATCGACGTTTGTAACAATACCGCCGATGAGAGTATCGCCGTCAAAAATCCCCGCAGTTGAGGTTATTACAAGCGGAACCGTCGGCGTTAAGGTAAAAGCCGTAATATTCCGCCCCTGCAGTGCCATTGCAACATGAGGGATACCTCCGATGAAATCACCGTAAAGATCCGGGAAATGGGAACGCCCAAGCGTATGGCCGTCAGCAGTGGAGACAATAAAAGCATCCACTCCAATAAGTTCTTTTCTCCGCTGAAGGTATTGAATAAGCCCCTCTCTGTCGTTATTTCTGACATGCCTGATTAATTCTTCACTGTCAGCAACGGAGTAGGAAGCCAGAAGCGTATGCTGCATGAGAGAGTTCATATGAGCATGAACCGTTTGAATCGCCGCTGTCATCCTGGCTTCCTCAAACTTGTTAATAAGATTGTCTGTGTATGAGACCACAATTATAATGATGACGGCAAGCAAAGCGGCTATAAGCCCTATTATCGGAACGATAATTTTGAATTTCAAACTATTTATCATAACATCACCTTTTTTCCCGTTCATGCTGGTACAAACAAAAATAACCCTGGGAAACTGTGGGTTATAGGCAGCAAATTAGGGCAAGCTAATATTTCCTCATAATCACTAAAAAAATTATAGCACAGTGGCAGTGAAGTATCAAGATACACTTCATGGTTAGGTTTTTACCTGAATAATAACGAATATCGCGTTATTTTAAACAAAAAATACCGCCGCCCAAAGGAGGAAACGGCGGCGGTATAATCAAACAACTTGGAGGAGACACATCATGAAGGCTTTTGGTGTTCCGGCACACTGCCTGCACTTACTTACACAACAATTCCGCTTGTGAAAGGTTACTGCCGCAGAATAATTTACTTGAAATTTTGATTTATTCGAAAATCTGGTTTACTATCCTACGGCTTGCCGCAGGGGGCCTTATCTGATAAGCCGCAAATAACGAAGGCCTGTGGAAACCCTCAACCTGGCGGCTGTATCCGGGAAGCTGAAGCTGTCTCCATTCGCCCGTACATAGGGACGCCAGGCCACTTCACTGTATAAAGAAAGGGCTCCCTGTCCAAACTGTATCGGAGAAAACGCCATAAAACTGCCCATCTCCCAGCGCCAGGTTTCGCTCTGTGTATAAAATCTGTCCCCAGTGGAGTGCCTGAGTACGGGGTCTCTTATGGTTAGAACAGGCCCGGCAAAAACCTGAAAAGTGTCGGTTCCCATTGCCAGGGTAAGCGGGATTCGAAACCCGCTGAGAGCGCGATCCCATTCGGGGCGCAGGTCAAGGCCGGCACGGAAACTTGTCCATTTATATCCTGCCGAACCCACAGCAGAAATACCACGGAAAAGGGAAGGCGAACCATTTAACAAACCTCCCCAGGTCCAGGCAGCTCCAACACCGGCAAAAAAACCGGAATTTACCCAAGAGGGTCTTGTAACAGGGGTAACAGCACTCTCGGCTGCCGGTGTGGTCACAGGCTGGGCTTCTCCGGCGCTTCTGCGGCCATAGCTGTCGCCGGGAAGAGCCCGGCCAGCCCCTCTGAAAGTACGCCGCCAGTAAGACTCGTCCAGGCGGGAAATTATAACACCGGTTCGCGGCCCTTCAGATGCGGAATGAATAAATCTGCCATTCCCGATATAAATTCCCACATGTGAAACTCTATACCCAACGGTGACAAAAAAAACCAAATCCGCGGGCTGCAGCTCTGCTTTATTTATTCTTTCCACCCATCCATAAAGGAGCGCGGCAGTTCTGGGGACGGTGTATTGAAGTCCGTCCCTAAAGCTTAGAAAAACAAAACCGGAACAATCCACACCTCTTCTGTCGAGACCGCCGAAACGGTAAGGTGTGCCCAGATAGGATTCCGCCGCAATAATGAGCCGAAGACGGGCTTCTGCTGCAGTTGCACCGCGAAGGGATTTTTCCTGAATTGGAGGCGCAGCAAAAACACAGGGGGAAAGAAACAAGAGCGTTAGAATTATTTTTACTTTCAACCGGCCTGCGGATAAAAAAATTTTTAACTCCATTCTGTCGGGGGAGACTCCTTTATAACCCTGTTCATGTGTCTGAGGCGGCGGGAAAGATCCTTGGCAAGGTTTGTTATTAAAAAGGAATAAATCTTGAGATTATCCTCGTAAATATCACCTAGAGCATCAATGGAAAGCGCTATGGTTCTGGTTGTTGTTAAGGTTTTAACTGATGATTCCGCAGGCATAATATCTAACACTTCCATTTCTCCAAAAACATCACCTTCACCCAGCTTCGTAAGAACAACCCCGCCCTTTTCAACCGAAACCTGGCCTTCCAGGATAAACCGAAGCTTGTCGTTTCTGGAGCCTTCGACAATTATTTCTGTACCTACGTCAAAGACTTCATAATCCATTAGCGGTAGAATATCATTAATTTCTTTCTGCTCCAAGCCATGAAATAAAGAATACTGTCCCAAAACCGATGGATTCATCATTAGCTAAATTATTATCCCCTTTCATAATGAGGTCAAGCTTTATACATTAAATTTAAACAATATCAAGCTTCCAGGGTATGCCCTTCCCGGGCCATAATTATCTGCAAATCCGATTTATCCCTGAAATCGTTAATATATTTTTTTTCCATGGTTTCAAGAAATTCATCGGTACTGGTAGGATCATGATGGAAAAATACGAGTTTTTTGACTCCCCCCCGGATTGCAGTATCTATAGCGGTTTCGTATGAAGAATGGCCCCAGCCAAGATGTTTTTCAAATACAGTGTGAACGTATTGTGCGTCATGCAGCAATATATCTGCCTCGTTTATAAAACGGATTATCCTTTCATTTTCCTCTTTTGCCGCGGCCTCTCCTTCATAAGCAGCTTGCTCATTATAGCTGGGATCATTGGGGTCCGTTGGAAAAAGATTGCGATAAGGTTCATGGTCGAAAACCGTAACGATAGATTTCCCTTCATATTCAAAACGGTAACCCAGGCAAAGTAAAGGATGATTCATGTATTTGGTGCTTAACTTGAGTCCGTCGCCCAAATCCAGGCTTGTTTCTTTAAGTTCCTTGTAATCAATTTCAGCAGCCAGTTCGCTTTGCCGCACCGGCCAGTATCTGTATGAAAGCTGATCCCCGATGATGGATGCCAGGCTGTCGTCATTATAGGTAACGGGGCCTTTAATCCTGACTTTTGCACCGCGTAAAAAAATTGGCGTAAACATCGGAAAACCCATAATATGATCCCAATGGGTGTGGGAAATAAGAATATCCACTTCCTTTGGGCCGTTTTTAAAATCATTTGCCATTAGCCAGTCACCAAGCGGTTTTACGCCGGTTCCCACATCAACAATGACAAGCTTTTTGCCTGCGCGGATTTCAAGACAGGTTGTATTGCCTCCAAATTCCACAGTATAACGTCCGGGGCATGGCATTGAGCCCCGTACCCCCCAAAAACGGACAGATAACATTGAAACTCCTATTGACGGCCAATCCTGAGAAAAATCTCGGCCTTTTCAATTTCGTTGTTTACGCTTTTTTCTATCTCATCAAAAATATCCGGGGGCACATCCAGGGTTTCCCATACAACGGGAAGAGCAGGAGCAGGATGACAGTTGCCGGAAAAACCTATCTCCGAAATGGAGGCAAAGCGGTTAGCAGCGATAATCGAATAAAGAACTTCCTTATGGTTTCCGGAATACTCTTCATAAGAATGATGATGCTCAATAACATCTCCAATTGCACCTTCCAGTTTCCAGGCGCCGGTAATCAAAGCCCCGCTTGCACAATGATTTAGCCCCAAAACGCTTTTTTCCGCCTGAAAGAAAGGCTCCCGGTTTTTATCAGCAACGCCAACCGTTAACATGTACTCTTTTGAAAACAACGCGTTTAAAGGTATCTTGCCTATGTCATGGATAAGACCCGCTGTGAAAAACTCTTCTATCAGCTTGATATCCACCCCACGCTTTTTGGCCAGAAGTTTCGCCGAAACCCCAACGCATAGAGAATGGCGCCAAAAACCTTCCATGTTGAGGCCGGCGGAAGCTCCTTTTGAGGAAATACTATCAACTATTACTGTGGAAAGAGCCAGGTTTTTTACTGTATTTATCCCCAGCATGATAATTGCCCTGGCCAAATTGGTTACCGGTTTTTCAAGACCGTAATAAGCGGAATTTATCAGCTTAAGCACACGGCCTGCCAGTACCGGGTCCAGTGAAATGACATGGTTTAAATCGGCTGGGGAAGTATGCGGATTATTACATATCTCCAAAACCTTGGAAACAGAAGTGGGAAGGCTGGGCATCTTTTTAATATACTCTTTTAATGCCTTGTCAATATTAGCTTCCATGAGCATCTCCGCGAGCAACTCCGCCAGTTTCCGGATCATCTGCCGGTTTTTTGGCTTCTTTGATTATAGCCAGCTTTTCTAAACTATCAATAACCGATTCCATCGTCGCAGGCAATTCACTTTTAACAAAGTCATTTTGTACTTTTTCGGGAAGTGCTTTTGTCATGCCCTTGAGGCAGCAAAGAAGATTGATAACTGCATCTATCCCCAATTCTTTATCTGCAATTTGTCTGCGCGGTTTGGCAGTTTTGGGTTTTGCTTCCGGGAGTTCAGGTTCCGGCTCAAGCGGTTCCAACTCAATAGGTTCGATGTCTTCCAAAGGCTCCAGCTCAAAAGGCTCCTCAAAATCATCGATATCAGAAGGAACCTCTGCCTCGGGAATTCTTTCATCGCTTCTGCCATAATCCATGTCTGCTGGGGGAGTTTTTTTCTGCATTGGGGCAGGTGCTTTTACAGGAGGCTGGGCAGGAGCTGTGTCTGCTTCTGTCAGTTCTTCGTCCATTTCATCAAAAACCAAATCCGAGTCTGGAATTTCTTCTGCAGTTTCGTCAGAAACTGTATCAGTTTCTGTTGGTTCTTCACCCAGGCCGCCAAAATCAATTTCTATATCGGGTACTTCTTCGTCAGTTTCGTCAGAAACTGTATCAGTTTCTGACGTCTCCCCGCCCAAGCCGTCAAAATCAATTTCTATATCATCAATATCGGGGTCTTCTTCATCGGGGATTTCTTCATCAGCTTCGTCCGCTTCATCGAGTGCTTCGTCTGTTTCGTCAGAAACTGTATCAGTTTCTGCGGGTTCTTCATCAAAAAAGTCATCAAGGATTTCCTCTTCCTGCAAGAGCTCTTCTTCCGGAAAGGATTCTCCTTCAAAGATTTTTTCGGGGATGTCTTTCCTTAAGGGAACTCTTGGTTCCCTGTCGGAGCTTCGCCGCAGGTTATTCTGTGCGGGCGGAGGGGACGTACCGGCCGGCGGTTGCGGCGGCTCCTGCTTGGGCGGCTCTGGCGGCGGCGGTGGTTTCGGGGGCGGTTCTTGCGGAACCTGCGGTATTTGCGGCTTCTGCTCAGGCGGCGGCATTTGCGGAACCTGCGGCTGCTGCGGAGCTGGCGGCTGCGGCTCTTGCGGAGGCGGAGGAGGCGGTTCATCAGGCCAGGACGGAGCTTCAGGTTCGGAGAACGATTCCGGGCGAGAACGGTCCCGTCCGCCGGAAGTTTCGTCCTGATTATCAAAAGGAGTCTCCGCAAGGGCGTCCAATGGATCTTTGCTCAGAAAAAATTCTTCTTCCTCCGGTATATCAAAAGCAGCCTCATCCTCCAGAATCAAACTTGCCTGCTCTTCTTCGGAAATAGTTTCCATTGCTTCCGCAAACAGGGCTTCGGCTTCCTCATCCAGGAGAGTGGTCTCAGAAACTTGCAGAAGGGCGGAAACATCACCTTCGTCCTGAGCGCTATACTCCTCCTCCTCACCCGAAAATTTAATACTTCGATCCCACATTTCCCCAACTGAGGATGAATAGGCATCCACTGCGTTTTCATAAAGTTCCAGAGATTTGTTTAAATCCGAAAGATCATCTGCGGTCGCCCGTTTTCCCTGAAGATTAACCAGTGCATCGGCGGTGCGGAGCGCTTTTTCCAGCGAACCGGCTTCTTTGTGAAGCTCCACCATTGCAGCCATGGCTTCTGTATCATTGGGGTTTGCTTTACAAAGTTCTTCAAAAACCTCAATAGCCTTGTTGCGGTATCCCATCTCAGCGTAAAGCTTGCCCAAAAGTATTTTTGCGGTTCTGTCATTGGGCTGCCTTACCAGAAAGGAACGGATACGCTCTTCTGCATCCCTGTATTCCTTTCGCTTATAATGAATATCCGCCAGATCAAGAAGAAATGCGTAGTTGCCGGGATCCTGAGCAAGGACTTTTTCATAACAGTCACGGGCCTCATTGTCGTTTCCCATAACCCGGTGTACTGCGCCTTTTATACGGTAGGATTGAGTATTATCCGGTTCCAAACCCAGGGCGGCATCGGCCTGTTTTAAAGCTTCGGGGTAACGCTCTAATTTGAGGTAAAGCCCCGCAAGCCGGTTCAGAGTTTCAGCGCTGACCGGGGCAAGCTTAACCAGCTTTTCCAGTTCTATTACCGCATCAGCATAATTTCCCGATGCTTCCAGAGCACGCTCCAGATTGATAACAGCTTTGGTGTATTTGGGGTCTGCCTCAATAGCCTGCCGGTAACTTCTGATGGCTTCATTGGTTTTTCCCTGATCCGCCAGGATAACGCCCATGTTGTTATGCGCTTCAGCATTATTGGGGTTTATGTTCAGAATATTGCTGAAGGCCTGCAGGGCTTTGTCATGCCAGCCCAGCTTAAAGAGGGCTATCCCTAAATTATTTATTGGCTCTACCCAGCCTGGTTTGCTGCGCATGGCTGCCCGGTATTCATTGACAGCTTCTTCCAGATGGCCATTAGCTTCCAGAGCAACCCCGTAATTAAAACGCAGGGTTGGATTATTTTGATCTACGGTCAGTCCTTTGCGGAACACCCCGTAAGCTTTATCGTATTCCTTGAGCTGCTCGTAGATGGTTCCCAAATTATTATAGGCCTGAACGTATGCGGGATCCAGTTCAATAACCCTGGAGTATGCCATGGAAGCTGCTTTGGAATTACCCAGTTCTTTGTGAATATTGCCGGCATTATAATGAAATTCCGCTTTTGCCGGCTCAATATCGATAGCGTCTTGCAGATAACTCAAAGCTTCGTTATGTTTGCCCTGACGCCGGCACATTACTGCTGCATTGTTTAGAGCTTCTATATCTTTTGGGTTTCTTACCAATAACGTAATAAACTCATCTTCCGCTTCAGAAAGTTTTCCCTGCTTTGCAAAGGTGGCTCCCAAAAGCAGGTGGGCCTCCCGGCTGTCAGGAACTTTTGCTATGTAATTTTTAAGAAGCTTTTCCGCCGCTTCATGGTCTCCAATCCGGGCGGAGTTTTTGGCGCGTTCCAGAACATCCTGTATGTCGATACGACTCATTGCGCCATCCTCAAAGGTCTCGCTGCAACCTCCCTGGAAAAAACACCGGGCTCCAAAGTAAGAAAACCTTTTTCCAGTAAAAACATCCGCTCTTCGATACTTGCAGTCACCGGCTTTCTGTAGGCAGCTACCGCAAAGAAGTAAAGAGTACCATTGTTTAAACCTTCGATTCGGACTGATGTTCTGTTTCCCACATCAATGGGAGATTGTACCCTGCGGGATTCCACTATGGCGTGTTCCCCAAAAAATTCACCTCTTGTTGTGCCGTAAAAGATCAAATATCCATCAACATCCCTGGAGGAGCTTGGCATCCAGGACAATTCCACTGCACCGTCCTTCGCTACTGCAAAAATCTGTCTGGGCGGCGGAGGCGGCTCAGCAGCGTTGAAAACCACCCTGAGCTCTGATAAATACGGAGAAGAATTGCCGTTTTCACCCGGGAAAAAATCCGCTGCTATTTGAATAAATCTGCCTCTTAAAGTATCCGGCAGAACTGTCCC
>JGI20163J15578_10000263_pt1 | contig 21779 bp, 17 predicted proteins | sample TergutCu122P1_FD_15578 | JGI IMG/M metagenome (IMG submission 15578)
TACCCACCACCGCTCTCCGATCGTAATTATCTTATGCAGGGAATACTTGTCCATTTGTTTATCCATAAACGCACCTCTTGACTTATTATTGTTGCCATAATAATAACAATAATCATATAGTTTGTAAAGAAAAGTTTTATTCTGCCATCACAAATTATAATACTACATTTATTATCGGATATCATCAAAAAAACGTTATTTTATGTAACCGTCAAACCATGACCACAGATGCAAAATCATGACCACCCGCTTAGCGGGTGGTTTGCTCTGCCCCTGTAAGGGGTCTATCTCAACTTTCCGATCGTAATTATCTTATGTAGGGAATACTTGCCCATATGTTACGTCCACTCTGACTTCCTCATGAAAAAACTGACCGCCACCTCCTTGAACCCAGACAAAAAACACAGTATAGTTAGAACCTATTCCGCCCCCTGCAAAAAGTGAACTCACCGACGTATATATGATAGGGGATTTAGTCCAGATAACGCTTCCAGAGCGGTCGTATCTACTGAAGCTCCTATTCGTTCTGTCGGTGGCAAAAATCCGTCCATCTGTAATGAAAGCCCAATTATTATTATCGGTTCTTTGTCCTATTTGAAAATGATTGGCACTTATGTTAGCTACATTTCCAAATCCATTTGAACTAAAGCTCGCAACCGACTCCACGAGTCGGGCAACACCAGTCCAACCGAGATCAGGAAAGTTAAATTGTCGCAACCAATATCCAATCCTTAAGGTTACAGTAGTGGTAGAGCCGCTAAATGTTCTTGTATCATAAATATCAAAATAACCCACTTTTTCTTGATTTTAAAAAAGACCATTCTGCCATGAATAACAAATCGGTGGGGTTTTTGAACCCACCGAAATGAAAGTTTTGTTGTTATTGTTTGCTCAACCACCGCATTTAACAGAAAGCCTTAACGTCTTGACAGACCTAGTGCCGAATTAATTCTATCTGCTCTAGTGAAAAGCATCGTACTGGCATTGCCACCCTGCACAAGTCCTGCCGTATTTCCAGAAATGTTTAAAATTGTAGGTGCCATGAAAACAATACCGCCACTATCTCCCGCAGCGGCTCGAGCATCTGTCCGAATTAATCCTGTCAGACCATTCGCAGACGTATTCACATGAATAATTTCACCATGTGTCCATCCTGTAGTTCCGCCAACTTTTGCTACGCCATCACCTAATCGGAATGTTGTTTGGACAGTTAAGGGTAACGTGCCTCCAGTTAAATGAATCGTATTGCTGACTTGTGGCGGTTGAGGAGGTAAGATTCTTTGTGATAATATAAAAGCTGCATCTACACTTCCTGAAAACTGCCAAATGTTGGTGGCAGTTCCAAACGAATACATTTGTCCAGGGGTTACGCTATGTGCTGTTGTAACAAAACCTAAGTTGCCGGTTGCATTATGTCTAACTCTATATCCAACAGAAGCTCCACTAATGCCCATGCCAGGTCTAAGTTCATTAAATTTAACAATTGGCTCACATGATTCGACGAAAACAATCATTGGCGAATCAAGAACATTGTTTTTAAACCGATTTATTTCTTCTTCACTATAAACGCTCAAATAAATTTCGATCCTGTTATTCCTTGTATTTACACCAAACAGCTCTACGTTGTTGAAAAATTTAGATCCATTAGTATAAAAAGCATTCAGTATATCTATCGTAGCATTTAACTCATTGTATGAAAACCTTACATTTTCGGTAATAATACCATCTGCTTCCGCTACGAATACTTTGACACAATCATACAGTATTGAATCTCTTGATGTAAGATTTTCAACAATCTGCAAAACCATATTGCCATCAGCATTGTAATAAATTCCACCTATAAAATCAGGATACACAGGATCGTCACCTCCAAACGTGCGAGCACGATCACTAAGAAGAGACATTAATCTGTTATCATTCTCACGAGCTTGATGCAAATTAGTCAAATATTCTTCTCCATGGTAATAAACCAATTCTTCCCACATTGATATCACAAAAGTTTCATCGTGCAACAAATCCTCAGGAAAAAAAGTATCTGTTTGGTTATCCATACTAGTTGGTGTAACTGCACTTGCTTGGCTAGAAAAAACTAGAGCCATTATTAGAAGCATCGCAAATATTTTTGAAAATTGTTTTTTCATGTTTAAACCTCTCTTTAATTATAAATCTAATTTGTTGTAATTGTCAACGAAATTGATTCGTGCAATTACTTGCAATTACTTGGTGATAACATTTTTTGCACACCACAAACTTTTTGTGGTATACTTTTACTAGAGATTTTTGATATCCCTTTCATTCCTGTGTGTCAAGTACCGGAATCTAGGATATACGGAAATCTCTTTCTATTTCATCCGGTCATTTCTGTTCAGGTCAGTGCTGTCATTTCTATTCAGGTCAATTCTGTCATTTCTACAAAGGTCACATGTGCTTCGCGTTCGCATAGGCGTTACCCGTCAGGAATATTCCTGTCCTTTCTTCAAATTTATTCATCTGTGCGGTATTTCTTGCTTCGCGCAGCTAAATAATGACTGTAAGTGAGTATAGTGGTCCGACATTAAAAGTCATTCCACCGGTGACAGACTGATACATCGTTCGTATACGATAACTTCCGGAACCGTGCGTTCTCATATCAATAGTATCAGAAAAATCAAATTGAAAAGCATTGTTCACAGAACGATTAATAGTCTGCACGTTTACCCACCTGCCATTGTCGAGTCTTTGAAGAACAATTGTTGCTGACATTGAAGTGTTTACTCCGGAAATTGATTGAGCTGTTACTCGATAAAACAGCGTTGACGCATTTCTTCTTTCCAGATGAATAGTTGCTCTTCCAATTTCATGTGGTTCGATAACCTGATATTGATTTGGGTCAACCGCTTTGTTTGTGCATGGTGCGGTTGCATAAGTCGGACTTGCTCCTGCAACTGTGAAGATAAGACAAATTGATAGCAAAAGACTTGTTGCAATATTTTTCTTGTTCACTTTTTCTCCTCCTTCGAACTATACATTTTATTAACGGGGTATTGAAAAAAATTACCCTGTTATATATAAGAGTCAAAAAAGCCGAAAATCTTTGCAAAAAAATGAAAACTTTTTTTAGAAAATATTTTTTACTGTAGCATTTCAAAAATAAATATCAGCTCGTCAAGCTCTAAAACTCCGGTTATCTGAAACAGATTTGAACCGATGGTGACAAACAAAGAGTTATTTGCAGTTGTTAGGCTTGGAACATAAAACAAACGTGCATCACCAATAAAGAAATCTTTTTCAATTCCTGTAATTTGTTGTATAGAATTAAATTCCGTAAGTTTTTCTTGTCTGATTATGAGAAAGTTTCCTAAGTCGCTTTCATATAGGAAGAAGGCGATATATTCGTTATGCGGATTATTTGTAATACTAAGTGATAAAAAATTATACCCATCAGGAATATGCCCCGGAATTTTGAGCTCGCTTAAGAAATTCCTGCCGATTGGGATTTGTTCTTCTTTTTCAATTATTAATTCTCTGCCCGATGAAATTGAATTAAACTGAAAATCAGTCGCAAAAAAACCATTGCGTACGCTAAACATGAAATTATTTATCTCAAACCTACTTGCCATAGCAACATTGCTGTGTTGAAAAATATTCATGGCACTTGATAGAATGAAAACCGCAAGTACAATGCCTGCAACCTTGAGCCACCTTGAATTGCGCGCACGCTTTTGTTCCTTTGCACGTTTTTTTAGCGTATCATAGTCCAATGGTTTATCATAGCCAAATTCTTTTTGCTTGCGTTTTATTTCATCTTCATAATCCGTATTTTCAATCACTTCTTTCATCAAAGCTCTAAAACGTTGCTCTGCAATTGATTGTGTCGTTTTTTCCATCACTTATACTCCTCGCTGCAAAATTATTTTGTATTAGAAAATTCGCTCCCCATATATATAGAGTCAAAAACCCCCATTTTCTTTGCAAAGTTCCGACATCTTTTTTAAAGCACGCTCACGCCATGAATATACCGTATTGTAACTTACGTTGTATATGCGTGCAATTTCAACTAATGAAATATCATCATAATAGTGCAACTGCAAAACTTGAGAATATTTTTTGTCAAGCGAACTAAGCATTCTTTTCAATTTTTCCGCAGTTTCAGCTGCAACTAGCATATCTGCAATTAATTCGTCGGTATCAGGTGGATCTTCTATTTCGCCGATAGGTATCAGTTCCTTGTAGTTCTTGCTGTGTTTATGAAATTTATTTTTTGCGATTGTGTGAAGATATGCTTTAATATTATCTGACGCTTGTATTTGTTTAATAGAGTTGAGTGCAGTAAACATAGTATCTTGCGTAATTTCATGGGCAAGCTGAACATCACCTTTTGACAGGTGAATAATAAGTCTGTGGATGCTCTCTTGATGAGGTAATATATTTTCATTAAAAAAATCGCGTTCGTTTTGTTTCATAATAAACACGCCTTTCTTGGTAGGTTTCAGTTAACGGAATAACAATGGTTTTGAAATAGTTTTTATATGATTTTTTAATCATATCATTTTTGAGTATCAAAATCACGCAAAAAATCATGGGGATCAACATTAAATATTTTTGCCAATGCAAAGATTAGCGACTCAGAAAAATTGAAAGTTCCGGCTTCCAGTTTCGTATAAGTGGTTCTTCCAAGATGAATGCCTTGCAATTCTAGTTTTGCCACAACATCTTTTTGTCGCATATTTTTTTCTTTGCGAAAACGCCTAAGATTTTTTCGTAAAATACCACAATCGGATTTAATTTTTGCCATTAATATACACTCGTTGCTTTTCTTTTGATATCGTTGTTCGATTTTAGCAGATTATTTTTGTAATTTGGTGCTAAAAATGGCACAAACACAAAAAATATTGAATATTTTTTTAAAAAATTTTGCGATTTGGGTACATCTGTGTAAATTCGGATAGCAATTCGGATAAATACGGGTAAATCTCGGCACAAAATAGCGCAACAAATGGTATAACGGATGCAATTTTTTGAATCTAGCATTGAGACTGCGCCATTTTTGTGATAGAATAAATCTAACATGAGCAACTTGAACTGCAGACCGCCGAAACGAAAACGCAAGCGAGAGTACAAACGTAAGCAACGTGAAAAAAGAAATGGGGTAACGTCGATGCGAAAATTAAAACTATACCTTGACACATCTACAATTAGCCATCTCTTTGCAGATGATACGCCGGAGAAGATGGATGAAACAAATCGCTTTTGGAATGATGTTATGAAAGGCAAATTTGAAATCTTTATTTCGTCTGTAGTAACGGATGAAATTGAAAGTTGCGCCGAGCCAAAACGCAGTCAAATGTTCGAGAAATTGCAGCAAGTTCAATTTCAAATTTTGAGCAAAACGAATGAAATCACTCAACTTGCGAATGAATATGTAGAGGGTGGTGTCCTCAATGAAAAAAGTCTTGCCGACTGTTTACACATTGCATTTGCGGTAGTTTATAATTGCGACATCATTGTTTCGTGGAATTTTAAGCACCTTGTAAATGTTAAGACGATAAATAAAGTTAAAGTTGTAAACGCCATAAATAATTATAGGGAAATTAGTATTATGCCCCCAACAATGCTACTGGAGGAGGTTGATTAGTATGAAAGAAAGTGCAGTAATGTTAGAGGTTCGGAAAATTAAGGAAGAAAATTCTTTGAGGTATCAAAATATGACTCCTGAAGAATTAACGAAAGAACTTGACGAAGCTACAAAACGGTTCATAAAGCGAATGGGCAGGGACATCAAAGTCGTAAGCCTTGACACACCGCAGACTCAAAGTGCAAAAGCAATATAAACTAATACACAAACGGTTCGATGTCATAGATTTCAGTTAAAAGTTCTGCGATTGCCGCTCTGTTGGGGTGATAGCGTCCATCTCTTCGTGTAAGCGGCAGTTGATGAGTCCCGATATTTTCGGGGTCTATGCCCATCAATTGATTGCCTAAGTGAAGAGCTTTCCTGACTGTAATGTCTGACTGTATTTCATAAAATGCCATTCTGATAACATTTAACAGATTTGGTCCTATGCTCTGTACAATTGCGTTTCTTACGAATTGTTGTTGCATTTTAATTCGCCCAAAATCGGCATCAGGAAAGCTTTGAAAACCTTCGTTTCCTTTTCTAAATCTCAAAAATCCTATCGCACTTTCGCCGTCAAGAAGCTGATATCCTGCGGGAATATCAATGCGAAGTGGCGGAGTATCAAACGGATCATCATATCTCATATGAAATGGCACATATACTGAAACGCCGCCAATTTCATCAACGATATTTGCAACACCTTGATGAGAAAGCATTACATAATAATTTATAGGAATGTTCATTAAAATTTCCGATACTGCCAATGCAGAATTTACGGGATTTCCCCTAAACACACTATTTATCTTTCGGTCAGCAGAGTTCAAGAAAAATGTATCTCTGGGTATTGAGATAATGTCTACAGTTGTGTTATCCAGATCAAAACTTACAAGCATAATCATATCCGTCAGGTTGTGACTATCTATTCCAAGTGCCAATATATTAACTCGGTTTGTCTGTATAAATGCATCAAAAAAAGGACTGTCCGATGAAATCAGATATTGGAAGTCTATTGTTTCTCCCAAAATAGGATTGTCCTCACCGCCGGGTCTAGTGTCCAAAATTTCATCTATCGTCACGAAAAGAGGTGTCGCAATAGCGGTAATAATTACAAGTGCAATCAAAAACGTCATGAGAAATTTAATTTTTTCACGTCTGTTTTTCGCTTTAATTTCGCTTTTATCGGTCTCGCGACGCATAGCCTATTTCTCCTCTTAGAAGCAGAGTATCGAATACTGTATTTTATATGTATACCTGTTGGAAATATTGAAACTTCCGTTTCAATCGGTCAAGTAACACTTAAGAGAATTTTACCGTATTTGTCAGTTAATATCAACACGAATGTCAAAGAACCGAACCATTTTTCAAAAAAAAAACTTGCAAAACACATGTAGTATGTGCTATAGTAAGAAAAAATTGAATAGAACGAATGCCGAGTATCTCTAGGCATCAACTAGAGATAGCGGGAGACCCAATTTTTGGGGTGAACCAACCGTGGTGCTTTGTGCCCGGATGGAGGGAACCTTCTTGTCCCTAACCCGTCAGCTAATCTCGTAGGCAAAGAAGGGAATGAACTGTCATATTGTGCTTCGCGTTTTTGCGAAGTGGTGACGGCGTTGACTTTTTTGCCGATTGTGTAGCAATCGGTATATTTATTTTTTGTCATGTTATGGGGTCATAATGAGCTCATGTGATCGAACTGCAAAGTAGTTCGTTAAGTAGCTCAAATTATATGTGATTCCTATATACGAAAGAAAAGGAAGGTGTAAAAATCATGAAAAAATTTATCGCTTTATTGTTGGCATTTGCCATGGTACTGGTTTTGTTTGCAGGCTGCACAGACGAGCCTGAGGCTATAGACCCTAGTAACCACATAATTGTCTTTGCAGACCCAGGATGGGACAGTGCTAAACTGCACAACGCCGTTGCCGGATTTATCGCAGAGACCGCTTTCGGATACCCTGGTTGGACCGAGATCATGGGAAGCTCGGCTATCCTCCACCAAGGTCTTCTTTCGGGAGATGTCGATGTACACATGGAGAACTGGGTGGAGAACTTAGATTTCTACCCTGGAGACCTGGCTGCAGGCAGATTCCAAGAGATGGGCATCAACTTCGATGACAATGCCCAAGGATGGTATGTTCCGCGATTTGTTATCGAGGGTGACCCTGCCCGTGGCATTGAGCCCATGGCTCCCACTCTGCGTACTGTGCAAGACCTGCTAAGATATGCCCACGTATTTCCAAACCCGGATGTGCCCGACTTTGGTCGTATTTACGGTGCTATCCCTGGTTGGATGATTGATGAGATCATGTACAACAAGTATCGCTACAACGGGCTGGACGCATATTTCGAGTATTTTCGCCCAGGCTCTGATGTCGCTTTGAGTGCCGTTCTTTCAACGGCTTATGAAAGAGGCGAAGCGATTGTAGGATACTTCTGGGAGCCCACATGGCTCTTGGGTATGTACGATTTTGTACTGCTGGAAGACCATCCATTTACAAACAATGAAGACTTTACAGCCGGCAGAGTTGAGTCACCTCCTGTCACTGTCACGATTGCCGCAAGCAACCGTTTTGTAGAGGCACATCCGGAGTTTTCGGCTTTCCTCCGCAATTACAGTACTACCAGTGCAATGATCTCTGAGGCTCTTGCTTTCATGATGGAAACCGGTGCAAATACGGAAGAAGCTGCGATTTGGTTTCTACAAACAAACTCACATCTGCTGGATGAGTGGCTCACACCAGACCAGGCGCAGTTAGTTAGAGATGCCCTGGCCGCGAGGTAAGCCTCATGCCGGATTGGATAATTCAGTTCCCTTTTGAACTCGCAATTGACACCGGTGAAATTGACAGGGTTATACGCGAGTTCAGAGAAAATTTCGCCGTAGTTTTTGAGACTATCAGAACGATTCTCAGAACTGCGATCAATGCAGTGGATACGCTCTTGGCATTTTTACCATGGTGGGTTCTCATGCTTCTGGTTTTTCTCAGGGGTTGGAGAGTCAGCGGGAAAGTCACACGAGGCATTTTGTATGCGGCTATCTTGTCATTTATCGGGATTGTCGGTCTTTGGGATCTTATGAACCTAACCCTCACTATTGTGATCGTCTCGGTAATCCTATGTATACTATTCGGATTCCCTACAGGCGTTCTCATCGCCGGCTCAGACAGGGCAAATCGGATTCTTCTCCCTGTGCTGGACACTATGCAAACCATGCCGGTGTTTGTATACTTGCTCCCTGCCGTTGTATTTTTTGGACTCGGTCGCGTGCCGGCTGTCATTGCAACTACCATTTACGCCGTAGTGCCTCTTATTAGACTGACCAATCTCGGCATACGGCAAATTGACGCCGAGGTTGTAGAGGCCGCAAAAGCTTTTGGTGCTACCCATATGCAGTCTCTCATTAAAGTCAAGATACCTCAGGCTATGCCAACCATAAAAGCAGGGCTCAACCAAACCCTTATGATGGCCATGGCCATGGTGGTCACCTGCTCCATGATCGGAGCCGGTGGTCTCGGTATGGAGATATTGGCCAGCGTTCAGCGCAACGAGATGGGTAGAGGGCTGATCGCCGGTACCTGCGTAGTTATTGTCGCAATTTTGCTGGACAGGCTGATGCAGAGCTCCAAGAAAGGAGACAATGCCGGAAATGAGTAATAAAGAACAGGAAACTCAAGCGAGAACAAGAGACATGGACGATATCATCATAGAGGCGAAAAATGTCTCCAAGTTGTACGGCTCAAGCAAAACCGAAGCTGTGAAGCTTCTGGCAGCAGGTGCTGATAAAGATGAGGTTTACAAAAAGACCGGCGTCATCCCGGCTCTTTGGGATATCAATTTCCAGGTGAAGCGGGGTGAGATTTTCGTCATTATAGGGCTCTCCGGTTCGGGGAAGTCCACCTTGATCCGCTGTCTCAACATGCTCAATCGCCCAACCGCCGGCAGCATCATTTTTGACAACAAGGATTTGTCTAAGTTAAGCAAAAAAGAGCTCATCGAGTTTAGACGCACCAAAGTGGCAATGGTGTTTCAGAGTTTTGGGCTGATGAACCACCGAGATGTGATCGGCAATGTGGCATTCGGTCTGGAAGTGCGTAACGTTCCCAGAGCAGAGCGAGAGCAGAAAGCCATGGAGATGGTCGAAATGGTGGGTCTTGGCGGTATGGAGAACCAGCAAATATCCGCACTATCCGGTGGGATGCGTCAGCGGGTCGGTATCGCAAGAGCCCTGACCAGCGACCCGGAAGTTATGCTCATGGACGAGCCGTTCTCTGCACTGGATCCCCTGGTGCGCAGCGATATGCAGTTTGAACTCCTCTCAATCCAACGCAAGCTCGGGAAAACGATTATCTTCATCACCCATGACATCAACGAGGCGTTTAAACTCGGCGACAGGGTCGCCATCATGCGAGATGGAAAGATCATACAGGTAGACGTGCCGGAGCGCATGTCAACCAACCCCGCTGACGACTATGTCAAGAAGTTCATTGAAGGCGTAGATAAGACAAAGGTGTTCAACGTGAAGCATGTGATGGTAAAACCCGCCTGTATTGTGCGAATGAAAGACTCGCCGGATTACGCCATCAACCTAATGCGCCGCAACGAGACATCCAGTGCTTATGTGGTGGATAACACCATGGGTTTTTCCGGCATCGTTACCATTGACGCCGCCCTTCGCGCCATTAATAGCGGGGAGTCCATTTCCCACGTGATGATCACTGACACGCCGACCATCGCCCAAGATGAGTTCATCAGCGATATCCTGCCCCTTGCGGCAGAGGCTCGCTTCCCTCTCGCAGTTGTAGATGAGGAGAATCGCCTGAAAGGCATAGTCAGCAGGGCTTCGGTGTTGTCTTCTTTGATCTAAATCGCAACGATTACAAAATACAGCGGACACCTTGATTGGATGTTCGCTGCTTTTTTACAATTTGGCTAAATTCGGAGATAATTTTCAGCACAAAATAGCGCAACAAATGGTTCAAAAATGGCGGCAAATGGTGCAAAAAGTGATTGTAAAATAGCCGATTACTTGATATAATACAAATACTAACTAACAATTAAAAACATACAGTATCACGTTTCAAGATGAAACTTGAAAAACAAATGCGGAATAGGGTGAGAATCCCTGCGAGCGGGTCACTGTGATGCGGTGCGGATTAAAAGGTCGCTACCGATGAGTCAGATACGCTGGTGATACAGTTATTTAGCTTCCCCCAAACGGAGCGAGGTGCTTTGTGTATAAATAATTACACGTTCCGTTATACAATCGGAGCGTGTTTTTTTAGGCACATAATAATTTTTGTTTCCCTAATTACAAAAGGTGGGAAATCGGGGGTAATGCATACTATTTGCTGCATCGACTTAATGATTTGAAACAGAATTCAAACGGTGAGTAGTGCAAATCTATGAGGAGTAAGGAAGGGAAAGGTAAGTTATTATGAAAACAACAAAATTAACTTCAAAGATATTAACGTTTTTGTTAGTATTTAGCATGGTGTTCAGTGGACTTTCGGTATTTGCTTTGAGTGATGCCAATTATGAAGAAACAGGTTTGTCCGTTAGTTCGGGTGCTGATAATGGCACTTGCGAGGTGGCAACGCCTCCAAATAGCTATTACGGTTATGATGTGGATTACAAAGAAACAGATAATCTTGACAGTGAGTATAGTCAAACTAACGACAAAGATAAAAACAAAAATCTTGGTGATGAGTACGAATGCGATAAATGCATAGGCGATGACTATGAACAATATAACGACAAAGACAAAGACAAAGACAACGATAACGACAAAAACAACTATAACGACAAAGACAACGATTGCTACTATTATAACCAAGATTGCGCGATATGCGAATACTGCGAATGTGAATATTGCGAATGCTTAGTTCCCAAATTTGCGACACTTGCTGAGTTAGTTGACTGGGAATACGCAATGAATTCAGCTCTCGCAAACATTGCCGCCAGAGTAGCAAATCCTACATTTGGTGGTGAATGGGCAGTTATGGCAATTGCGCGCGGCAACTTTCCTGTGGCAAGCGGCTTTTTCGATAGATATTATGAATCGATTGTAAGCCGCATGGCTACGCAACCAAATCCACCGAGGGTCAGCGGCGGTCAGTCAACTGACACTTCGAGAGTAGTTATAGCACTTTCGGCAATCGGGCGAGATCCAAGAAACGTTGGTGGACAGCACAATCTGATTGGGATAGGCGGACTTTCGGATTTCGATTGGATAACAACAGGAACACTTAACAATGCAATTTACGCGCTTATTGCGCTTGATACTAAAAGATACGAACTACCGGAACCTGCCGCAAATGTGACAACACGTGAAGCTCTGATAAACAACATTCTGAGCAGGGAATCTATAACAGATGGTGTGCGCGGTGGTTTTGCACTTTTTGGCGGCGAGATGGATCCGGACGTGACAGGCATGGCAATTGCGGCTCTTGCTCCGTACTATGATAGCCACCCTAACGTCAGAGATGCGATAGATAGAGCATTAAACCTACTTTCAGAAAGACAACTGCCAAGTGGCGAATGGAACAGCGTCGGATTTTTTGGCGGCAGAAATTCACAATCTGCTTCTCAAATTATTGTTGCGCTGTCGGCACTCGGCATAGATGCAAAGACAGACCCGCGTTTTATAACGGCTGAGGGTAATAATCCTGTTACGGCACTGCTTGCATACCATAATCCGGTTGACGGCGGATTTAGAAATCAATGGTGGCAAGTGGAATTTGATGCAAACAGCGATGCAATAGCTACAGCTCAAGCAGCATATGCGTTGGTTGCATACTATCGTTTTATAAACGGCATGTATCCGCTTTACGACATGCGTGATGCCCACGGCGGCGGAAGTGAGCCAAATATCAATAGATTTGTTTTGAACGCAACAATTGTTCAAGCGCAAAACTTAACGCAAGCTGATTTCACACCGGCGAGCTGGGCTGCTTTGCAAACGGCACTAGAAGCAGCAATAGCTGTTCGTGACAATATAGACGCTACACAAATCGAAATTAACGATGCAACTCTAACGCTTCGAAATGCAATGAATGCGTTAGTTAGCTACAATATTACCGTTTATATCAGCTTTGAGGGAGCTTCACTCGGTCACGGTTTTTATATTGAACCTGTTAGGATGACAGTTCCGAGAGGGTCAAATATTGAAGATATTACTCGCAGTTTGCTGATTTCACGTGGTCGCGCTTATGATGCCTCATGGGCAATAGGATCGGAATTTAGACTTGAGCGTGTTTACAGCTTTAACGCAGGTTTGGCAAATCCTCCAAATGCAATTATGGCGTGGCTTAAGACAGAGCCTTGGCGCGAATGGGGAATGGAAATTCCTTGGTATTTTCTTTGGAGTCCGAATGGAAGCCCTGACGGGTCACTGGGCGAAGGCGATTACTTCATGCTTTCCGGTTGGCTGTTTACGGTAAACAACGAATTGTCGGATATTGGTGCCAGTTCTCTTTTACTAAACGACGGTGATGTAGTTCGTTGGCAATTCTCGCTTGCCATGGGAGACGATTTTGGCGCAGAAGGAACTTGGGGTGAGCCTTTATTTCCGATAGTCGACAAAAGCTCATTAATTCGTGAATTATTTGCACCCGGAATTAATCAAAACGCAATCCAAAGAGCACTTGATACGATAATTAACCCGCTTGCAACGGCAAATGATGTACATTTTGCAATTCAAGCACTTAGAAACATCGATGATGGTGGCGGTGGCGGTGGACAGCAGCCAACACCGGATAGGGCGTTTATCAGCGTAATAGACCCTTTTGCAGGGCCCGGTCAGACGAGAGTATTTTTCTCCGGCTCATGGTTTGAGATTGAAGCCGGCGAAACAGTTTACACCCTTTTGCACAGAACCGGTCTTAACATAGAAAGCAGAGGTCAACTTGCACTTGGAAATCTTTATGTTGTCAGCATCAATGGATGGGGTGAGTTTAGTGACGGTCCGCTTTCCGGCTGGATGTATCGTGTAAACGGTCGTTTTATTGGGGGTTCATCGGGGCAATATCCTGTGCATAACGGTGATAGGGTAGAATGGTTATTTACTCGCAATCTTGGCGAAGACATTGGCGATGAATTTTTAGGTGTCGGCACTAATGTAGGTGCGACTCAGGATGAAGAAGAAAATGGGTTAATTAATCTTGATATAGAAGTTGAAGCAAGCGTAGAGGGTGGTGTCGCAACTGCAGAGATTACTGCAAATATGGTTCGTCAAGCGATAGCGCAGCTTGCAGACGCAGATGAAGAAATAACAGGCCTTAACTTTATTATTGTAAAAGATGAATATGTAACACGCGTTGAAGTTGAGCTAACGGTTGGTGTCATTCGCGAGATGCTTCAAAACGATTTGAGTTTAACAATAATGTCAGATTTAGTGACAAGAACTTTTGATGTAGAAACGCTTTTGGGGCTTGCTTATGGTGAAGCAAATTCAACACGGGTGACTGTAATCGTTGAGATACTGTGTGCAGAGGAAGCAGATGCCGGTATCCCGGTAAATTTGACCGAAAACGTTAATAATATAGTCAACTTAAAGGTGAAAATCGGTGATCGCATAGTAAGCGAGTTTGCGGGTTTGGTGCGAGTAACTTTACCATTTGTGCGTCCGATTATTATGCCGATTAGCGATACTGACCTTTTGACGGTTTACCATATTGGTGAAAATGAAAATATACAAGAGATGCTTGGGGCACAATATCGTGCAGCGACGATGACATTTAGCAGTACGCATTTGGGGAATTTCTTTGTGAGCGAATGGATTAACCCGTTTAACGATGTAGCGCGCCATGACCGACATTTGCGTAATGTGCGTTTTGTTTATTCAAGCGGGCTTATGAGCGGCGTGGCTACAGGCGAATTTGCACCTGAGTTAGACCTTTCCCGTGCGATGATTGCCACGATACTTTGGAGGCTTGCGGGCGAACCGGCTGCTTCGGATGGCGAATCGCTTTACGATTTACAGTCGGGACGTTGGTATTATGTTCCTGCAAACTGGGCAAATACCAGCGGCGTTATGGATGGCGAGAACTATTTATTTGAACCAAGGGAAAGTGTTACATACGGGCAACTTGTTGCTATTTTGCTTAACTTTGCAGAATATCAAGAGTTGCAACTTATTACGGAAGAAAATCAATTGCGCCAGATTACGGCTGCCGAACTAACTGCACTTTTTGATACCGCACAAACACTTGTGGGACTTTCCTCAAGTGACGTTATTAACCGTGCGCAAGTAACAGCGATTTTGCAAATGTTTATCGAAAACACGAGGGGGGCTAATTAAATGCGAAGATTTTTCACCTGTTTATTAGTTTGTATATTGGTAATAAGCGTTACGATGCAGGGAAGTTTATCCAAAGTCAATGCAGTATCAGCAAATGCGACATCAATTTCAAATGCAGAACTGGATGCAGCGATCAACTCTGCGGCAGAGTTTTTATTGAGAACTGTGCAAAATCCCACGGTCGGAGCTGTAGGTGGCGAATGGATGATTATTGGGCTTGCACGCAGCGGTTTTGCGGTGCCTGATACGCTTTTCGAAAACTACTATCGAGTTGTGGAGCAGTATGTACGAGCAAGAAGTGGCATTTTGGATGCGAGACGTATAACGGAACACTCGCGAGTTATACTTAGTTTGACGTCGATTGGATTTGACCCAAGAGGTGTTGCAGGGCATAACTTGCTACTACCTCTTGGCGACTTTGAAAGTACAATATGGCAAGGAATTAACGGTTCGATTTTTGCGTTACTGGCACTCGATAGTAACAATTATGAAATTCCGCGAAACGAAAGTGCAGCGACTCAGGCAACCCGTGAACTTTATGTAGCAGAAATTCTAAGAAGACAAACCTCGGACGGCGGTTTCAACTTAACGGCAGGACTCACAGGACCTGTTGGTGCCAATGAAGTTGGCGATGCAGATATCACAGGCATGGCACTACAGGCTTTGGCGAAATATCGAAATCTGCCAAATGTAAATGCGGCAATCGACAGGGCGTTGACATTTTTGTCAAATACGCAGGATGCACAAGGCGGATTTGTCGGCAGCTTTTCTGCAGGGTCATCTGCGGTTGAAAGTGTCGTACAAGTAGTTGTTGCTTTGGGCGAACTTGGAATTCCAATAAATGATCCGCGTTTTGTGAAAAACGGTAATACGCTTGTGGACAACATATTGAGCTTCCAAAATGCAGACGGAGGCTTTAGACATTCGGCAGGTGCAGCTGAATCAAACATAATGTCAACGGAACAGGCACTGTATGGATTGGTTTCGGTCAGGCGTGCAGCAGACGGCAAAAACAGCCTGTATAACATGACAGACGTTGTAAGAAGGGGTGAGATACAAACTTCGGGCAACGTAGGTTTGCCGGGCAAACATGCTGATGTTCGCAAAATTGCAGTTGCGTTTTCTGGAAGAACATTTCCCGATGTACAAAACCACAGAAATCGCGGAGCAGTTGAGGCTTTGGCAGCACGAGGTATAATAAACGGCAGGAGCGAGACGGAATTTGCGCCTGATGCAACAATGACCCGCGCGGAATTTTCGGCAATTATTACTCGCGGGCTTGGTTTACCTGAAAGAACCGGCACTGCATTTACCGATGTTCCTGAAAATGCTTGGTTTGCAAATGCTGTAGCAACGGCGTTTTATTACGAAATCATACAAGGATTAAACGCAACAACTTTTAATCCAAACGGCACGATTACAAGACAAGAAGCAGGGGTTATGATTGCAAGGGCAGCCCGTCTGGTTGGTTTCAACACAGGCATGAACGAAACGCAAGTGCGAAATTTGCTTGCACCATTTGGGGATCACCGCACTGTAGCGACTTGGGCGCAAGAAGCGTTAGCGTTTAATCTTCAAGAGGGGATTATGGATGATCAAGAATTTTATCTGAATCCGACAGAAGCGATAAGTCGCGCAGAAATCGCAGAGATGCTTTACAGATTGCTTAAAAGGGGTAATTTGATTTAGTTATAGAACATATGAAAATACTGAAACGGTAGATATTTATATGATTATTAGCAAAAATGGAGCTTGATATGGTAGTTATGAAAAAACATAAAGGGAAACTAATTGCAGCAGTGGTAATAGTGGTGGCGCTTGTGATAGCTTGGTCGTACGGCGAAACGCCGATAACCGGTGGCGAACACACGCCGCCTACTTTGGCGTTAGCAGAAACAGACGCAGACGCAGATGCAAACGCAACAGACCAAAATGGAACTTCCGGAGCCGATGAATTAAATCAAAACGAATCGGGCGAAAACAATCAGAGCGAAAGTGATGCGGCTATTCAAGATGGAAGTGACGCGGCTATTCAAGATGGAAGTGATGCGGCTATTCAAGATGGAAGTGACACGACCAACCAAAATGAAGATGGTGTGACCAACCAAGGTGATAACGCAACATTGACACAGGGCTCAACTTATGAACAGGGTGTAATTCAAGCCGACGGGCAGAACCAAACTCAAGAGGGTTCGCCAAGCGACAACAACGATAATGCGGCAAATCAAGCAAACCAAATAAACGAAGACGGCTCATTTACCGTGACATTGTCAATCAGGGTTGATACGATTTTACCGAACATGCATATTTTAAACAGTGAAAAACACGAGCTTATTCCTGCCGATGGAGTGATATTTGCTGCAAGGCAAGTCACCGCATATGAAGGTGAAAGCGTGTTCAATGTGCTTCAGCGTGAAATGCGGCGCAACGGCATACACATGGCGTCAAGATTTACACCGGTTTTTAACTCGGCTTATGTAGAAGCTATAAATAATATTTACGAATTTGATGTGGGTCCTTTATCGGGATGGATGTACAGAGTTAACGGTGAATTTCCGAACTTTGGCTCATCGAGGTATATCCTAAGTCCCGGTGATGTTATAGAATGGCTATATACTGTTGATCTTGGCCGTGATATTGGCGGTCATGCAGCGAACACCGGACAACGTGGAGAGTGATGTATTGAATATCGAAAAAACACACAATGCTCAAATTGATATTGATACCCAAAAGGTTAATCAAAATGCAATGGGTGATGCGTTTTCCGCATTTCACCCATTTGTAAATTTCTTGTATTTTGCATTAGTAATCGGCTTTGCAGTTGTGTTTATGCATCCGGTTTTCCTTGGGGTGTCGTTTATTTGCGCAACCACATATTCACTTTACTTAAACGGAAAAAAAGCGTATCGTATGGGCTTAATGTTCTTGTTGCCGCTTTTGTTACTTACTGCGATATTAAATCCGCTATTTAACCATCAAGGTGCGACGATTTTGGCGTATTTGCCAAACGGTAACCCTGTGACGCTGGAATCAATAGTGTATGGAATTGCAGCCGCGGTGATGTTAATCACCGTTATTGCGTGGTTTTCCTGTTTCAACGCAGTAATTACAAGCGATAAATTCACTTTTTTGTTTGGGCGAATTATCCCGGCATTATCTTTAGTTTTGTCTATGGCACTGCGCTTTGTCCCACGCTTTCGCGAACAATTAAAAATTATAACAAATGCCCAAAAGGGAATTGGCAAAGACGTGTCAAGCGGCAATATAATTCAAAAAGCCAAAAATGGAATCAAGGTTTTGTCGATTTTGGTAACATGGGCTCTTGAAAATGCAATTGAAACAGCGGACAGCATGAAGGGGCGTGGATATGGCTTGCCGGGGCGCACCGCGTTTTCAATTTTTCGCTTCACTCAGCGTGACGGTTTCGCAATGTTATATATCATTGTTTGCGTTTCGGTAATAATTATAGGTGTTATGACCGGTGCTTACCATTTTCGTTATTTTCCAACGATAAGGGGCGAATGGAGCGGAATTGAAACGATGGTTGTTTTTTTCGCGTATTTTGCTTTGGGAGCTTTCCCGATGATAATAAATTTGAAAGAGGAGCTTGCTTGGAAACGTATAGAATCGAGAATCTGACATTTACATATCCAAATCGCACAAAACCTGCGCTAAATAATATTAATTTAAATATCAAGCGTGGTGAATTTGTCGTGCTTTGTGGCCCATCGGGCTCAGGAAAAACGACGCTTCTGCGTCAGCTAAAACCGCAGACTGCACCTCACGGCTCAAAGTCAGGCGTAATCTATTTTGGCGGCACTTCTTTGGAACAGTTATCAGCACCTGATTCAGTTTCAAAGATAGGTTTTGTAATGCAATCGCCGGAAAACCAAATTGTCACGGATAAAGTATGGCACGAACTTGCTTTTGGGCTTGAAAGCTTGGGAGTAAAGACTCCGGAAATCCGCTTGCGCGTAGCTGAAATGGCTAGCTTTTTTGGCATACAAAATTGGTTTCATAAGCCGGTAACAGAATTATCCGGCGGGCAAAAACAGATACTTGCATTAGCATCAATTATGGTATTGCAACCGTCGGTGCTGATTTTGGACGAGCCAACCAGCCAGCTTGATCCGATTGCTGCAAGTGAATTTTTAGAGATGGTCAGAAAAATAAACCAAGAATTAGGGCTGACGGTGATTCTTACGGAACACAGACTTGAAGAAGCACTGCCACTTGCGAGTCGCGCTATTGTAATGGACAACGGCAAAATCATTGCTGATGATGTTCCGACTAAAGTCGGACTTTGTTTGCGCGGGCAAAACAACAAAATGTTTTTGGCAATGCCGACACCGATGCGAATTTGGTGCGCTTGTAATACTACGCATGGAGTTGATTCAGATAGATTTGCTACTGACAAAGTTGATAATGAAGAACTTGTGTTAGATAAGTGCAATAGTGATATTGAGACTGAGACTGATACTGATATTGATATTGATACTGATATTGATATTGATACAGATATTGATACAGATACTGATATTGATAATAATAATAATAATACGGATTGCCCTATTACAGTACGTGACGGTGCGATCTGGCTTGCAAAGCAGTATACTGACAATGAAAAAATACCAAAGGATGTGAAAAGAAATATTGCTGATCTTGAGCAAGCAGTAACATTTGAAGATATATGGTTTCGTTATGAAAAAAATAAACCTGACATTTTAAAAGGCACATCGTTTAAAGGTTATTATGGCGAAATTGCAGCGATACTCGGTGGCAACGGTACAGGGAAAACAACTATGCTGTCGCTTATCGCAGGACTTTTCAAACCCTATCGCGGCAAAATTCATACAAGTGCCAAAGCATATGTTTTGCCACAAAATCCTCAGTCGCTGTTTACATCCAAAACTGTGCGCGATGAACTTCTTGAAACAGCCAGTGGCGAAACTAGCGAGGAAAAAAGTAACAGTCTGATGGTTATCGCTAAATTGTGCCGTGTAGACGGTTTGTTTGATAACCATCCATATGATTTGTCTGGCGGGGAGCAGCAGAGAGTGGCACTTGCGAAAGTGTTGTTGTTGCAACCTAAGGTTTTGCTTTTAGACGAACCGACTAAAGGACTGGACGCCGAATTCAAACAGCTTTTTGCAAGCATTTTGCGTAGGCTGGCTAAAGCCGGCACAGCAATTATTATCGTCAGCCATGACGTGGAGTTTTGCGCCGAATATGCAGACAGATGTGCGCTGTTTTTCGACGGCAGTATCGTTACAGAAAATACCCCACGCAAATTTTTTAGCGGCAACAGTTTTTATACAACCTGCACAAGTCGCATGTCACGTGAAAAACTGCCGTCAGCAGTAATTGCAAATGATGTTATACTTGCGCTGGGCGGTCAGTTACCGCCTGCACCACAAGTTCCGAGCGCGAACGATACCAACTTAAACGCAGATTCCGATATGTATGCAGGCGTGGATACAGATTCTGATGCGAATGTAAACAATAAATATAGTACAGACGCAAATGCAAAGGTAGAAGCAAATGCAGATACGAAAGCAGCCTGTGTACAGAATTTGAAAAGACCGGCTAAGAAACTATCTGATGCGCACAAATTGCCAAACCGTACAATAGTTGCGTCGCTTTTGATTTTGCTCGGCATTCCGTTGACCATTTTTGTCGGCATACACTTTTTCGATGACAGGCGATTTTACTTCATATCGCTACTAATTATATTGCAGACCATGTTGCCCTTTGCGCTGGTATTTGAAAGTCGCAAGCCGCAAGCGAGAGAACTTGTGATTATTGCCGTGTTATGCGCAATTGCTGTGGCAGGGCGTATGGCTTTCTTTATGTTGCCGCAGTTCAAACCGGCAGTTGCAATCATCATTATTGCGGGAATTGCCTTTGGCGCAGAATCCGGATTTTTAGTGGGTGCGCTTACGGCGTTTGTCAGCAACATGTTTTTTGGCCACGGGCCGTGGACACCTTGGCAAATGTTCGCCTTTGGGATTATTGGATTTTTGGCAGGAATTTTATTTCAAAAAGGATTGCTGAACCGCAAGACCGTTTCGCTTTCAATATTTGGTGGCTTAGCAACGTTTTTTATTTACGGTGGAATCATGAATCCCGCCAGTTTACTGATTGCACAGCCAAATCCAACCTGGGAAATGCTTGTAGCATACTACATCCAAGGAATACCTTTTGATTTGACACATGCAGCTGCTACAGTGATTTTTCTGGTGATTGTTGCAAAACCGATGCTGGAAAAGTTAGAGCGGATTAAAGTAAAATACGGGCTAATTCAGTAGAAGTTCCACTCGCGTATAGATAGCTTTTTAGTTTTGGCATTTTGATAACCGCATATACTGCATAACTGGCTGCTGGCAAAGAATCTATCCGAATAGTGCACATAAGAGCCTGTTGCATCCGCTTTATAACTTAGCTGTCTGCCGAGTTTGCTCAAAATGTTTAGAGAAATTTTCGGATTATGAGCAAAACCGCAAAAAAAGATTTTCGGGTCATGAGCAAAAACGCGAAAAAAGACTTTCGGATTTTGAAAAGTGTGTTATAATATGGGTATCATATATCGGGATTGTATTTTTTAAAAGAAAGGAAGCAATAATGGGTGAGCACATATTTCGGCGAAAATTATATGACCAAATGTTGAAGTGGAAGCAAGATTCAGATGGAAGCTCTGCTTTGCTTATAAAAGGCGCACGGCGAGTGGGAAAATCAACGATCGTTGAACAGTTTGCGCAAAAGGAATATAAAAGCTATATTCTGATTGATTTCTCCAAAGTGTCAAAAGAAGTAAATGATTTATTTCTTGATATGTCAAACCTTGATTTTTTCTTTTTAAGATTACAACTACTCTTTCGTGTT
>JGI20163J15578_10000264_pt1 | contig 21777 bp, 14 predicted proteins | sample TergutCu122P1_FD_15578 | JGI IMG/M metagenome (IMG submission 15578)
TGCACTCCGGGCAGATGTTGGTGCAGGTATATTCGCAGATGCATTCGTTGCATTCGTCGCAGTTGTTCTTGTTGCAATCCGGGCAAATGTTGGTGCATACGTAGCATGTGCAACCGGCGCAGTCGGCACAGTTATTATTATTGCAATCCGGACAGATGTTGGTGCAGGTGTATTCGCAGACGCATTCATTACATTCGTCGCAGTTGTTTTTGCCGCACTCCGGACAGATATTTGCGCAGATGTATTCGCAGACGCATTCATTACATTCGTCGCAGTTGTTCTTGTTGCAATCCGGGCAAATGTTGGAGCATACGTAGCATGTACAACCGGCGCAGTCTGCACAGTTATTATTATTGCACTCCGGGCAGATGTTGGTGCAGGTATATTCGCAGATGCATTCGTTGCATTCGTCGCAGTTGTTCTTGTTGCAATCCGGGCAAATGTTGGTGCAGGTGTATTCGCAGACGCATTCATTACATTCGTCGCAGTTGTTCTTGTTGCACTCCGGGCAGATGTTGGTGCAGGTGTATTTGCAGACGCATTCATTACACTCGTCGCAGTTGTTTTTGCCGCACTCCGGGCAAATGTTGGAGCATACGTAGCATGTGCAACCGGCGCAGTCGGCACAGTTATTATTATTGCAATCCGGACAGATGTTGCTGCAGGTATATTCGCAGATGCATTCGTTGCATTCGTCGCAGTTGTTTTTGCCGCACTCCGGGCAAATGTTGGAGCATACGTAGCATGTACAACCGGCGCAGTCGGCACAGTTATTATTGTTGCAATCCGGACAGATGTTGCTGCAGGTATATTCGCAGATACATTCGTTGCATTCGTCGCAGTTGTTTTTGCCGCAACCTAGGCAGATGTTGGAGCATACGTAGCATGTGCAACCGGCGCAGTCGGCACAGTTATTATTGTTGCACTCCGGACAGATATTGGAGCAGGTATATTCGCAGATGCATTCATTGCATTCGTCACAGTTGTTTTTGCCGCACTCCGGACAGATGTTGGAGCATACATAGCATGTGCAACCGGCGCAGTCGGCACAGTTATTATTGTTGCAATCCGGACAAATATTGGAGCAGGTATATTCGCAAATGCATTCGTTGCATTCATCGCAGTTGTTTTTGCCGCACTCCGGACAGATGTTGGAGCAAGTATATTCGCAGATGCATTCGTTACATTCATCGCAGTTGTTTTTGCCGCATTCCGGACAGATATTGGAACAAGTGTATTCGCAGATACATTCGTTGCATTCGTCACAATTGTTTTTGCCGCATTCCGGACAGATGTTGGAGCATACGTAGCATGTGCAACCGGCGCATTCGTCACAGTTGTTTTTGCCGCACTCCGGACAGATGTTGGAGCATACGTAGCATGTACAACCGATGCAGTCTAAACAGTTACCACAGTCACCTTGACACAAGTTATCGCAAGGACATACTACATCACACTCGCAATTGCCGCACTCTATACATTCTCCACACAAAGAACAGAGTATGCACTCTTCACAGCAGGTACAAGGATATGGATAGCATAAAACACAGCACTCGCATGGATATACCTCACAGTGAATGCATATATATTCAAGATGAGCTATTGCTAAGGTCAAAAAATACAGTGCTTCATCGATGTACTCCTGTAAAGCGGCAGGATAATCGTATATAATTTCAGCAAGCATCAGCACCACATCAAAAATTTCCCATGATGTAGGCGTGTAGTCCGCTTCATTGAGCTGATGTGCTTCATTTATAAGCGCGCGCAAGGCCGTTCTGTCAACCGGAACGGGTCCACATTCGCATGTATCACAGTCTAGACAGTTACCGCAATCCGGGCAAATATTGGTGCATACATGGCATATACAACCGGCGCAGTCGGCACAATTATTCTGACCGCAGTCCGGGCAGATGTTATTACACACGTAGCATATACAACTGGCGCAGTCAGCACAGTTATTCTGACCGCAATCCGGACAAATATTACTACACACGTAGCATATACAACCGGCGCAGTCTTCGCAGTTATTCTGACCGCAGTCCGGGCAGATGTTGTTACACACGTAGCATGTGCAACCGGCACAGTCGGCACAGTTATTCTGACCGCAGTCCGGGCAGATGTTGTTACACACGTAGCATGTGCAACCGGCGCAGTCTTCGCAGTTATTCTGACCGCAGTCCGGGCAGATGTTGTTACACACGTAGCATGTGCAACCGGCGCAGTCGGCACAGTTATTCTGACCGCAGTCCGGGCAGATGTTACTACACACGTAGCATGTGCAACCGGCGCAGTCCTCGCAGTTATTATTGTTGCAGTCCGGGCAAATGTTATTACACACGTAGCATTCACAATTACCGCACACTATACATTCTTCACACAAAGAACAGAGTATGCACTCCTCACAGCAGGTGCAAGGATATGGGTAGCATAAAACACAGCATTCGCATGGATATACTTCACAGTGAATGCAGATATATATAAGACCGGCCATCGCCAAGGTCAAATTGCTCAGCGCATCATCGACTTGCTCTTGTGAAGCGGCAGCATTATTGTACACAGTTTGCGCAAATGTCAGCATCGCATCAAAGTTTGCCCATGATTCGGGCGTATAATCTGCTTCATTGAGTTGATGCGCTTCAGCTATAAGCGCACCCAAGGCTGTTCTGTCAACCGGAGGAGGGAGTGTCACTTCGCCGCCAATCCAATGAAGTGTAGTGTTATTGTCATTTGGGTAACCGTAGTTTATCAGCATGGCAAGGAATGGATACGTCAGCGTAAACGCAAATTCCTCTCGCATTTCATCCGTAAGCGCATTTCCTAATTCCCCGATCACTTCAAATACATCTAAGCCCATTCCATACAGGATACTTCCTAAAGTGTTTCCAAATCCGTCAACTACTGCTGCTCTCAATGCAATCCCCGCAAGGTTACTTGAAAAAATTGCGTTAGTGTTGATAATGACTCTATTTAGCACGTCATCAAGGGCAGTGGCAAGGTTATCCAATATAATGCCTATGGCATTATCAAGCAAAGGCCCGTTATTATTCAGGTTTTCAATTACATCCAGCATCCATTGCTGTATCTGTTCGTCACCTGCCAAGTGGGCAAGATAGGCATATCGCGCCAAATCAAAAAGCTGGTATTGACTGCCTGCATCGGTATATCCTCCGCTGCCGTCCGGCTGAGGAAGCGGGTATATATTCATATTAATAAGGTCATGGGCCAATTGATCTATGGCATTGTTGACAGTTGTTCTGTCCACCACAAGGAGGTTGTTAAGCTGCGTAAATGCAGGATTTACAAGATGAGTTCGAATGTTATTGTCGGTAGCATAAACGATTGGGGCTAAAAACCCGGGGCCAACCTGTATCTGCATCCTGTTTTGACTTATGTTATAAAAGATCCTGCCGCCGCCGTCAATTGGTATGCCTTCCGCATAACTATGGGGAAGCTGTGCACGTAAATCAGCAACCAAAACGTCACCAAAATCGTTACTGACCGGATTTCCTGCTCCGTCTTCCACCGGCAGGACACTTTCTATAGCGGCTCTAATTCCCGTATGCCTTACACCTCTGGTGTTTACAAACTCTGTGGCTTCCAATTGGTCCAATTCACTATGCAGCATATCATACAGCACACTGTCCACAGTTAGGGAAACAATAATTTCCCGGTTAACCATGCGAGAGCCATAATCGGTCAGATCGTTAACACCCGGGATGGATGTGATGCGTTGTGTGGAAATATCGACAGTCTCGGTTCTTCTGTTGTTTTGTACTCCCCTTACAAAGTTTGCAAAACGGATAGGGGAAGGAAATGCCGTAAGAGAAGCAGTAGAGATATCGGTTAATGTATTTTCGTTAACGGTAAGTTGAGAAATATTGTTTGCACGCAATGCACCACTGAAAACATAGCGAATACCGGCATTGGCAAGAGCCGCGCCGATATATTCGTAATCCGCTATTAAAGTACCCGGGAAATTTATTGTTTGAATTGAAGAATGCGGCACAACATTGTGATGCATAAATGCAATAACCGTATCGCCTCTGTCTTCGGCGGCTTGTGCTTGCTGGGTGATCCAGTTTAGGAGCCCGGACGCAATAGTCCCGGAAGCCGTATCAACCGCAATTATGGTAAAGCCGGGTGCAGGACGGGCTACATATGAATTAGACCCGTCATGGAATGCGTAAGCAGAGTCGCCGTAGCCTAACCCGTCATAAATAGAACGGAATAATTGAGAAGAGGGACTTGGTACGGGAACCGGGTTTTGTGAAACAAATGAAACCGCATTCGGGTTATTAATATCCCTGTTGCCGTTTATTACATAAATTTTTATATCGGGCAAGACAGTTCTAAGGTGGTTTAATCTTCCTGCCAAAAATTCGTGTGAAGCTACTTCGCCGTCTTTAGTCAAATTCCCGTTAACCAACAATACGTCAGGTGCTTGGGCAATTATTTGGTCAATAGCGGCGTCAAGTATCGCCTGGCTTCTATGCAACATGGCAATATCCGAGCTTAGAACACTATTAAATGCAGGCGTGTTTGAAAATAATGACTGAGGGAAAATACGCGGCTCTGATAGAACCGCCACATTCAACGTTTGCGATGCGAAGGGTTGTGGCGGCGGCTGTGGTGGCTGCGGATACATTGCCCCCATTACCGGTATGCCGATTAAAAATGAGAATATCGCAAAAATCATAATCATTTTCTTGCCAATACTTTTTATTTTGTACATAAAAATTCTCCTTCATCCAAAGGTATGTAGACGTATAAGTGCCAGTAAATAAATACTATGTAAGATTGTGACATACTTTGCCCCAAAATGCAACAAAAAGTTTTCCACAACATACCGCAATTAGTACTGGAGTTGAAAGTGGTACTGCCGTTATCTGATTTCATTAAATTACCCCCTGATATCACAGTGGAAATGTGATATCAGGGGGTGTTCTTTTAATGTCCTCTATTGGCTCCGATATGAAGGCCAATGAATAAGCCCGGAGTAGAGTACGGCCTTTCAAGTAAACGCCAGTTTCTTGGGTCAATTAATTGTGTCCAGGTTTCATGAATGCCGTCGTCTTTCATTACATGATAATGAGAGTTGGTTGCTTCTTGAATGTACAAGAAGCACCATGCGTTTTGATTCATGTTGTCCGGCCACATTACCATACCGTCAAGCAAATCGCCTGTGTGTTCCGGTAAGCGTCCAAGGGCGCGGTTTACAAGTGCCGCAACTTGGGCGCGTGTGATCAAATCATCCGGCCTGAAAGTTCCGTCATCAAAGCCGTTTACCCATCCTTGCAGGTAAGCGACAGTAATTGCGTTACTTGCCCAGTGGCCTTCGATATCTGTAAAAGCATATCCGCCTTTAATCCGGTAATGTCCAAGTCCCAAGTAGTTAACTATCATTGCAGCAAATTCCGCGCGGGTTATAGCCAAATTCGGGTAAAAATTCCCGCCCAAAGGTATTTCACTAAACAGTCCGCCGTTTTCCATAGTAGAAATAGCGTTGTTAAACCAATTTTCCAAATGAATATCTGCGAAGGAGTTTGTCTGGGACCAAATATCTACACGGTGTTCGTCTGATATTAGGCGGAAGAAAATTGTTGCTGCTTCTGCTCTTGTCATGTTGGAGTGCGGGCGAATTGTTCCGTCTTCCCTGTATCCAATCATGTAGGCAAAGTGGGTTTGTGCAAGGGGCGCAGGGTCGATAGGTGTTAGGGCAGGCGGTTCTTCGTATGCTATTTGAAAATCGTAGCCAGTGGCGGCGTCATAAGCGGCTGCCCACCGCGGTGACCATTGGATATAAAAATGTGGTGCCGGGATTTCCGGCTGCGGCAGTGAAGGAGGCAGGATTTGAACAGGAGGCCATACAATTGGCGGCTGTGGCGGTGGTGGTGGCTGTTGTTCTGCCGGTATAATCACATATTCTCTTTCGTCGCTGCCTTCAATTACAACACCCCTGACAACCGGTAAGTCTAATCGCGGATGTGTTATAACAACAGTGTATTCGCCGTCCGGCAGGTGGGGAAGGACAACTTGACCGTTTTCATCGGTTATATGAACAGTCTCTGTGCCGCTTGGGTGAGTGATGGTTACTTCTGCGCCGGACACGGGGTTGCCGTTGCTGTCTGTAACAGTAACGGTTATGCTGCCTTGTGGGATGTTTGGGGGAATAATAGTTGGATGATAAATGTCCCTGTCTACAATTCTTACTTCTTCCCGGTCAACCTCACGACGGTTGTAAGGGTTTTCTTCCGTTGGGTCGGGAAGGGTTACAATTATTTCGTACTCACCTTGCGGCAATGGATAATCGGTGGTCCACTGGCCTTTTTCATCGTCGATAGAAATATGGATGAGGCCTTCTTCCTGTGCGCGATTCGGGTACGATGTGGCAACTAAATTACCTTCATTGTCGTAGATGTTTACTTGAAAACCCGGTATTGGGTTTTCACTGCCGTCTGTTACGCTGCCGGTAACGTAGAAGTGAGGTGTTCTTATTGTTTCAGAATCGCTGATTCCTTCTTCCGGCCCGTCAGGGAAGAACAGTATGGCTGTGTTTGTTATTTCTCCTACGGCTGTTATGGTTACATCGAAATAAATATCCAGCGTAAAATGCCTGTTTAAGGCCGGGATTGTAAACGTCAGCTCGTTTTCCGCAGTGTTAAAAGTGTATTCTGGCGGAGAAAAACTAGGCGGGAAATTTGGTATATAGATACTGCTTGGTTCAAAGCGTACACTGCCGGGTATAAAGGCCAGCCCTTCGGGCAAAACATCTGTTACTACAAGATCGGTTATTGGGTTTTCCCGTGAATTTGTTATTACTAACCTGTAGCTTATGGTGTCGCCTGCCAGTATTTCAGGCCTTGGGCCCGGGTGGTTGGGGTTAACCAAAGTTTTTATTATTGAAGCCTGATAACGGGAAGGTACAAATATATCATGGTTGGTAAACGCATGATTGTAGATGCTTACCGTACCCGGGCGTATAACATTTCCGTTAATTTCTGCAATGTCGGTTCTTATTTGCAGGCCGTTGCGGGCATAGTTACCGCTTAAATATACGCTTTGGTCCACATGAATATTTATAGACTCATGGGGATAAACGTTGTATAAAGAGGTGTAAATGCCGCCGCCATTACTTGCTTCATTATTGGTTACTCTTGCGTTTTCGGTAATGTGAAGAAAACCTTGACGCTCTGGGGGAATTGGCACCGGAGGGTCTACATGGAAGTTGTAACCCATGGTTCTTACCGTAATGCCGCCCCCATGGTTATCTGCGTTATTACCGTCAATTAAGCTGTTACCGCTTATAAATACCCGCGGTTGGCCCCTCATATATATACCGCCGCCAAAACCGGTGGGGTTTCTGTCATTTGGGCCATAGCGTCCAACGTATATTGCACGGTTATCCACAACAGACCCGCCGTACATATAAAAGTGAGGAGGGCCGTGACCTATCGCGCTCATACCCACGCCGCCGCCGTTAGAGGCTTCATTGTTGGAAATGGTGCCGCCATACATATGGAAGCGGCCTCGCTCTTGGCCAACAAAGACACCGCCGCCGGTCCCGTTTATGTCTTCGGGCATGGTGGGGTTCCAGCGGGACCCGGTAGGCAATTCGGATGCCGCGAAGTTGTTTGTTATTTCCGCACCGGCGTGCATTTCGAATATACCCCATACAGATACGCCGCCGCCGCTTATTCTTGCGTGGTTGCCGCTTATGGCACCGCCAAACATGTGAAAGTGATGCCCAAGCGGCAGCGCGTATGGGTTATCATCTGGGCCGTTAAGGTTTGCGCAGTGAATTGCTACGCCGCCCCCTTGCGCGCTGGTCATATTGCCGGTAATTAAACCGCCGTGCATTTCAAAAACAGCGTGGTTGGCGGTTCCGTTTCTGCCTACAAGTACACCACCGCCGCCGTTTCTGTGGCGCAGCGGGGTATTTATTGCATTTTGGTTGTTTTGAATTGTTCCGTCCCACATAATAAATGTGCCGCCGGGGTAAACGTCTACGCCGCCACCGCCGGTGCCGGAGGCATAGTTGTTTTGGGTATAGCCGCCCCACATGTGGAATGTGCCGTTGTTGCCAACGAATACGCCGCCGCCCGTAATGGCTGTATTGCTTTCAATACTGCCGCTTAACATGGTAAGCGTACCGCCTGCAACACGCACTCCGCTGTTTCCGCCCCCGGTAATTACAGGGCCGTCAAGGGTAAGCGCGCCTTCAACATTGATAACTTCACTAATGCCGTTACCTGTAAGGGTAAACCCGCCTGTCAGCACAATATTTGTACCGGCCGGTATTACCAAAACACCTTGGGCAGTAATGTTTTGCATCAGTTGGATTGTAGTACCGGGCGTTGCAGCCGCAACTTCGTTTACAAGGCCCTGCCAAGTGGAAACCGGCACAGCGTTAAATGGCTGTATTCCGACAAACTCGTTTTCTTCTGCTGTTTCTTCTTCATCTGTAGGGTATTCTTCCGGATAATATAGGTATTCATAAGCAAATACGGCGTTACCCATCAAAAGTATAGTAACTAATAAAAGTGCTGTAAATTTTTTGTTCATTCTAATCCTCCCTGGTTTAATAATATTTATTATCGTTTATGCGGCAAAAAATTATTCTATAGCATTTTATGGCAAAACAAAAAACACCCCATAGTCGAAAACAATTTGCGGGGTGTTTTTTTATAACTTCTGCAGTAATCTTCGTATTTTACCCGGCAAGGGCGCGGCCTGTAAATCACTTTTTCTAAAGCCTTTAATCAGGCACATAAACACTACGTAAGACATTGCGCCAATGCCCAGTGCCGCAATTGTAGCAATTGCAGTTGGCGCAAATGTGCTTATAACAATATGCACAATGTGGCAAACCATGCCCATACCCGTAGCGGCAACAGTCGGTTTGATAAACGCGCCTGTTAAATTTGGCAAAATACCTGTGTGCCTGTAAAGGAAGTACATGTTTATGGCAGCGGCAACCGCAAAGCATACGACAGTGCTGATAACCGCGCCTAAAATATTTATAGACGGTATACCAATTAGGAAATGGTTTACGGGTATTTTTGTTAAAACTCCGACAAATGCCGCGATAACAGGCAGTTTTACATGTCCTAAGCCTTGCAATGTGCCTGTCAGTACATGGACAAGAGCCATAAATACGATGCTAACCGCACCATAGCGCAGAAGCCAGCCGCCTTCCGGGGCTCTTGGGAATAATAAGCCAATAATCGGGTCTGCAAGTACGGCAAGTCCAACAGCAGACGGTATGGATAGAATCATAGAAAGGTGCAGGGCCGTATTGGTTTTGCGCTTTACTGCCCCGGTATCCATTTTTACGCTAGATGATGTAATTTCCGGTATTACGGCTGCAGACAATGCAACAGACAGGGCAACAGGCAATGTTGTTAAAAGAATAAATTTACCTGTAAATTGTCCCCTTAGAGCCTGAGCTTCTTCTATTGTAAACGCGCCGGAACCAACCATCCTGCTGATTGTCATACGAAGATCCAAAAAGCCGGACACGCTAAATATTACCATTGCGAGGATCATAGGCAGGGCAGTGCTAAAAATCGCACGAATTTGCGTCATTTTATTTTCTTCTGTGTAGCGGTTAACATCATTATTGGAACGGTTGCGCAAATCTTTGGCAACAAGCGCGTATAAAAACGCCACCACGGCCAGTCCCGCAACAGCGGCAACCCCTGTTCCGATTGTTCCCCCGGCAACGGCATACTGTATACTGATGGCATCACGAAACATCCGTGCCAGCCAAAGGGTTATTACAACTTTTAAAATTTGCTCTACCACTTGAGAAATTGCCGTTGGTACAGCTGTTTTCATTCCTTGAAAGTAGCCCCTAAATACTGCCAGCATAGCAACAACCACCAGAGTTGGCGCAAGAGTGCGCGTGGCTAAGGCGGCCTCCGGTGCGTTAAGAAGGCCCGCGAAAAAGTTTGCGCCAAAACCAACAATTAACCCTGCAAGCCCGCCAAGTACAAGGGCAAACATCATTGCGATTTTAAACATTTGATGGGCATTATGGTACTGCTTTTTGGCAATGCGTTCGCTAACCAGGCGCGAAACCGCAACAGGCAGTGCCCCGGAAGATACAGCAATGGCAAAAGTATAGATTTGATAGGCAGTGTTATAGTTGTCGATACCTATGTCACCAATCCAGTTTGTAAAAGGAATACGGTATAAAAAACCGATAAAGCGCACAAAAAGAGAAGCCGCGGCTAAAATCGCGGCTTGGTGTACAAATGAATTTCCGCGCTTGGCAGACATTTGCTATGCCACCAGGTATTTGGCGGCGGCCTTATCTGCAACCACAATTACGTTTTGGTGCATTTGTAATGCCGACGCAGGCACTTTTGGGGTGATTGGCCCCATCAGTGCTTCGCGCATTATTTTTGCTTTGGAGTCGCCGCTTGCAAGCAGCAATATTTTTTTTGCCATCATAATTGTTTGTATACCCATGCTAATGGCGTACTTAGGTACGTCATTAATGTCATCAAAATATCTTGCGTTTGCGTCTATGGTTTCTTGTGCAAGTGCCACATAAGAAGTTTGCCCTGCGAAAGTATCTGCAGGCTCGTTAAACCCTATGTGGCCGTTTGTGCCAATACCTAAAATTTGAAAATCTATACCGCCGGATTCGATAATTTTCTTTTCGTAAGCGGCACTTTCTTCTATGGGGCAGGGGGCACCTCCGTTTGGAATATGACGGTTTTGCAAAGGTACCCCAGCCGCGTCAAATAATTTTGTTGCCATGTAATAATAATAACTTTGCGGGTTGTCTTGGCTAAGTGACACATACTCGTCCAGGTTAAAGGCAGTAATTTGTGTAAGGTTAATTTCTTTGGCCTCAGACATTTTTATAAGCTGTTGATACATGCCTTCCGGGGTGCCGCCTGTGGCAAAGCCGTAGGTGCCGGTTGGGTTTTCATTCACCGTTTTTGCAAACAGCTGCGCCGCCGCATTGCTTAAAGCGTTGTAATCTTCCGCCACATGCAGGGTAATATTATTTAGCATTCTAATCCTCCTCCATAGCAAACGAACATTGAAATGCCGTTTGCTATACAATTATGTGTAAAAAAAGCATGGCTCACCCAGGCCTGCAGTAAGGCATTGGTAAATCATGCGGTTTAATATTTTGCTAAAATTTATTTTTTAAATGTTGCTTCAAGAATTTCTTCCGCGTCCGGTCTCTCTATATCCAGCGACAAAATCAATTCTGATAAAATAATTTGCTTTGCGGTGGTCATCATTTTCTTTTCTGCGGTAGAAAGCCCGCGCTCGCGCTCCCTGAACAAAAGGCTGCGGAATACGATTGCCACCTGAGAAAGTTCGCCGGTTTTAATGCGTTCCATATTTTCCTTGTAACGCATATTCCAGTTGTCCGGCATTTCTACATGAAGATTTATGATACCGGAAAGTTCTTCAATAATTTTATCTTTGTGAAGAACCGGCCTTACACCTAAAGTTTTCGCCTTGGCTGCCGATATTCGTATTGTTAAGTTACCTACAGGAATGTTTAGTACATAGTAAATTTGCAACTCACCGTCAATGTCTTTATTTTCATGACCTTCTATTATACCCGCGCCGTACAGCGGGTATACAATTCTATCCCCTTTGTTGTACATAGCCATTCCCTCCGCAGAATATCTGCTATAGATTTGTTGCTTTTGGTCATTATAACACGACAAACCCTACTAATGCTAGTGGGAATGTTCATCATGTTGCTTTGGCTCTTCCAAGCCCTCTATTGTAATGTTATTTCTTTGTGCGTAGTCCCACAAAGCCGATTGTAAAGCTTCCTCTGCCAATACAGAACAGTGAGCTTTTACAGGCGGAAGCCCGTCAAGAGCTTCCATAACAGCCTTGTTGGTTATGGCAAGTGCTTCTTTTATAGTTTTGTTCTTTACCATTTCTGTCGCCATGCTTGATGTAGCAACAGCGGCCCCGCACCCAAAGGTTTTAAATTTTGCGTCAACTATCACATCTTTTTCGATTTTAAGGTAAACGCGCATTATATCACCGCACTTGGCATTGCCAACATTACCTATGCCGCTTGCGTTTTCAATTTCGCCAACATTGCGTGGGTTTACAAAATGATCTATTACTTTTTTACTATAGTCCATGTAGTAGGCCTCGTTTCTATTGTTAGGCAGTGCCAGAAGTACATCGCGTCACATCGTTACGCATCGCACCATATCGCATGAAACGATGCGAATCAGGCGAAATGCGATGTGATGCAGACATGAAATGCTTTATTTGGAAGATTTAAAGTCGTCGTATAGTGGTGATAAATCTCTCAACTTTTGTACTGTGGGTTGTAAGATTTTTATTAGGCTGTCTATATCTTCACTTGTATTTTCCCGGCCAAGGGTAAAGCGAATCGCGCCGTTGGCAAGCTCGTGGGTTAGCCCCATTGCCATTAACACATGGGAAGGATCTAATGCCCCGGAAGAGCAGGCGGAACCTGTGGATGCATAACAGCCGTGCATATCCAAATGAAGAAGCAGAGACTCGCCTTCTATAAAACGGAAGGAAATATTTACATTGCCCGGGAGACGTTTGCTGCCGGTTGGCCCGTTAAGTTGTGTGTATGGAATGGTCGATTGAATTCCCTCTATCAATTTGTCACGAAGGATTGTTAGGCGTTTTTGTTCTGCGGGTAATTCCTCAATAGCTGCTTGCAGTGCTGCCCCCATTCCTATTATGCCAATTACATTTTCTGTACCGGGACGGCGGCTGCGCTCTTGCATTCCTCCATGGAATAAAGGGGCTATAGAGGTGCCTTTCCGTACGTAAAGCGCGCCTATCCCTTTTGGCCCGTAAAACTTGTGTGCAGAAAGGGTTAATAAGTCTACACCCAACTCGTCTACATTAACCGGCATGTGTCCCACGGCTTGTACTGCATCTGTATGAAATACGATGTTACGCTTTCCGGTAATTTTACTTATTTCGGCAATGGGTTGTATTGTTCCTACCTCGTTGTTTGCCAAAATTATCGAAACCAGACATGTATCCGGACGTATTGCATTTTCTACATCTTGCGGATTGACAAAGCCTTCTTTATTTACCGGCAAGTAGGTGACACTGTAGTCTCTTGTTTCCAGATATTCGCACAGATTAAAAATAGCCGGATGTTCTACAGAGCTTGTAATAATGTGCTTACCTCTTGAACCTGCGGCATCCAGTACCCCCCTTATTGCCCAATTGTCTGACTCTGTGCCCCCTGCTGTAAAAAATATTTCTGCAGTGTTTGCTGATACGGCTTGAGCCACTACATGACGCACATCATCTATTGCTTTGCGGACATTTCGCGCAGGGTTATACATGCTTGAAGGGTTTGCATATGTTTCGGCCAAGTAGGGCAGCATGGCTGCCCGCGCCTTTGGATGCAGTGGGGTGGTCGCGGCATTGTCTAGATATATCACAATTTTAACTCCTTTTGCTATTGATAGGCGATGCATCTGGCGAGATGCTTACGCGATGCGTTTCATGCGATGCGCTTCGCGTGAAGCATCTCGCAAACCCAGTGTTATTCGTGTATTATGAAAGTGATGCGCTCGATAATCATATCGTCTAGCGGGCGGTTATTGGCACCTTGCGGTGTATTGGCAATTGCGTCTACGGCATCCATGCCGTCTACTACATGAGCAAATACAGGGTGAGGGCCACGCTGGTTCCAGAACCAATCCAAGTGTGGGGTTCCACCATTTTGCAAGAAATATTCTATTCCTTCCGGCGGGTGAATGTCTCTTACGTATATGCGTGTTCCATCCGGTAGGATATGAATAGCTTCGTCAAGATGTTCTTTTATGTCTTCAAACATTGGTATAAAACTGGGGTCTAGGCTGTCGTTCTGAACGATATAAAACTGGCTTCCAATGGTACCTGGCCCTGCATGTGCCATTGCCAATGCTCCGCGGAAATGACGCAGATTAAAACTTACTTCTGTGTCAAATCTTCCGCCCCAAACGCTTTCACCGCCTGTGCCTGTACCAAGCGGGCAGCCGCCTTGGATCATGAAGCCGGGGATAACGCGGTGGAATATTAGACCGTCGTAGTAGCCGTTGCGGGCGTGAGCTTTAAAATTGGCAACTGCAATAGGAGCTTCTGTAGGGAAGAAGCGAATTGTTATGTCGCCTTTGTTTGTGTGAAGGATTGCAAGCTCTTCCCCGGGTATTAGCGGCTCTAGCTGAAGCATCCTTGTAGGCGTTTGCAGTTTATATGCCAACGGTCCTTCAAGTACAGCCAGGTTATCGGGGTTTTCAAGGTCGTCCGGCGCAAGCCAATTTGGTGTGTTGTCTACCGGCTTAGGCGGAATTGACGGGGTAGTAGTTGGCTGAACTTCCTCTTCCGGTGCTGAAGGTGTTGTATCATTTCCGTTTTGAGCGCAAGCGGTTAATGATAGTGCGCCTGCTAAGAAAAATATTTTAACAGCGCATCGTATTACTTTACGTACCATTTTAGTGCCCTTCTTTCTATAATATTGTTACCATATTAAGATACCCTTAGATTATACCGCAAATATTGGCTTTTGTAATCATTTAGTTTTAAATTCTACAGTATGAGATGCTGCGCGTTTTCTAAAGCTGCAGTCATAAGAGGTGCAAGCATATCCATTATTTGTCCTTCAATTTTATCAATGGCTTTGGTACTTGGTTTGTTTTCTGGGTGCTTTGCCACAAATAAAGTGCAGCAGTCATCGTAAGGGCGCGTAGAAATAGAAAATGTGCCAATCTTTTTTGCTATGTCTATTATTTCCTGTTTATCCATAGTTGATAAGGGGCGCAGTATGGCATGTGCAGCCGCAGAATTTACGGCGGCTATACTGTGCATTGTTTGACTGGCTACTTGGCCAATGCTGTCGCCTGTAATTAAACATTGGGCGTTTTCTTTTTTTGCAAGTGCGCTGGCAATATGCAGCATAGCCCGTTTTAGTAAAATTGTAAGTTTATCCGGGTGTGTAGAGTCTTTTAGAAACAATTGTACATCTGTGAAAGGTATTATATGCAGTTTGATTTTTCCTGTAAATTTAGAAAGTTCTTTGGCAAGATCTTTTACTTTGTCGGCAGCGCGTTCTGATATAAATGGCGGCGAGTGAAAGTATATGCAGGTTATTTCTACGCCGCGGCGTGCTGCCAAATATCCTGCAACGGGGCTGTCGAAGCCGCCGGAAAGAAGTAGTATTCCTTTGCCGCTTGTGCCGTAGGGCAGGCCGCCCTGGCCGGGGACACTGTCTACATAAAAGTATGTGTTGTTACGCAGCTCGACCCAAAGGGTAATGTCCGGGTGGTGAAGATCTACCGTTAGCCCAAGGTCCGATATAAAAATTTCTTCGCCGATAGCGGCAGAAATTTCGCCGGAAAGTAAAGGATAATTTTTGTCACTTCGTTTTGTTTCTACTTTGAATGTTTTGCTGCCGCTGCAGTGTTCGCGGAAGAAATCCAGGGCAATAGGTCTTAGGTCATTGATATGAGTTGCATCGGTTTTTATCGCAAGACAAAACTTTGTTAGCCCAAAGATGTGTTTTATCCGTGGAAGTATGTCATTTGTATCTATATCTCCGCCAGGGTTTTCTATTAAAAACCGACCTTGTTCACGGGTGACTCGCAGCTTTACGCCTGTTAGTTCTTCCCTAACGTTGTGGCGTATTGCATCCAGAAGATGGTGTTCGAAGTGTGCGCGGTTTCCTTTGCGCAACGCAATTTCTCCGTACTTTACTAATAATACTTTTTTTGTGATCATTGACCTGTCCCTTTCGGTAATACTTTACGCAGTTGGTTTACGCATTCCGTTATTGTTACTTTTGCCCTATCGACTTCCTCTATTGTGTTTAAGTGTGAAAAACTAAACCGTATGGCGGAATTTGCCGCTTCTTCAGAAAACCCCATTGCCTCAAGAGCGGTTTTTGTATTTTTACGGCTGCGGCATGCAGCCCCCATAGATACATAAATTCCCCTTTCGGAAAGTACATGTACAAGTATCTCGCCTTTAACGCCCAGGAAGCTCATGTTTAAAATGTAGGGAGAAGTATTTTCCTTAAAATTAATTGTGGTGTTTGGGAGTTCACTTGCAAGTTCCGCAAGTTTTGTTTTTATCTTTGCCGTATGAATATGATTGTCTGCTTGTTTGCTCCACAACTTTGACGAGATATTTGCCATGCGCAAAATCCCGTGAACGTTTTCTGTTCCCGGTCGCAGTTTATTTTCTTGCCCGCCGCCATGTAGTAGGGGAAGCAGCCGTACGTTGCTTCGTGCCATTAATCCACCGGTTCCTGTCGGGCCATGACACTTGTGCGCACTAAAAGTATACATGTCTATGCCTGTTAGGTTTGCGGTTTCTTTGCAAAAACCCTGGACACCGTCTACAAGAATTGTTGTGTGATGGTTGTCTTTTTTTAATGTGGCCGCAACGGCGGCAATGTCATTAATATCTCCGGTTTCGTGGTTAACATGTGATGTTGCTGCCAGACGAAGTTCACTTTTACAATTTTTCCATTCTTGGTACGGAGCAATTAAAACATTGGCAAGGCTTTGGTTTTTTATGAATTTAAGTGGCTCTAATATGGATGGGTGTTCCCAAGGCTGTGCCATGAAGGTTACATCTTTACGCCGGTTTGCCATTGCGAACCCCAGAAGAGCCAAGTTGTTGGACTCTGTCCCGCCGGAGGTGAATGTAATTTCAGCAGGGTTGCAGTTTAGTATTTTTGCAATAGCTGCACGTGCATCTGTTAATTTGCGTTCTGCGGCAATGCCAAGCCCATGAGGAGAAGAGGGGTTTCCTAAAATATCGTCTCCGTATAGAAGAAGGGGAGTGGTTGAGGCGTTGTCGAAGTAGATGTTCATTTGTGGTACTCCATTTCTTTTTTATTTCGAATTTTTTTGCTCTACAGAAGCCGTCACTCTGTTAAGCATAACACTTGTGCCAGTATGGAAATTGCAGCAGTTTCTGTCCGTAGTATTCGCGGGCCAAGGGTTACGGGAATGGCCCCAAGGTCTGTTAGCGCATCAACTTCGCCTTTACTAAACCCACCTTCCGGACCAACCCAGATGTTGATATTTTTATGTTGTTGCGAAAGGGCAGCTTTCAGGGTGCGTTCTTTTTCTTCTTCGTATGCAACTATGGTCAAAGCTGTTTTATCAAATTGCTTGATGGCATTTGCAAAGCTGAGTGGCTCGTGTATTTTGGGGATTATGCCGCGCATGCTTTGGCCTGCAGCCGACTCGGAAATTTTTTGATAGCGGGCGGCCTTTTTTGTATCGTTTTTCAAGCGCGCTACAGAGCGGGAAGTCATTACAGGGATAACTACACTTACACCAAGTTCCACACATTTTTGGATAATGGTTTCCAGCTTGTCGTTTTTTGGAAGGCCTTGATACAGCGTTGTTTTTATCGAAGGCTCGGAAAGGCTGGGGGATTGCTGTATTATTTTGCATTCCAGCCGTGTTTTTTTCGCGTCTGCCTGCCTGACCTCTGCGTTATAATCTATAGCTTCCCCATTGCAGAGCGTGATTATCTCACCTGTTTTTGTGCGTAAGACATGAAGCAGGTGATGGGCAGTTTCACCGTCAAGTATTACTTTGTCGCCCTGTAATTGCTCGGGTTTAAAAAAGTATTTAGGCATTGTCAACTTGCCCCACTATGCAGTGCCAGCCTTCCAGCTCTTCTTGCCCCAACACTACAATGTTTGCCATGCCGAAGGCATTTAACACATCTTGTAACCGTTCGGTAATAATACCGGATGTGATAAATAAGCCCGCATTTTTTGTAAGAGTTTTTACAAGGGGTGCAAGGGGGATTATTACGTCTGCTACAATGTTTGCCACAACAACATCATATCCGGTGCCTATATTTTGCCGTATGTTTTCATCTGTAAGAATGTCACCGGTAAGGATTGTCAGCAAGTTCAAATCTACAGGGTTTAGCACGGCATTTCTTTTGGTTGCGGCTATTGCGCCGGCGGGGTCTATGTCTATCGCACACACGTAACCTGCGCCCAGCAGCAGGCTAATTATCGAAAGAATGCCACTGCCGCAGCCAATATCCAGTACTCTGCTTCCGGTACTCGTCCAATTTTGCAATGCATTTATGCATAATTGCGTAGTTTGGTGTTGGCCTGTGCCAAAAGCTGTCCCCGGGTCAATTGTAAAAACAATATCTTCATCGCAGCGGCTGTACTCTACCCATTCCGGCACTACAACCACTCGTCCGATACGTATTGGTTTAAAATGTTTTTTCCACTCGTGAAGCCATGTTTCGTCGTTAGCAGATTCTTGTCGAAGAGTTAGTGTTCCAATGCCCGGGTCTTCTTGCAGAAGCGTTTCCAGTTTTGCCGATATTTCATTAATCAGTGTGTGTCCTGCTTTGTCTTCTGTTGTGTAAAAGATAACATATGCGCAATCCGAGTCTGCAACCATTAGTGATTCGTCTGCATAGTCCCATGTCCGTGTGCTGTCTGCAAAGTAGCGCGCTCTTTCTTGCGAATCTATTATTTCTACTCCGCTTATTCCACAGTGCAATAGTACGCCCGTTATTATTTCTATGCCTTGGCTGGTAGTCTCGATACTTGTCTTGATCCACTCCATACTACACCTCAATATTCGATATTGCGATAATGCAAGTCGTCTTCAGTTTTCTCAATATTGATTATTGAGAAATGAAAATCACTTTCTTCCTCTTATCATAAACGTATTATAACACGTTTTAGTGTTTCTTGTCCCCGCAGGTTTGATAAAAGTGTCAACTTTGTGGTAGTATATTAGATGAGAAGCAAGAAAAGCTGGAGGTGTTGGTTTTTGATAAAGGCTAAGGAATTAGTTTTTGAGTATGCGTCGTATGATGAAGACGCACAAAGAACACAGGTTTTGCAGGGAATAGATATGTCTGTAGCCAAAGGCGAATTTATTGCTATAGTTGGCTGTAACGGTTCCGGCAAATCTACGCTTGCAAGGCACTTCAATGCCTTGCTTACCCCCACAGGCGGTACTCTTTGGATAGATGGCAAAGATACCAAAGACGCCGCCCTGCTATGGGATGTTAGGCAGCAAGTAGGTATGTTGTTTCAAAACCCCGACAATCAAATTGTTGCATCAATTGTAGATGAAGATGTAGCGTTTGGGCCGGAGAATCTTGGTGTGCCATCGGATGAAATAAGACATAGGGTTGATAATGCCCTTTCTGCGGTAGGCATGACAGAATATGCAGCATCTTCCTCCAACCATCTTTCCGGTGGGCAAAAACAGCGAATTGGTATTGCAGGCGTGTTAGCAATGGTACCGGATTGTATTGTGCTGGATGAGCCCACTGCAATGCTGGACCCTTCCGGGCGTAAGGAAGTCTTAGATGCCGTATCGCAGTTGAACCGCGAAATGGGCATTACAGTCATACTTATAACTCATTTTATGGAGGAAGCTGCTCGCGCCGGCCGCATAATGGTTATTGATAAAGGCAATGTTGTAATGAACGGAACCCCGCGCGACGTCTTTAGTCAAGTAGAAGAAATGAGAAATTTGGGACTTAGTGTGCCGCAAGTTACTGTGCTTGCTCACGAACTTAGGGTGCAAGGACTGCCTATTGATGATACAATATTAACTGTGGATGAGTTTCTACAAAACCCTGTAATTAAAGGATTGACTGTATGACAGCTATAGAATTAAAAAACCTTACTCACATATACAGCCCGGGTTCTGTATTTGAAAAAACCGCCTTCAGCGATGTTAATTTGACGATTAACAAAGGTGAAATGGTGGCAGTTATAGGACATACAGGCTCAGGCAAAAGTACGCTTATCCAGCATTTAAATGCCTTGCTTAAGCCTACATCCGGTCAGGTCTTTTTGAACGGTGAGGATATTCACGCGGATAAAACTAATCTAAAAAGCGTTCGCCAGCGGGTAGGGCTGGTCTTCCAATATCCCGAACACCAGTTGTTCGAGTCAACAATATATAAAGATGTCGCCTTTGGGCCTATGCGAATGGGCTTATCCGAGAGTGAAATCGCGGACCGAGTTCGTGATGCATTGGACATAGTTGGCATAGACGAATCTTTGTATGAAAAATCGCCGTTCGAAATCTCCGGCGGGCAAAAACGCCGCGTGGCAATTGCGGGTGTACTGGCTATGCGTCCGGAGGTTCTTGTGCTGGACGAGCCGACCGCGGGGTTAGACCCTGCAGGTAGAGATGAGATACTTGCGCAAGTTAAACGTATGCACACTGCCCTGGGGATAACAGTAATATTGGTGTCCCACAGTATGGACGATGTGGCGCGGTTGGCAGACCGTATATTTGTAATGAACAAGGGCAGGTTGATGTGTGACGGTACACCGGCACAGGTATTTGCGCAAGGGGACATGCTTGTTTCTGTAGGGCTGGATGTTCCGCAAGTTAGCCGTGTCTTTATGGAATTGAATAAAATAAACCCAAATATCCCCAATGTGTTTACAGTAGAAGATGCAGTGCGCACATTGGCAGCTATATACAAAGGAAGAAACTCATGACGCGTATTATCGTTGGGCAATATTATCCCACAAATTCAATAATACATCGCCTGGACCCGCGTGTAAAATTAATAGGCGCGTTCGCGCACATTGCTGTACTGTTGATGATTAACAATTTTATAGGTTATGCCATAATTGCTGTTTATGTAGCTGTCATTATCGCATTTTCAAAAGTGCCGCCGCGCCTAATGTTTAGAGGGCTTCGCGCAATTTTGTTTATGTTGATGTTTGCAGTAGGTATAAATCTGTTTTTAGCCCCCGGCGATACGGTTATTTTTCAGCTTGGGTTTGTGCGGCTAACAATGGAGGGTATCGCTCAGGGGGCACTAATGGCAATACGGTTGGTGCTGTTGGTAATTGGCACGTCTATGTTAACCCTTGCAACATCCCCAATTAAGTTAACAGACGGGATAGAAGCATTGCTGCGGCCACTAAAAATTGTTAAAGTGCCTGCCCATGACATTGCCATGATGATGACAATTACACTGCGGTTTATACCAATTTTGGCAGATGAAATGGATAAGATAATGAAGGCGCAAAAAGCCCGCGGCGCAGATTTTGAAACAGGCGGCCTGACAAAGCGCGCAAAAAGCCTGCTGCCAATTCTTGTTCCGTTATTTGTATCCGCCTTTAAACGTGCCGATGAGCTTGCCACTGCAATGGAGGCCCGCTGCTACCGTGGTGACGTTGACCGCACAAAAATGAAAGAAATGAAAATGACCCCTACTGATTGGTTGACAATTGGGGTTATACTTGCCGTAAGTGTAATTGCTGTTTTAACTCGTATGCTATAAATTTGCCACTCGTTCCAACTCTTTGTTTATTACAATATCTACCAATTCTCGCCCATGGGTGTCAAGCTTGCGGTATTCTGCAATATGCCTATGTTCGTCTTCTGTAAGGGCAGAAATATCTTCTGCTTTTCTACGAACTTCGCTGGCCCCAACCAAGTAGTCTACGCTAACTCCAAAGTGTCGAGCCAAAAGTTGCAGTGTTTCCGCGTTTGGTTCCCTTATACCGGACTCATAATTTGCATAAGTACTGTAGTTAAGAGGGAGCTGGGATACTAATTTGCTTTTCTTAATTTTCTGTTCGTGGCGTAGGGTTTTAAGCCGTTCCGAAATCATGTTGTAAGCACTCCTTTTGTTTCCTAAATTCATAGGATTGTAGTTAGTATTACAGTTGTAAATAATTAAATTTGCGATAATGATACCACATAGCAACAGCCTGATGGATTCTGCGCCATCTAGTCCACAGCCTGATATGCGCGA
>JGI20163J15578_10000266_pt1 | contig 21676 bp, 17 predicted proteins | sample TergutCu122P1_FD_15578 | JGI IMG/M metagenome (IMG submission 15578)
GCTTATTATTTGGATGATTTTGGCTATCTGCTTCTTGCAGGCGGATTTCTTTTTCCGTAAACGGTATCAAAAAATTTGTTGGGGTTTTTAAGTGGACCCTATATTAGCCCACTGCATGATTAAAATTGGCAATACACAATATTGCCGTCTTTTGTTGGAGTACGCTTTTTTTGGCTATGCCATACAGCATGATAAGGACATGCTGCTTAAAGTGTTAAAAGATGCAAAGGAAATATTTAACATAACGTTTGAAACTTATGGTGTAGAACATCTGGATTTATTACCCCCGCCCATGGAAAGCAATAAAATCGGCCGTTGGGTAAGTTGTAATTACATTGGCGAGTTTATTTGGAAAGTGCGTGATGGGGGACGCATTAGCAGAGCAGAGTTGAGCAGAGGAATATGCTCCGGAAACAATTTAGCAAAAATAGAAAACGGCTCGGTTGTAGGCAATGTGTACTACATGGAAGTTTTAATGCAGCGGCTTGGGCGGCATATAAACCATTATTTTACTACATTCCCAAGGCTTAAGGATTTTAACGAAAAACAGATTAGGGATGAAGTTAATACTCTTTTGGTCATTAAGCATTTTGATAAAGCAAAGGAACTGTTGCAGCAGTTAAAAGACAGCGGGTTTTGCAAGCGCAGTATAAACAAGCAATTTATTTTACATGCAGAAGCGACGATGATAGAAAAAAAGCGAGGAGAGAACAAACTAAAATATTTGAATGCTTTGTACGAGGCTTTAAGTATTACCCTTCCGGACTTTGACGAGAAAAACATAGCTAATTACAGGCTTAGTTATTACGAAATTGTAATTATTAACCAGTTGGCTAACTATTATGTGGAAAGCGGTGACCCAAAGGAACAAAACCGCGGCAGAAAAATTTACAAGTGTTTACTTGAGACAATGGACAAGCATATTGTTGACGAAGATGAAAAAAAGCGCATGTACAGTGCTGTGTTGTACAATTATTCCCGCGCATTGGGGAGTAAAAAAAGTACAAAAACAGCTATGAAGCTTGTGTACAAGGGCAAAAAGTTTTGTTTAAAGCATAAGCGTTTTATTATGATGACAAGGTTTATTTTAAACCAGGCATGCAATATGCAGGATTTGGGGCAAAAACAAGAAAGTGTTCCTTTTCATGCAATGGCTTTTTATGGCTCTGCCATGTTTGCCAAGTATGGCTTAGCAGAAGATGCCGATATAATTCGCAATCATGTAAAGGAACACTTTGGTATTGAATTTGACCACCCTTTGGGTTATTCATCATTGTCTACCGGAGTGCCTATGTTAATAGGCGATATGTCATCCTGGGAAGATTCGGAAATATACTCGTTTTTGCAATAGTATGCTGCCCCAATAGAAAATACGGGTAAGGCCATAAACATTGCGCACAGTACAGCTGCCGCAGTTGCTTTAATCTTTTTCATGTCAACACCAACCTCCTTTGCTAAATGGAATTTGCGTTTCGCTACCCCCTGATATCAGGGGGTCAGGTAATTAATTTGGCAATTACCTGATTTTGGTTTTACAAACCAATTATTAAAATACTATTAAATTTATGGTATGAATAGTGTCAGAAGGTTGAAAAAATAAATTTTTTATTTCAACCTTCTGACACTATGCGCAAGCAAATTTTTGCTTTACGCTATATTCAGCTAAACAAAGCAACTTGCGCTTGTAAATAGGCAGGGGAAGGCGGTAAGCGGTGAATATAGCTGCGTTGCAGGGGTTTGTTGTTTTGGTGGCTGATAAAACATACCTTTACATGCTTCCATGAATTTCATTATTTTGCGTAAATTTCATTGACAGTGTTGTTTGCGAAAGGTATGATTGAAGCATCTTGTTTGTGGAAATGAGAAGATGCTGCTACATCATATTTTGTAAGTTGCAATCTATTTTGATATTCAACTTGCAAAAACACACAAATTAGGAGGAATTGTATATGTATAAAGCAACTATAAGTTTATTTTTTGTAGTTTGTTTGTTATTTGGAATGTCAACGCTTGTTTTTGCATCGGATGCAGATAGGGATATTGATGAACTAATATCCATTGTGCAGGATTTGATTATGCAGAGAGATGCAGCTAACCCGCTGGGAGCGGATTCTAGGCTACCAGAAAATTTGCACTTGCACCCGGGATTTTATAATGCAATTTTTGTAAATGAAGGGTACTATGACGCTATTTTATTTTCAAGAACTCCCCGACAAATTACTTACCATGATGCGCTGGAAGCAGGTTTTGATGCAAGGTTTGCATTGTTGCGAGAAGTCGTATGTCTTATAAACGACACACTGGCAATACAAGCCCGCGATAGAGGATTTGAACCGGAGCCTGCATTAGTAATGTGGGGCGGACCGACTCCCTGTTTACCATATTTTCAAGTGTGGTTCTCATGTGATGAGTTTTTACCGCTTGTAGATGTTATTTTGTATTTTGTTGGAATACCTAAAGGTATGTTGAGAATAGGCCCCAGCATTCCTCATGATACTTTTTGGAGTGGGCCAGAGATAATTGTAACATATTTGGATGATATTGATGATAAATATACATGCATTGACATCGAACCATTTAATGTAAGTAGAATACAAATGGGTAGCATGTTAAATATCACTTGGAGAGTAGACAACAGGCAATATGCTGCACCAGCTACATTAGGACATCCAAGAAATGCAATGGGGCGAACAGTTTTTACCACAAATCATGGATTTATCCCTATTGATGCTGCTGTTTATAGAGTGTTTACAGGCCAAAGAATAGGCTATGTAGCGAACCGAGTATATAATAGGCATACAGGTGCAGATGTGAGTTATGTATGGTTAAGTACAATAAATATATCTCCTGAGATACCAAGCCTTCATAATCCTGGTCGCAACATAACTAATTTCAATGCCCCTCGTCCTGGTATAGGTCAACGCGTAAGTATTATATCGGGCCGTACCCCTATGCATTTATTGGAAGACTCTTCGGTAGTTGCATCATCTAGAGATGTAATAGTTAATGGGACTATTTTCCATAATGTAATTCTGGTAAGAGCAAGTGCTCAATCTGGCGATAGCGGTTCCGCTGTAATCCATGGCACCAACGTAGTAGGAACCTTATTTGGTGGGAATGCAACTTATGCATTTATTTCCTTCGTAGGTTCATATATCAACATTGGCATTGGGGGTTTTAGTATACCGTTATCCGAATATCAAAATTGCGATTTTTGGTATTATTACAAATACAAAACAGAACAATAAAGTGATTCTTTTAACACATTTTGTTATGACTTCATGCAAAATTAAGCAGTTCCATCAATGTTTCGCATATCGGTCAACAAGTTAAATCTTAACTCTATTATCTAAGGCTGACGCTGAATGTTTTAACTTGTCACAAACTCCTGCTTACAAAACACAGCAAGCAGGAGTTTGTAGTTTTTTATTTAAAAGAGGGCTTAATATGAGAATGAAGTTATTGCTCTAACTATGACCCGGTAGTATTCTGGTGAAAAATAAAAAAACTCAGTTGACTCGAAAATCGAGCCAGCTGAGTTTTTTTCCTGTCACTACCTATTGTTCTTATTGCTTTTCTGGTTTGTGTTGTTGTTTGTGTTGTTTGTGTTATTGCTGGTGTTGTTGCAGTCTGTAAAGTCGTCGGCAAATTCGGTTCTGTTAGATTTTGTGTTTGTATTTGTAGTGTTCTTTTTATTGTTTTCCATACTGTTCTGACCTCCCTTCCGCAACCGCAAAGCGGCGTTGGTAAGTACATCGTAGATGTTATTTACGGTCATAGTATGGGGTTAAAATGAGATAATTATACATAGCTGTAATAGATTTCTTGAAAAATTTTTTTAGTTTTCCCCCAGGCCTTTAATTACGTCTGCTATTGTACGGGCTATAAGCATTTGCGTGTGCGAGTCGCCCAGGCGTTCCGCTTCTGTTGGGTTGGACAAAAACAGCAGTTCCAGCAGCACGACGGGTACGTTAGAGCCGTTTAAAATACGGAAGCCCGTAGAAAATTCTGTGCCGCGGTCGCGGCTTCCAAGGGCATTAACCAGGGCAGATTGGAAAGCGTAAGCCAACTCTGCACTGCCCGGAGCTTGTCCATAAAGTGTAAGTGTACCGCCGGAGCTGCGGCTTATGTCGCAGGCGTTGGCATGTATGGATACAAAATAATCGCCAATCCTGTTTGCAAGACTGTATCTGTCGCCGTTGTTTACGCTTACGTCTTCGGTACGGGTAGGGACTAAAAGTATGCCCGGTTCGTCAAAAATATCCAGTAGTTTTTGGGAAATTGCCAAAACAACTTCAGATTCTTTTGGGGCGTTTCGGCCAAGTACATTGTCTGCGCCCGTGTCTAAACCGCCGTGGCCCGGGTCTATTACTACTATTGTATGGTAAATGTCACGCAGGTTTACAAATTGAATGTAGCCGCCTTCTGTGCAATATCTTAAGGCGGCACTGTCCTGAGTGCGGATATTTAAAGTGTCGCCTTCTTGACGTATATTTATTAATAAATCGCTGTAAGCCCAAAATAAGCGGTTACGTCTTAGTAAGTGTACGCCTTCCAGGGTAATTTCATGTATGTAATAAGCAGAGTTGTGCCATGTAGACGCAACGGTAACACCGTAAGGTAGTGTAATTATGTCGGTTATGGGGTCGTAAAAAATACCGGAATAACCGCACAGCGCAATTATTGGGCGGACGGGGGTATGTGTAACAAAAAGGGCTTCGGTAGAAACATAATACTGCGAAAGAGGCTGGCCGTCTTGCGTAAAACTAATAACGGCGACAGCTGTCGTTCCGGTTTGGCTGTGCCGTAAATAGCCTGCATAAAGATTAAGCCCGGTTGCGCAAAAAACCAGTACAATGCAAGCAATGGTTAGAATGGTGGTGACTTTATGTAAATTTAGTTCTTGTTTTGTCTTATTGTACTCTGTCATCTTTGTATCGCTCCTCTGCAGATTATAATATCAAAGATTGTGTCTGTTTTCAAGGTATCTTAGCAAAGGATAGGGGTTTATCCAAAATTGTCCGCGTGTAAAGCTTACATTTGGAGAAATTGCCAAATGTAAGTGTACAGGGAAGCTTCGGCTGTTGCGTCCGCCGCCGCTGTTTCCCATCCGCCCTATCGGCTGTCCGGCGGTTATGATTTGCCCGGCTGCAAGGCCTGCCGCAATGCTGTCCAAATGGGCATACAAATAATGAGTGTCATTCTGTGTGGTAATTATCACAAAGTATCCGAGTTGATTATTCCACCCCGCGTTAGTTACGGTTCCGGCTGTCATGCTTACAATGGGTACGCGGCCCCGGATATTTTCCCGGTCTATTATGGCGGTGCCCATGTGCATTGGTTTCCCTTGGAAATTATGCTCTACCCCCCAAGAATTGCCGAACATAACGGACGGGTCGTGCTGGTACCATCCGCTTGGGATTGGAAATGCTTCAATTTCACTGAATAAATTACAAAACATGTCTACATATGGGGCAATGCTGCGGTTGTTGTACCGCCGCCAAAGGCGGTCAAAATTGGCTACGTATATTCGCTCCAGGCCGGTTAAGTCATATGCGACGGTCTTCTCCGGGAAAAAATTATTCTCGGCATTGAATAGGGCAAACAGTTCCGGAAAAGAAATATCGTGGGCGTGGGCATAATCTGCCAGCATTCCGATTGCCCTGTGAGGTACGCGAAACGCCGCCACTGTGTCGGGGCTTACCCGCAGGTTGGCACCCGGTCGTGCAACCCGCCACAGTATGGTCATTGCCAGAAGAATAGTGGCGAATACGCAAATACGGAAAAAAAGCTCTTTAAAGCCCTTGATGGTTTTGTGCGCGTTAATTATAAGCATTCCAAGTTCCGGTAAAATTCGTATGAAATTATATAGGCGGCGGCCCCTGCGCCTTATGCCTTGTCTGCGTTTTATTTCACGGCTTCTCATATAACCCCCGGTGCTGCGTGGTATTCATGTTTATGCAGACACCGGGGGCATTATACGTGTTTCTCCCTAAGTCACTGGATTGCTTCGCTTGCGCTCGCAAAACGGGTTTATTTCCATTCCACTCGCTTTGCCCTGGAACAGGCCAATATGTCTTTTCCCGTTTGCTTAAACCACTCTGCAAAACGTTCCGATGCGCAAATTTCTACCACTTCCATTTCCGTTGCCATGGACAAGTTCCGTTCGGATTTATACTTGCGCATCTCGAAAATCGCATCTTTTAACGCCTGCCCAAACTTGATTATTTTCACGTTTATACAAAAAGGTTTTGCCCACAGGGTAAGGTGAATGGATTTTTCCGGTTCAAATTTCCGGAAGAAGCTTTGATAAATGCACTCGGTAATGTGGGGTACGTAAGGGGCGTACAGTTTCAGCACATTAAGCAGCGTGTAGTAAAGCGCGTACTGGCCGCTTTTCCGCTCTTCTGCGCCGTGAATATCCGGACGGTACAACCGCTCTTTTACAATTTCGATATAATTATCGCAAAAATCTTTCCAGAAAAATTCGTCAATTTCGTGCCGGGCAGAGCCTATCTCGTATTCCATCAACAGTTGAGCCGCGTTGGCCGCCGCTTCGTTTACCCTCTGGATAATCCATTCATCTACGGGCATCAGTTTTGGCGTGGCAGACAAATTTAAGTCTTGCAAATGAGAAATGGCAAACTTGGAGGCATTCCACAATTTTGTGATAAACCGTTTGGCGATGGACAGTTCGTCCGGTGAAAAAAACGTGTCTGTACCAAGACGCGCGCCTGCCGTCCAGTAACGGAGAACATCGGCGGAGTGGGTGGCAATAAGCACTTTTGGGTCCAGTGCGTTGTTGGCTTTTGACTTGCTTATTTTTTCGCCCTTTTTTGCCAGGATAAACCCGCAAATCATCAGGTCTTTCCAGGGCAGCTGGCCTGTGTGGTACAGGCTGCGGACAATTGTGTAAAAAGTCCAGGTGCGGATAATTTCGTGGGCATGGGTACGCATGGACATTGGCGTAAGTTTTAAGCCAAGCCGTTCATTTATCTGCGGTGTAACGCTGGATGTGGCCCAGGTGTCGAAAACCGCGTTTTCCGGGGTAAAACTTGCGCCGCCGCATGGGCAGACACCGCTGTAGGCAGTTTCCAGCGGGTTGACGGGTAGCTGCGCTTCTTCCGCAAAAACAGGGGTTTCACATTCCGTGCAGTACCATACGGGGAATGGCACGCCAAAATATCGCTGGCGGGAAATGCACCAATCCCATTTCAAATTTTCTACCCAGGCTGTGTAGCGGTTTTTCATGTTGGCGGGGTACCAGTTTATTTCGTTGGCCGCCTGTAAAAACCGCTGCTGCTCGCTTAAAATATCAATGTACCACTGGCGGGACGGGATTATTTCTGTGGGCTTTCCGCACCGCTCGTGGGTGCCTACAGAGTGGGTGATTGCTTCGGATTTGTATAACAGACCGTTTTCACCAAGCAAGAGGATAATCTCCTTTTGGGCGGCGGCAACCCGCAACCCGCCTATAAATGGCACATCTTCGGCAATTTTACCGCCCGGCAAAATAATTTTTCTGTAGGGCAGGTTGTATTCTGCGCACCATTCCGCGTCTGTGCTGTCACCAAAAGTGCAGCACATTACAACGCCGGTGCCTTTGTCCATGGCAACTTTTTCGTCTGTTAAAATTGGAACTTGGTAGTTGAACAAGGGAACGGTAGCCGTTTTGCCTACATACTGCCCGTACCGTTCATCCGCCGGGTTTACAAATAAGCAGACACAGCCGTAAAGCAGTTCCGGGCGGGTTGTAGCAATTTCCAACGGCTTGCCGTCCACAAAAAACGGGATGTAGTTGAACGTGCTTTCCACGTCTGCCGTTTCAACCTCTGCCTGGGCTATGGACGTTTGGCACTCTGTACACCACAAAACCGGCGACTCTTTTGAGTACGCTTTGCCCATTTTTACAAGTTCCAAAAATAACTGTTGGGAAATTTTTTGAACCTGTGGGCTGATGGTTTGGTATTCCGTTTCCCAATCTACGGAAAAACCGAGGGATTTCCAAAAAGTCATAAATTCATTCTCGTACTTTTCCGTGGTGTTTTGGCACTTGGCGATAAACCGGCTGCGGGGCAGCGTATGGGCGCGGATTTTCTCGTCCCGCTCCACAAGCCGTTCCGTTGGCAGCCCGTTATCGTCGAAGCCGAAGGGGTAAAACACATTGTACCCCTGCATACGGCGGAAGCGGGCAATCATTTCCGCCTGTACGTACGAAAACAAATGGCCGATGTGCAAGTCGCCGCTTACGGTTGGCGGCGGCGTGTCAATGGAGTAAAGTTGGCCCTCTGCGTCCTTGTTGAAACGGTAAATTTGTTCTTGCTCCCAAAACTCTTGCATTTGCTTTTCCGTTTGGGTGAAGTTGTAGCGTTTTTCCATGAGTTGCCTCCTGATTAATATGTTAATTTGTAATAAAAAATCCCAAGCAGTAAAATAATTACTACTTGGGACGAATGATTTTAATCCGCGGTACCACCCAAATTCAGAGAACTTTAATCTCTGCACTCTGCCGGTACGGGACAATACAAATAAATGTAATCCGATACCGCTTCCCCATAACGGCGGGAACTCCGTTGAAGTCTACTTAGATTTTTGTCCTAAAGTGTTTTATGTCAAAAATCCGTTCGGTTCACAGCTCGAAGGCTACCTTCCATACTTCCCTCATGAGAGCTTACACCCTGTTTGCAATTTATTGCTAACTGTTTGCAATTTATCGCGAACGCCGCTCTCTCTCTGCGCTTTGGAAAGAATGTACTCCTCCTCGTCAATGCCTTTGTCTTATTCAATTGTTACTACACTAACATGGTTGTGGGGAAATTTCAAGGGGGGGTTGCGAAAAAAATATTCCTCACAGAGGCACAGAGTTCACGGAGGAAATATGAAAAATTCATGGGTTTCTCTGTGAACTCTGTGCCTCTGTGAGGAGTAAAGTCGTCCGGGCCACCCCCTGATATAACATTCGGTGAATGCAATATTGGGGGCGTAAATAACGCGCGTAAATGTACATATCTTAAAAACTAAAAACATGATAACTTCTATGGTTTGGTGACCAATCATCTGCCGGGCCAATATCTACATACAGAAAGTAATGGAGCCCGTCCATTACAAAAATAACATCGCCGGTTTTTGTCCCGTGAATATTACCAACCTGTGAGCGGCTAAAATTTTCTATGCAAATTTGCTGCCCAAGCAAGTCAATAAAACGCCAACGCACAATACGATTCCCATGCTCGTTGGAAACATGAAACGAATGCTCTTCTTCTCCCATTTTGTAGTCCATCCCCAAGTAATATTTGATAAAATAATCGGGCTGCAATACAGATTCGTTGTATGTAACCAATGTATACACTTCCGCAATATACGGGAAGCCACGGGATTTTTCCATTTGTAGCAGCTTTACCGGGTCGGCGTTTTCGTTTTCCACCATGTACAATATTGTGTGTGCCCGTGTTACATATTCCTTGCCCATGGTTAAACCATTGCCATACATTGGCAAACGTACGTTATCAACAGAATCATCGCATTGTTGGCGGAAAACTTCATTATGTGTATACCACCCAATTGCCTTTAGGTCGGAAAAACTGTGACAAAATTCATGTACAAGAATTGCCATGTGTCCGGTGTAATCTTCCATGTCCGGTAAGACAGGGCATACTTTTACTCTTTTCCATCGTGAATCAGTAATAGTGCAGCCATAACCATTCTGGCAATCGCTGGGCGAAACTATAGCGACGAAAGTATCCGGGTTAAGGCCGTAGGTAGTAAACCACTTTTTGTTAAGTTTGCTGTACAACTGGCGGTTAAACCGTTCAGAGAGTTCTTCATAAAACGGTATGTTTTCTTGAAAAAACGTGGAAAAGTTTGTGTCTGTGTAAAACTGGTTAACCAGGGGCAAAAATTCCTGCACATTTGTTTCCGTCCAATGGCGGTGCATTAGACTGTACCTATCATCAATTAAAACAAATTCATCATTAAAACGAATTATGTGTATCGCAAATCTGGACACGGCATCGTATCCAAATTCAAAATACCGGGCGTGTTCTACGGTTGGATGTGTGCTAAATTCCGCGAACCGTTCGTTCAATAATTTTTGGTAGTCTGTGGATGTGTGACTGTGTTCCGGTTTACCGGCCAAGCGGAAAATTAACGCGATAAGTTCGTACCGTTCGTCAACAAAGTTGTTTCGCATAGTTTTACTCCTTCTGTATTTCTTGCCTTTATTATGCTATACTTCCTTCGTAATTGCCAGGAAAAATTTACTCCGTTCCAAAACGGCTGTAGAAATGATAACCGGGCATATCAAAAATTAGCAGGTGACATAATGAAAATTCTAATCCTTGGGGCAAGCGGCACGGTGGGTTTGCCGTTGTTTAACAAACTTTCGCAAAAATACGAGGTTCACGGCAGTTTTAACCGCAATAAACCGGAATGTGCGCAAAATGATTATTGGCATAAGTTTGACATTTCAGATATTTCTTCGTTGGACATTATTTTACAGGCCATTAAACCCCACATGGTCATTTCATCTTTAACGGGTAATTTTGAGCAGCAAATACTAATCCACCAAAGGCTAAACGAGTATTTGCAAACGACAGGCGGGCGGGTAATTTTCATTTCTACCGCCAATGTATTTGACGGGGATGTTACCGGGCAGCATGCGGAAATGGACGCACCCTATCCAATTAGCGGCTATGGCAAATTTAAGCAAGCCTGCGAAGAATTGCTGCAAGCAGGCCTTGGCGATAATTGCCTAATAATCCGTCTGCCCAAAATTATAGACAGCGAAACCGCAGAGCAATGGCTTAAGCAGGCAGAAACCGGCGACCCCCCCGTATACGCAAACCTTTACATGAGTTTTAACACCCCAGAAAATGTGGCCAACGCAACCGCCTATTGTGTAGCCGCCGGTAAACATGGTGTGCTGCACTTAACAAGCCGCGACTCCATTTCCATAAGCCAATGCATGGACATACTGCTTGCGAATGCTAACAAAAAAAACGGCTACACGCCGCAGGAATTAACGGTGGAAAGCTTCTGTGCCTTGCTGGGCTGTGAAGATACCGCCCTGTTGCGGCATAACTCCGACGGGCAGTTTCGTATGGAGCTGATATGTACAGACCCGGAGATTTTGTCCCGGTTTGGTATATCCTGCAACGATGTTTTGTCTACCCCCTGATATCAGGGGGTAATCGGATATATGCAAACCATAGGCATTATGTTATGATTATTCAAATTCCAACTACAGGAGGGAACTTATGAAGTATAAACGAATTTTATTGCTCGTAATACTTGCCGCGCTTCTTTTTGGCCTGTCCGGGTGTTTCCCCGGCGACGGCAGTAAGACTCCCGACAATGTAGCCGGGTTCTTTTGGGGCATTTGGCATGGATGGATCGCACCAATTTCATTAATACGTATGCTTTTTAACGACAGCATCCGCATTTATGAAGTGAACAACAATGGCTTTTGGTACAGTTTTGGGTTTTATATGGCTATAATCAGCGGCTTTGGCGGCTTATCTATATGGCGAAGCAGAGATTAGGAGGAATGCAAGAATGACAGCACAAGATTACTTAAACCCCGCGTTAAAAACATCCCTTGGATTTGGTTGTATGCGTATGCCGTCCCAGGATGACCAGCTGAAAAAAATGATTGATACTTACTTAGACAATGGGTACAACTATTTTGATACAGCGTATGTATACGGCAATTCCGAAGAGCGGCTTGGCAAAAATTTAGTAAAACGCCATAACCGTGACAAATTTTATATGGCGGATAAGTTGCCTCATTGGATGGTACAAAAATCACCAAAAGATTGCGAAAAGCTAATTAAAGAATCTCTCCGCCGTACAGGTCTGGAATATTTCGATTATTACATGGTGCACTCCATAGATGACGGCGGCGAAAAGTCTGTTAACGAAAAAGGCGTATTCCAATGGGTTGAAGAGCAGAAAAAGACCGGCTTAGTCAGATATTCCGGTTTTTCCTTCCACGGAACTACCCCATGCCTGGACCGGCTGTTGACAAAATACCCGGAAATTGACTTTGTGCAGCTGCAGCAAAACTATATCGACAACTTGCGCGGCCCCGCAAGCGAATGGCAAAATCTTGCTATAAAGCACAACAAGCCAATTATCGTAATGGAGCCCGTAAGGGGCGGTAACTTGGCAAAACTGCCGCCTGCTGCGGAGAAATTGCTGAAAGACTACGACTCAACCCGTTCCATCGCGTCGTGGGCAATCCAATACGCGGCAAACCTGGAAGGCGCGTCATGCTTGCTAAGCGGAATGTCAAGTATGGAGCAAATGGAAGACAACCTAAAAACCTTCCGGAACCTAAAGCCCTTAACTGCCGAAGAAATGGAACTTTTAGACAAAGTAATGAACGAAATTGCCAAAACCGGCGGCATATCATGTACCGCGTGCAAATACTGCCATAACGAGTGCCCTCATGGCATAGATATTGCGGCCTGCTTCTCTTACTACAACGAATTAAAGCGCGGAAGCACTAATGAATGGAACACAACAATGCTGTACAGTTCGTCCATTGCCAATGGTTCCCATGCCCACGACTGTGTAAAATGCGGCGCGTGTGTATCCATTTGCCCGCAGCATATTAACATTCCAAAGGAAATGGATGTAGTGGCGAAAGCGTTTAGGTAGTATGTAAAGAAAACGAAGCTGTCTCGTAAGCAAGAAAACGATAATTTCCTATAGCGACTATCAATTAGTGCCGAAGGCAATCATCGATTCGGAGCATTAGGAAATTATCGTTTTCGGGCTAATACGACAGCCTTGTATTTTATAACAACGCCTCTTTAATTTCTTCCGGCAGGTCTTCCTTGTTGCAGTGAATGGTTATTGTAAACCCAACGTTTTCCTTTTGGGAAAGCAGATCTAAACGTTTTTTGAGCTTAATCAAATCTTCCGTTTCTGGTGTAATGTCGCAAATGTTGCCGATGATGTTGCTTAAGCCATCTACATAAATATGTGTAATATCGCTGTTTTGAGATAGGATTCCCAGTATAAAACCAATCAATTCGCGATAGTTTGCCAAAAGCCCTTTTTGTGTTTCTACAAACCTGATGTCCCTGTGCAAGTCATGAATATGACGTATATCGTCGTCGATAAACACCAAATTTCCGTCTGTGATTTTTACGTTTTCATTGGCCATGTCAATGAGTTTGCGGGTTTTGCCTTCGCCTTTTAGGCCTGCCAAAAACTTTACCATAAAACCGCCTCCTGTGTGATGTGTATTTTTTGCTCTTGCGTTCTTACACCTATTATAGCATAATCTACAGGTAATGCTAGACCAGTAATAAAATAATTGGAGAAATTTCATGTATCTAAGACGATTAGAACTTACGGGCTTCAAATCCTTTGCGGATCGTACCCAGTTAGACCTTTCTGAGGGGCTTAATGCGGTAGTTGGCCCAAACGGCAGCGGCAAGTCAAATATTGCGGACGCGCTGCGTTGGGTATTGGGTGAACAAAGTGCCAAGCAGTTGCGCGGCGGTAAAATGGAAGATGTAATTTTTTCCGGAACGGCCCACAGACGGCCACTTGGTTATGCGGAAATTGTGATGCGCATAGACAACAGCGACGGCAAACTGCCATTAGAGTTCCCTGAAATTACCATTGCCAGGCGAGTGTATCGTTCCGGGGAAAGCGAGTATTCCATAAATGGCGAACAGTGCCGTTTGAAGGATATTCAAATGCTGTTTATGGATACGGGCGTAGGCCGCGACGGTTATTCCATAATAGGGCAGGGTAGAATTGACGAAATATTAAGCTTGCGTTCCGAGGACAGGCGTTTGGTTTTTGAAGAAGCTGCTGGAATTGGTAAATTTAAAACCCGCCGCAACGAAGCAATGTCTAAACTGGAAAAAGAAAAGCAAAACCGCGAGCGTGTAGACGATATTATTTTAGACTTGGAAGAGCAGCTTGTGCCGCTGGAAGGCCAGGCAGAAGAAGCCAAGCGTTATTTAACGCTGCGTGACGAATATAAGAGTGTTCACATAAGCATATCTTTGGAGGAAATCGCCAAAATTGATTCAGAGCTTGCCCATATCGAAGAAACTTTGAAGCATGGCACGGAACAATTCCAAGACGGAGCCAGATTACTTGGAGAAGCCCGCCTTGCAGGCGAGGGGCTTAAAAGCCGTGCCGCAAAATCGGACTTGGAATACCGCCGTGCAACTGAAGTATTGCTGGAAGTTACTACTGCACTGGAAAAAAGCGAGGGCGACAACAAGCTTTTAGAAAGTAAATTGGGGCAGCTTACAGCAGAGCAGGCGCGTTTAAAAAGTGAAGTTGAAAAACGGGAAGCTGCTTTGCAAAGCAAATCTGCCGAACGTCAAAAGGAAGAAGAAGCAAAAAATGCCGCCCAGGCAAAACTGGATGAGCTAAATAATGAACTGGACCAGCACTTAAAGCTTTCTGCTCAAATGGAAGATTTAATGCGGGAAAGCTCTGCCGAGCTTGAAGCGCACAATCAGGCGATTATGGACGCATTAACAGTCAGTGCCAACAGCCGCGCAAGTGTAACCGAGGCCGAAAATGCCTATCTTCGCCTAGAGGACGAAAAAGAGCAGTTAGACAACGAAATAATGCACCATGACACGAAAATTGAAGAGCATAAGCAAGCAGAGCAGGAAGCCAAAGAGGCATTGCAGCAATGCCAGTCTAACTTAAACCGGATAAAAGCCAGTGTAGAGGCCTATACGTCTGCCTACAGACAGCTGGTGGAAGAAAACCAGGCACTAGACCAGGAATTGCGCCGGGTTCAGGAGGCTTTTACCGTAGCCCGTGGCCGCCACCGCGTCATTTCCGAGCTGGAAGCCCAACAGGAAGGCTTTTACCAAAGCGTAAAAACCGTATTGCGCAAAAAAGCCACAGACCCGAATTATTCCGGCATATGCGGCGCGATTAGCGAACTTATCGGTGTAGAGCAAAAGTACGAAATTGCAATAGAAACGGCACTTGGCGGCGCGGCGCAAAATATTGTAACCAAACAGGAAAGCGACGCTAAACTGGCCATAAACATGTTAAAAGAAACCCGCGGCGGGCGCGCCACCTTCATGCCCCTTACTGCCGCAAAAGGCAGAACCATGGATGTTGCTAAGTTTGCCAATGAACCCGGGTTTATAGGCCTTTCATCCGGCCTTGTAACGTACGATGAAGAATATGCCCAGGTAATTGCTCAATTGCTGGGCGATGTTCTTGTTATGGATACTATGGACAACGCAATGGCGTTCAACAAAAAATACAAGTACTCCCATAAAATTGTAACCCTTGACGGCGAGCGGCTAAGCCCCGGCGGTGCCATTACAGGCGGCGGCACAAACCGCCAATCTGCGGGTATTATTGGCCGTGCGCGTCAGCTGGAAGAGTTGAAGCAAAAAGTAGCCGAGCTGCAAACAAACCTGGAAGAATTGACCGAGCAAAAGCAGGACTTACGCAGCAAACGTCAAGCCACAGAAGAAACCTTAATTGCCGCCCGGGAAAAAGAACAGGCACTAATTCTAGAAACGGAACGTCAAAAAGACAGGCTGGCCGCCGCAGAAGAGTCTCTAAAAAATCTTGACGAAATTGCCGCAAAGTATAATGAAGAAAACGATAAAATCATGGGGCTTTTGGTGGAGACAAACTCGGCTATTCGCAACGCCAAAGCCGAAGTGCTGGCTAATGACGAAAACGTACAAAAAGCCCGCGAAGCTTTGGAAAACTACCAGCGGCAGTTAGAGCAAAGCCGCTTGGAGCACACGGAAGAAACAGACATCTTAACTGACCTTAAAATAGAAATTAGCCGCCGTACGGAATGGATTGGCGAAGCCCGGCGCAACCTGGAACGCTTGCAGCGGGAAGAGGCAGTGCTTACGGAAGAACGGCGTATGCTTTTGGCCGACATTTCCGTAAGCGAAAGAGCCGCAGAAAAGGCTGCTGCTAACCGGGCAAAAATTATCGAAGAATCCGCAAAGTTAAAAACCCGCCTGGGTGAAATCCGTCGGGAACTGTCTGCCGCAGAAGAAGAAAAAACCCGTTTGGATGCGGCAATAACCAAGGCGGAAGAAGATGAACGCGCTCATGCAGATTCTTCCGCGTTAATCGAACGGGAACTTGCCCGCTTAGAGATGCGCAAAGAGCAGCTGGACGCCACAAGCCACCGCCTTCATGGGGAAATGTGGGAAGAGTACAACCTTACCTATCAAAAGGCATTGGCACAAAAGCGCACAGACGTAAGCGAAACTGCCCTGCGGCGCATGTTGCAACAGCTAAGGTCCGAGCTTGCCGCATTATCCAACGTAAATATTGGCGCAATTGACGCCTATAAGCAAATTAAGACCCGCTGCGATTTTTTAACCGCCCAGCGGAATGACATTCTTGAAGCGGAAACCGCGCTGACAGAACTTATCGGGCAGCTTACATCGCAAATGGAAGAGCAGTTTGCCACCCAGTTTAAGCTTATCGGCGTACATTTCGAGGAAGTTTTCCGTCAAATGTTTAGCGGCGGCAAGGCATCTTTGCGCTTACTGGACGAAGAAAACGTACTGGAATCCGGTATAGAAATTATTGCCCAGCCACCGGGTAAAGCCTTACAAAATCTTATGCTGCTCTCCGGCGGAGAGCGGGCGTTAACCGCCATTGCCCTGTTGTTTGCAATTTTACGGCTAAAGCCGTCGCCGTTTTGTGTATTGGATGAAATAGAATCTGCCTTGGACGACTCTAATGTTGCCCGCTTCGCTTCATACTTGAAGGAGTATGCGAAAGGTACGCAATTTATTATCATCACCCACCGCAAAGGCACAATGGAAGCGGCGGAACACTTGTACGGCGTTACCATGGAAGAGCAGGGAATATCTAAGTTGGTAAGTGTACGGTTTGAGGATTAGGGGTAAAATATAACATAAACTACCCCCTGATATCACATCGCCAATGTGATATCAGGGGGTGGTTTGTTTTTTGGTAATGCAGTGCCGTAATGATGGTAAAATTTTCTTTGCATCTGCAAATATCTTGGTATAGACAGCAAATAGGCGAAGCAAAACAGTATTGTATAGTTTCATAGTCAGCAAAAATCTACAAATGGTTACATAGGTGAGACATAGTTTCGAGTCAATACTGGATAATAGTATTTATATTGAAAATAAATGTAGTAATATGCAAACAAATGTTATAATTGACAAAAATTGCATATAATGATACAATTAGCTTATCCATAAAGTTGCGCTGGTACATATGAATACAATATGTACAGCAAATACGGAAAAATTCATAAAAGAAAGGGTGTTCTTATGAAGAACAAAAAAAGAATTGTACTGTCTGTAGTTTTATCTTTGATGATGACTGTCAGTACGATTACTGTATCCGCACAAGTGATACCAACAGCCTCTTTAGGCGTAACCGCTTGTGAATGCGTGCATGTCATAGATGCCTGTAATCATGAACATTATGCACCGATTGAAGAACTTAGTATCCGATGTACATTAGGGTTTCATGATTGGGTACTCCTCGGCACTACACCTGATGGATGGCGTTGGTATGAATGTAGTCGATGTGGCTTATTAAGTCGATTGTAGTATTTGTTATGCAAATATCTTACTTTATGCTAAAATAAGATATATTCGCCATTGTCTCTAATGTAATCCTGACCGCCAAGCTTTGTCATCTGGTTTGACGAAAAGTTTGGCGGTTGTAGTAAGGAGGTATTTGTATGCTAAAATACATCTTTCTAGGCATATCAAAAAACAAAAAATTGTACATACCTTTGTTTTGCATTCTTGCACTAATGCTTTTTGCGTTGGCGGTAACGTTTACAATTCGTATGCAGGTGGCAGCAATGGGCGATAACCCTATGGGCATTGTACCTGTAGTTGCTGTTACCCATAGAATTTACCTTGATTCGCACAACTATTCCATAGATGATGGGTTTATAGCCCGGTATGCTTTGCCGGAGTATGTAGTTGGAAAATATGCCTTCACGGAACTGTTGGCATATTCGAATATTTTGATTCCCGTGTCTACCCCGGAATTACGGGCAGGCGGTTGGCCATGGGCTAATTTTGGTTACCGCTTTAGGCTTGTCTTGTATACATGCATACAGCAGTCTATCCATTTTAAAGCGGGAGATAGGGCAATAACCCACGGTCGGTTTGCGGCTGACATTAACGAAGCCAATGTTAGCACGGCTTTGGCGGAATACAATGGTCTGCGGGTAGGGGACAAGTTAACTCTGTACCTGCCCTTAGGGGAAAGCAGCCAACGGCTGGAGCTTGAAATAGTTGGTATTTTTATTGATAATACGGCAGAAATAGGGCAAGAGTTACCGGAGTTTAGTACAGTTCGGCACCCTCATGTTTTTCCGGATAGGCCGGATTTTCGTTTGCATACTGCCGGTGGGTGGGACAGCCTTTCCCGTAATCAAATACTAACGGCTGCGCCCACGGCAAGTGCGTTGGCATCATTAAGAGGCGGAGCGCGTATTACAGATGGCATAATTTCAACTGATGATATGGGCGCGGCAGCTACACAAGTTGCCATGATTAAACGCAGTTTGACGCTGTATTTTCCGGGATATAACACGGTGGTTTACTACCTCCGTGACGGGCAAAGCGCAGCCACGTTTGTGTCATACTTGGCCACAACCTTGCCCGCCCAGTTAGTTGTATTAGATAATATGGATGCATCGCGGTACTTATACCGGGTACTTTCGTTGTATTCCCAAAACGCCACTCGTTTACTTATAGGGTTTGGGATGGTTAACGTATTATTTTGCGTGTTACTTATTTTTTATGTACTTAAAGGCCGTACCTACGACATAGGCGTGTTGCGGGCCAAGGGAATGTCGCGGCTGCGGGTAACAAGTTGGCTGACAGGGGAGATTTTTGTCGTAGCTGTATTAGCTTTTTCCGCTGCCGTTGGTTTATATTTTGCTGCTTATGTGCCACTTGTGGAACATATTTATGATTTTCAAGAGTTGGTGGTTAATGTGGACTGGGGCTTTCGCGCGCCGCTAAATTCCATGGCTGTAACCCGGGCCAGGAATTTTGAGTTTCGGACATTAATAAGCCCCCGTCAATTACTACTGGGCTTTGTGGCAACAGTGGTACTTACAGGGTTATCCGCTTTTGGTGCGGTATTATATGTTGCGCGTCATGAGCCTATGAAAACAATAACGGGGTATTAATATGCGCACTGTTGTAAGAAGTATACAAAACAATGCTATCAAAAACGCGGTATATGGTTTGCTTATGTCCATGGTGTTTATGGTTGTGTACTTGTTAACAAGCGCGGCGCATGTTGGACTGCGCATTAAACGCGCTCTGGAAGTGCAGAGCGAAATACAGTCTGCTGTATCATCACTGGTGGTGTATTCGGCCATTTTTATACTTTTTAGTATTTTGGCTCTGCCTTTTTTACAATATCTGTCTAGCATAAGCCGTGGCTATGAAATTGGCGTTATGCGCGCTTTGGGCCTTAGTAAAGGCCGGGCAATGCTTCAACTTATGAGCGAAACTGTGTTATTAATTGGCGCGGCACTTGTGGTTTCGCTGGGAATGGGAGCTTTACTGGACAAGCGAGCCGTCTTTTTTATGCTGGATATAAACAGCGAAAAAGTGCGATTACTACGGGATTCACTGTGCAATTTTGACTGCCTTACCGGGATGAGTGGAACCGCCGTGCTTATAACAGTGGGGCTTGCACTAATAATGGCAATTACTGCCTCCGTGTTTTGCAATGGGCTAATAGCCGGTAACGAGCCGCTAAAATTACTAAAAGATTACCGATAGGGGCGAATGAGATGGGACTATTGGAAGTACAAAATCTATCCTACAAATATGGTCGTGGGGCTTATGTGCTTAAAGAAATAAATTTATCTTTTCAGGCAGGCAAAGTGTATGTGCTGCTTGGCGAATCCGGTGCCGGTAAAACCACGCTGCTGTCATTGCTGGCGGGGTTGGATGTATGTAGCGGCGGCTGTATTAGTTACAACGGACGTGATATAAAAACGTTAAACCGCGACAACTATCGGGCTACACAAGTGGGAATGGTATTTCAGCAGTTTAACCTGCTGCACCGGTTTAATGCCGTTGATAACGTGCTTATTGCAATGGAAATTAGCCGTTACAAAATTACAAAACCGCGCCAATATGCAGAAAAGCAGCTGGAGGATTTGGGAATTAACGCAGTAATGCGCCGCCGTAAAGTAGTTGAGCTTTCCGGCGGGGAGCAGCAGCGTGTAGCCATAGCACGCGCCCTCTCTCATCAACCCACGGTAGTTTTGGCCGACGAGCCAACCGGCAGCCTGGACAATGACAACAGAAGAAGTATAATGAACAGCTTAACTAAGGCCGCCGGACGCGATAATAGATGCGTTATTATTTCGACCCATTCCAAGACAGTAGCCGAATATGCCGATGAAGTAATTTTGTTGAATAAACCCCTCGTAACACAAACCACCCCCTGATATCACATCGTCAATGTGATATTAGGGGGTGGTTTATTGAATGGTAAAATTTTCTTTACATTCGCGAGAATCTATGATAAAGTAAACCATATTTTACATTATCATAATAATTGCGAGAGGTGCAAAATGCAATATATTAAAAGGGCTTTGGAACGTAAATTTATGAATATGAGTGAATTTTTTAAGGTTGTTCTTGTAACCGGAGCGCGCCAAGTTGGTAAAACAACAATGCTGCGGCACTTGTCAGAGGACCAAAGTAGGACATATGTGTCCCTTGATAATTTAATGGCCCGTGACATGGCAAAAAATGACCCTGTATTGTTTTTTCAAACATACAAGCCGCCTATTATTATTGATGAAGTGCAATACGCGCCCGAATTGTATAGTCAAATTAAGATTATTTGTGACGAAAGCACAGAAACAGGATTGTTTTGGCTTACCGGCTCCCAACAATTTATGATGATGAAAAATGTCCGTGAAACATTAGCTGGCAGGGTTGGTATTTTAGAGTTATATAGTTTGTCAAAAGCCGAAAAAAATGAAATTTTTTGGGATAATGATTTAGACTTTTCTTTGTCTTGCCTACAAGTACGTCAAGCGCAAACAGATAAAAATGACATTGTTGATATTTTTGAACACATATGGCGCGGCGGTATGCCGCAAGTATTTAAAGCCAACTACGAGCAATGGCAGGAATATTTCAACAGTTACATCAACACATATGTAATGCGCGATGTGGCAGACTTGGGCGGTGTCACAGACACCTTACGTTTTCGCAAATTTCTTACTGCCTGCGCTGCTCTTATATCACAGCCAATTAACTACAAAACCCTTGCAGATGCAGCAGAAACTTCACAACCTACGGCTAAAGAATGGTTGAAATTGCTGGAAGGTATGGGAATTGTTTATCTCCTTCGGCCTTATGCAAATAACGCATTAAAGCGGTTGACAAAAACGTCAAAACTGTATTTCTGCGATACAGGCTTAGCAGCCTATCTTTCTATGTGGCCATCACGGGAAACATTGATGAACGGAGCGGTAAGCGGCCATTACTTTGAAAACTTTGTAGTGACAGAAATGTTGAAAAATTATGCTTATTCGCAACAGAAAGCCAATAGACTTCTTGCATAACTAAGCTAAAGATAGTATACTTCCAATTAGTGGAGGTGAACTAAGTGAAGTATGAGAAGCTGAAAAAATATGGTGAAGGCA
>JGI20163J15578_10000269_pt1 | contig 21616 bp, 17 predicted proteins | sample TergutCu122P1_FD_15578 | JGI IMG/M metagenome (IMG submission 15578)
ATCCTTTTTATGTATCCTTTCGCTTTTCGCATAAAAGTATAATAAAGGGAAAAGGAGTTTGTACTGATCGGACATCACAAACCTTATTTGCTAATGCACAAATACCGGATTTGCTCCAATGGTTTATATGTCCGGGAGTATTACCAAATGCTTGTACATGTTGTAATCTTACCATATTAGATATGCGATAAAGTGGTTCATTAGGCACACTAATAATAACGTAACGCTTTGAAATTCTTAATAATTCTTTCAGTGCATTTAACGGATCATCTAAATGTTCAATGACTTGGGTGGAAATAACTAAATCAAAAGAGTTTTCCGGATGAGGTATATCATAAATTGATCCTATTGAAAATTTAACACCTTTTATTCGTGCTTTTGCAATAGATAGTTTTTCTTCATTAATATCCATAGCGGAAATATCTGCTTTTGGATATTGGCGTTTCATAAAATCAGTAACATATCCGCTACCACAACCGGCTTCAAAGACAGATTCAAAATCTATGGTACTCATAGAGCGGTTGATGCCTTTAAAAAAGTTGTCTTGAAATAATTTAACAATTGGATTTTTTGTTTCGTACTTGATAACATCTTCATTTTTATTAGTGCTCATAAAAACACTCCTTTTTGTATCTATTACAATGGATATATATAATAGCTGGAGCTGTAGTGAAACTACTTTACACTTCATTATAACACATATATCACATAAATATATCTAAATTCTAAAAAATGTCAACAATGGAATAAAAACGCATAAGCACTATACAAACATAGGATTTTTATCTATTGGCATGCATAGTGCTTATATTATTTGGAACGATTTATAGGTTTTTTGATAATAAATTAAAACAAAATCAAAGAAATAGGCATTATGATCGTTATAGCCACGAGTGTAGCAACGATTACAATGGTTGCACCGTATTTGAAGACTTCCTTGCCTGTTAACCAAGTTCTATTACTCCATAACATAGCAGCAAAAGCTGAAGCAGAGGGTAATATAATTGCATAATGTAATAATAATGTGGTTGTAGCTGCCACTGCCGGTAGGTTTGCTCCTGATTCTATACCAAAGGTAACAAGTATCGGCATAAGGGTAACACCTACTATCAAATTCATAGCAAAACTTGTAGAGAAAATTGCAACCAACAACATATGTACAAAGAACATAATAGGAGAGTGTCCGCCTAGTATTGGATCAAAGGCTATTAACATCATATCCAACACCCCTGTGGCAGGACTTGTTATGGCAGCAGAAATAGCTACGGCAGCAGCAACCATAATATAAACTTCCCAGTTTATATGATTTGCGGCAACTGCCTTAAAATCCAAAACAGGTGTATCGTCGATTCTTACTAAACACATAATACCAATTACTAGTATTGCTACACCGATAGGCCCAAGATTACTGAGTATTTGGGTTACTACAAAATCGTCAGGTAAGAAATTAGGCAAAAGTACAAGGGCGATGAAGCCTAACATACCGCAAAAATTGGCTTTTTGCATTGAATTCATAGGTGGTAATGGGTTTTTGTTAAACATTTCTATATTAATATTAGCTATATTACTTACGTCCGGTTTAAACACAAACTTCATAAGTAAGCAATAGATGATAAAAACAGTAACGGAGAATATAAAACCAAGAAGCATATACTGAGGTATAGGCAAAGGGATACCTGATGCTGTTTCAAAAACACCAAAGATTGCAAGGGTCGTACCTGTAAAAGGCAAAGCAGCTTGACCGGATATAGCACCCAAGAAAGTACCGATAACCATAAGGGAACTATATTTATCTCCTGGTTTGTAATTAAGTTCTTTTAAAACGGAATAAAGTACGGTCCACATAAGTATTAAAGCGGGTGTTACATTTATAGCCACGGCTAGTGCGTAAGTAGCAAAAATGAAAACAAAGCTAAATACTATAGGTCTGTTGTTAGAAATTTTCCTAGTTAGAAACCATCTGGTAATATAGCTTGTAGCACCGACATGCTGAAGTGAACCAAATAAAACCATTGAGAAAAGTAGTAGTGCAGACACATGGCTACCAAATGCCGAATTTATAGTTTGCAGGAAAGTTGCAAAATCTGTAAGACTAAAAGCTACAAGTGCAATAAAACTAGGCCATAAAAGAGCAACAAAACACCAAAGCCATACAACACCTACAAATACACCCAAAACTTGCATACCTACTTCAGTGAGAGGTTCTATAGGTGGAAAAATCCGACCAAAAAAGAACATCAAAAACAATCCAATGGTAGTGTGTATATAAAACCCGACACCACCAAATTTTTTGGAACCTTGTGACATACAGATGCCTCCTAATTTTTAATTTGATTTTCTTAATAAAAAGTGCGATGGTATTGATAACATATTGATTTTTATGTATAAAAGCAAGCCTTTGTACATAATCGTATCACTTAATATGTCTAATAAAAATATCACAACTAATCTAATAATTCAATAAGTATTTGCTAAAAAACAAAAAAAACCATTAATTCTAAAACTATACTAATTTAGTGAACTAATTTAGTGATAAAAAATATATTGACGCATCTTTGGCGTTACGATAAAATTGATAAGACAATATTGTGGTAAAATATAGTTACTGAAGAAATGAATATGCCAAGTTATTGGTAATGTTGGACAATTAAGACTGAACAGTAAATTTTATGAGAATTTTTATTTATATTTAGTTTGTACATATATAAAACAGAGGGGGGTTAATTATGAATTATAATGAAGTAAGAGAGTTGACTGAATGGCTAGAAAAATCGTCATTTACGGCATATTCATTATCAATAAACGGAGTGCATCTAAGTGTTAGTAAACAACAGATAGTTCAACAACCGTATGTGGAAAATTCACCGCAATTTTTCCCTGTAACATCTGCACAAGTGGTGACAGAACAAGTTTCTTCGGTTTCCACGACACAGCAAAATACTGTTAGTGTACAAAAGGATACCGAGACTGAGGGGCATATAATAAGCTCACCTATCGTGGGCACTTATTATGAGAGTATAACTCCGGGAACCCCGGCCTTTGTAAAAGTTGGCCAAAAAATAAAAAAAGGCGATATTCTTTGTATATTGGAAGCTATGAAAGTGATGAATGAGATAACTGCAGATGTAGATGGTGTTGTGGCAGAAATTTTTGTATCCAACGGAAATATGGTTGAGGCATGTATGCCTTTATTTAGAATAGAAACGAAATAACCGGACGTATTTTGCTAGCAAGAGTTAGGTTTATGATAACAACTATTAATAAAAAGTTGTAGTTTTTGAAGTCTTTGGGGGAGTGATAAATATGTTTAATAAGATTTTGATTGCAAACAGAGGCGAAATTGCTGTGCGAATTATTCGTGCCTGTAAAGAATTAGGAATATCTACCGTTGCAATCTATTCTAGAGCTGATCGTGAAGCACTTCACGTTCAGATGGCAGACCAGGCTGTATGTGTGGGAGATTCTCCCAGTAAAGATAGTTACTTAAATATGCATAATATATTATCTGCAATACTTTTAACCAAAGCTGATGCTGTACATCCCGGCTTTGGTTTTTTGTCAGAAAACGCCATTTTTGCAAACATGTGCATTGACTGTAATATTAAATTTATCGGACCATCTGCTGCTGCAATTGATGCCATGGGTAATAAAGCAAATGCCCGTGAGGTTATGAAGGCTGCTGGTGTGCCTGTTATTTCCGGTAGTGACGGTACAGTGGATTCTGTTGAAGAAGCTGTGGAATTTGCTAATAAATACGGATATCCTGTTTTGTTAAAGGCTTCTGCAGGCGGTGGAGGTAAAGGCATACGTCTATGTAGTGATGAAGAAAATTTGAAAAAGAATTATGAAGCTGCAAAAGCAGAGGCACGTTCGGCTTTTTCGGATGATTCTATATATATGGAAAAAGCTATAGTCAATGCCAAACATATAGAAGTACAGGTCATTGGCGATGAGTATGGCAATATCATACATTTAGGAGAACGTGAATGTTCTATGCAAATCCGTAACCAAAAAGTATTGGAAGAGGCACCATCTTCTGTTCTCACTCCCGAGTTAAGGGCTAAACTTGGTGAGATTGCTGTTGCTGCAGCACGTGCTTGTGACTATAAAAATGCCGGAACAGTAGAATTTTTGATGGATAATGAGAACAACTTCTATTTTATGGAAATGAATACCAGAATACAAGTGGAACATCCCGTAACAGAAATGATAACGGGAATTGACATAGTAAAAGAGCAGATTTCCATAGCTGCAGGTAACAAGCTGTCCATTTCACAAGAAGATGTGCAGTTTACAGGTCATTCTATCGAATGTCGTATAAATGCCAGTACAACAGGGCTTATAGACTATGTGTTTTTACCGGCAGGTGGTTTGGGTATTCGTGTCGATACGGGCATTTATGCAGGATATACCATGCCGCCCTTTTATGACTCCATGGTAGCAAAAGTGATTAGCCATGGTAAAGACCGTAATGAGGCAATTGTAAAAATGGAAAGAGCCTTAAGCGAATTGGTAATAAATGGCATAAAAACTAATATTGATTTGCAAGTACAAATATTAAAAAATGAGACCTTTTTGAAAGGTGAATACTATACCACTACTTTGGAGCAACTGATAGAATCACAGGAGGTGAAACTGTGATTTTATCTACTGGAGAAAAGAATGATGCTGTACTACAGCTTCAAAAGAGTGAAGGACCTAGTGTCCCTAAAGGTATGTGGAAAAAGTGTAGCAAATGTCAAAGTGTGATTTATAGTAGACAGTTGGGTGATTACAAGGTTTGTCCTGAATGTAAAAATCATTTTCGTATTTCAGCATGGGAAACGATTAACTTAATTGCAGATACTGATAGTTTTGAAGAAAGAGATAAGAATCTTGTTTCTGATGACCCTATAAATTTTCCAGGATATGCACAAAAAACCGCTACTTTGGCAGATACCCTGGATGTAAAAGAAGCAGTAGTAACGGGTCGTTGTTCTATACATGGTGTAGAGACGATGCTTTGTGTTATGGATAGTAACTTTATTATGGGTTCAATGGGCTCGGTAGTAGGAGAAAAAATCACCAGAGCTTTTGAGGAAGCCACAAAAAGTCGTTTACCTATAATAATTTTTACAGCTTCCGGTGGTGCTCGTATGCAAGAAGGTATCGTTTCTTTAATGCAGATGGCAAAAGTAAGTGCTGCTGTTAAACGTTTTTCTGATGCAGGATTATTGTATGTTACTGTGCTTACCAACCCTACTACAGGAGGAGTTACGGCAAGTTATGCTATGCTTGGAGATATTATTTTAGCAGAACCCGGAGCCTTGGTAGGTTTTGCCGGACGAAGGGTTATTGAACAAACAATAAAACAAAGTTTACCCGATGATTTTCAAAGTGCTGAATTTATGCTGGAACATGGTTTTATTGATAAGATTGTACCTCGTAACGATATGCGAGATACCCTGGGGCAGATTTTAAAGATGCATAACTGTGAAACAGAAAATAATAAGCCTAAAAAGGTTGATTTTCATTATTTTTGTGAATGTTGTGAAACCGAACCGTCAAAAGTTGTTGAAATCTCTCGAAAAATAACTCGTCCCACATCTAAAGATATCATATCGTATATTTTGACTGATTTTATAGAGTTTCATGGAGATCGCAGCTTCCGTGACGATGGTGCTATCGTAGGCGGAGTGGGTTACTTAGATGGCAGACCCATAACTGTTGTAGGAACTCAAAAAGGTCGTAACTTACAAGAAAATTTGGCAGCAAATTTTGGACAGCCTCATCCTGAAGGATACCGTAAGGCTTTGCGTCTTATGAAGCAGGCAGAAAAATTTGGGCGACCTGTACTTGCTCTTATTAACACCAGTGGTGCATATCCTGCTGCAAGTGCAGAAGAAAGAGGGCAAGGAGAAGCTATTGCCCAAAACTTGTTTAATATGTCCGGTTTAAAAGTGCCGATATTATCAATTATAGTTGGTGAAGGTGGCAGTGGCGGTGCATTGGCACTTGCATTGGCTGATAGAGTACATATGTTTGAGTATTCCATTTACTCAATTTTGTCTCCTGAGGGTTTTGCCAGTATACTATGGAAAAATTCCGAACGGGCAAAAGAAGCGGCATCTGTAATGAAGCTGCGTCCTAATGATTTACTGGAGCTACAGGTAATTGAGAGCATAATTCCCGAAGTTGCAGATGGGTGCGACAATGATATAGCATATTCACTGGATTATCTTAAAGGACTTTTGATTCATGAATTTGACTTACTTTCCCAGAAAACAACGGAAGAGCTGTTGAATGGCAGATATGACAGGTTTAGAAAATTTGGAGCCTATTGAGTAATTTAAAAGATCAAGATTATTTTTATAAGGAGATACTTGATATGAAAAAACGTGTTGTTGTTATTGGTGGTGGCATCGCAGGGCTTTCTGCAGGAGTGTATGCACAAAAATGTGGCTTTGATGTTACTATTATAGAAAGTCATAATATAGCAGGTGGTAACTGTACATCATGGAAAAGAAAAGGTTATCTTTTTGAAGGCGGTATGCACTGGCTAACCGGTTCCAGTAAAAAAGAACCTATATATAAAATATGGGAACATATTGGAGCACTGGATGATAGTGTAATTATGCATTATCCGGAACCATTTAAAGAGTACGACTACAAAGGAACCCCTATCAGGCTATATCGTGATATGGATAAAACCGAAAAACATCTGATTGAGCTTTCGCCATCAGACGAAAAAGAGATCAAGGCATTTTGTAAAAGAGTTCGTGTGGTACAAAATCTGGTTATGCCGATTATGGATTTAAAAGGTGTAAAGGTGACAAAAAGGAATTGGCCGTCTTTAATAAGGTTGTATCACTTTTTAAGATCAAATTGGATAATGCGTAAATCTTCCAAAATTCCAAAGGAAGAATACATAAAACGTTTTAACCATGAGGGTATAAAGGAGATATTTAGTTGTCTGGCTGCAGGAAAACATGCTGCTACTTGGTTATATTTTTCAATGGGGACAGTGGCTCGTGGAGATGGTGGATTTCCTGAGGGAGGCTCGTTACCTTTTGCTAATCGTATCGTCAAGACTTTTAAAGCAGCCGGTGGTAACATTGTTTTCAAAACCCGTGCGGACCGTGTTGTTGTTGAAAACAGCGAGGCAGTTGGTGTTGAAGCAGGGGGAGAGCTTTTTCCTGCAGATGCTGTAATTGTAGCATCAGATACTATGAAAATGGATCATTTGTTTGATGTTCAGCCTCAAGCACCTTGGCTGGATGAGATGCGAGAGCTAGCTCAGCCGACGATGGGTACATTTGTTTCGTTGGGTATAAACGCTGACTTAAAAAAATATCCTAAAAATTACATTTTCAAACCTGCTGAACCTCTTAAGGTTGCGAATTGGGAACATGAATATATGTCTATTACAAACTATACCGGTGATCCTGCTTACTCTCCGGAAGGAAAATCTGCAGTGACTGTATTACTTATTAATGACACTTATGATTTTTGGAAGAAAGCCAAAGAAGAAGGCCGTTATGAAGAAGAAAAAGAAAAAACTGCTGCCAATGTAATTAAAGTACTGACAGCACAAATTCCGGAAATTGCAGACAAGGTGGAAGTTTATGATGTGGCAACTCCTTTAACCTATGAGAGATATTGTGGTAATTGGCAAGGTTCTTGGATGACTATGATGGCACACAGCATGAAAATAAAAGCATATCCGGCGGATGTTTCTAATATTTCCGGATTATATTTTGCCGGACATCGGATGAGGGCTCCCGGTGGGCTTCCCGTTGCGGCTATGAGTGGTAGAACAGCAGTGCAATATCTTTGTCGAGATACCGGTACGTTGTTTGTTAGCGAAGAATAGGAGTAAGAGATGCTAATGGATTTGCATTTGTTTAACACAGCAAATTGTAACTTTGTAAAGGATTTGAAAGTACTTTCTTCATGTGCATTTGGCGAAAAACGTAATATAAGCAAATCTTATACAAAAGGTGCAATGGCAGTGTGTATTTCGGATGTTATGAAGATAGGGGTAGATTTGGAAGAGAAAAAAAAACGTTCCCCTGAAACTATTAAACATTTCGCAAAAAAATTCAGCACCTTTCAAATAAAGAATATACCAATTGAGGTAAATGACTGGTGGTTTTACAGGTCTTGGACAGCAATGGAAAGTTACTTTAAGCTGAGTGGAGCAGGATTTGGCACTCCTAAGGACTTCATGTTAGATATGGAGCAACAATCTGTTTGGCGTAATGGCAGAAAGGTTGCTTGGCTGGAATTTTTTGAAACAGGTGATTTTTTAATTTGTATTTGCAGTGATACAGCGTTTTCAAAGCAAGATGTACGATTAAATTATCATGGCTGGGGGTGATATCATGAAAAAATATGTTCTTGTGTTTTCCGGACAAGGTTCCGAGCGAATCGGAATGTTTAACGATATGTTAAAAGAACCGGGTCTCCTTAATCAGACGTTAGACACACTGAATGAGCAATTGAGTTTAGACCTGCGTGATATAGTTACTACTAAAGATGCTGCTGTTGTTGCTAAAAACAATCAGATTTTACTTAGTATTTATCATCAGCTTGTGGCGAAACTGGTTACTGAAAAAATAGGCTACTCGCCAATGTTTTGTATGGGACATAGCTTTGGGCAATTTTCTGCTCTGGTAAGTTCCGGTGCTGTTAAATTTGTAGATATGGTAAGGTTTATCAATAAACGCACGGAAATTATCAATTCTGATGATATTGAAGTAAAGGCAACTTTCAAAAGCATACATGGCATGGCTTTAGAGGAGTTTGAAAGTTTTCGAAATGAAGAAGGGCTTGCGGGGCAAGTAGAATTGGCTTTGCAAAACCAAAAAGAGCAGATTGTTTGTGCTGCAACAAAAAGCGGTGAAGAAAAACTTAATAATCTTTCCGGAAAATACAGTTATGTGCTTAAAGATGTAAATGTATCAAGACCATACCATACATTGTTTATGGAGGAATATAACCAAAGGTTACTTCCTTATGTAGATAATCTGGAATTTTTAACACCCGAATGCCCAATTGTTTTAAACAATTCTAAAAAACCGATTACTGATAACAAATTGTTGCAAGAAGAGACCAAAATACAGATGATAAAGCCCGTATTTTGGTACGATAGCATTATGAATATTACTGACGAAGTTGATGCTTTTGTTATTATTGATCCAAGCGAAACTCAGTCTAAGATACTACGACGCATCACGGATAAAAAAATCCACAATTTAAATAATTGGGGTGCTATAAAAATGATAGAAAAAAAAGGGGTGTAAAAAATGCTTAACGATACGAAAAAAGTTGCATTGGTAACAGGGGGTTCCAGAGGTATAGGAGCAGCAATCGCACTAGAAATCGCTAAAAACTATCATGTTATTATTAACTACAATAGCAATGAAAAAAAGGCACTTGATGTGGTGAAGCAGATAACTGAAACAGGAGGAAGTGCAGAAGCGATCCAAGCAAATGTTGCTGTGGAGAGTGAAGTAACAAAAATGTTTCGTCATATCTGGAGCACACATAAAAACCTGCATCTGCTTGTAAATAATGCCGGTGTTACAGCGGATGGTTATATCATGACTATGAGTTTAGAGTCTTGGAATAAAGTGATTAATACAGACCTTACTTCTGTTTTTCTGTGTACAAGGGAAGCACTAAAAATTATGTACAACGTAAAAACAAAAGGAAAAATTATCAACATTGCATCGGTTAGTGGTGTAGTGGGGCTTGAAGGTCAAGCAAACTATAGTGCTGCAAAAGGTGGGGTGATTGCCTTTACAAAAAGTGTTGCTAAAGAGGTTGCAAAATACGGAATAACCGCAAATGCAATTGCACCTGGTTTTATTGAAACAGATATGGTGAAAAAAGTACCACAAAGCATAATTAATCATATTGTTGATAGTATACCAATCAAAAGGGTTGGTAACGTGGAAGAGATTGCAAAACTTACTGCATATCTAGCCGGTGATGATTCTTCATATATGACTGGGAAAGTTTTTACAATCGACGGCGGTATGGTAATCTAAATAAAAAAATCACAAAATAACAAATTCCAAGGAGGCATATAAAAAGTATGAATGTAAAAGAAAAAATTGCAGAAAGAAGTCAATTATGCCAGTCTATTCGTGAGATCATAGTAGACAGGCTGATGCTTGACATTTCGGCAGACTTTATAAGTAATGATCAACCTTTGGTTGGTCGTGGTTTGGAGCTTGACTCCATCGATAGTTTAGAAATATCTGTTGCTGTAAATATGGAAATGAATGTAACGATTACCGACGAGGATAGCACAACTATTTTCAGCTCTGTAAATCACCTGGCAGACTTTATAGAAAAAAAACGAGAGCAGGGGGATGAAGATGAGTCAACAACGAAATCATCAATGGATAAAAAATAGACTGCCTCATCGTTGGCCTTTTTTGCACGTAGATCGGGTGACAAAAATAACTGATAAGAGCATTGAGGGTTACAAAAATGTTTCTGCATCAGACAGTGTATTTTTGGGACATTTTCCTCAAATCTCAATTCTACCCGGGGTTATTGTTGTGGAAGCACTTGCACAGTTAAGTGGCATGTTTCTTATTGCTCGTGAAGAAGAAAAAATTGAGGCTATGGAAGGCAATGAAGAAAATAGAGGAAATATGGATATAGCAGCAAAAATTGGCCTTTTAACGAGTATACGCAACTTCAAATTCATAAAAATCATAGAGCCGGGAGACCAACTTTTTTTGAAGTCTATACTTAAAGGCGGTAATGGGGATTGTTATATATTTGCAGTTTCTGCTTATGTAGAACAGCAAGAGGTTGCTGTCGGAGAACTTCAAATCTTTTTGCAAAATAGGGAGGTAGTTATATGATATTTGGGGAGGTTCACTTTGAGCTTTTTCAAGAAAGTGATGCTCAGCAAGTTGCAGATCTTTTAAACAAAAATCGTTTCCACACTGCCCGAAATTGTCATATGACAGCAGAAAATTATTTATTCACACAGCGTAGTCGTGGTACATATTTTTCTGTGGTAGCAAAGAAAAAAGGTAAAGTTGTTGGTATAGCAGGGGCTTACCCTACATCTGACCAACAGGTTGCAAAAAAGCACCAAATATTTATCGGCACATTTTTAGTTGACCTGCAGTATCGCCTTTCTTACTCTGTAATTATGGGGTTATATGGTGCGTTATTGGAAGGGATTATTAAAGGCGGTTATAAAGAAATGTTGTCAGGTACCAGACCAAAAAATGAAGAAGCATATAACCTTATGTTAAAATGCGGATTTGTGCTTTTGGATGGAACACCTAATGATTTTGGACGTATATGGCTAAATAGTTTTTTACCTGCTCTTTCTAAATACTTAGTGACAGAAAATACAGAAGTAAGTAGTGATAATTTTTTCTCCAATCTGCCTGTAGTAGATAAAAAGGAAGCACGAAAGAAAGAAGGAAAAACTAAGATACACGATAGATATATCGAATGTGAATATAAGCTTGATAAAAAGACAGTTATTTTATTGTTTGATATTATAAACTATAAGATTGATGGTGCCATTATTCCAAACAATTGCAAATTTTATCCTGATTTTGGTACGCAAGGCAGATACATTGTCGAAAACTTGGAAAACTCAAAACAATTTACCAGCTCTATCGAGTTGGTTATGGAACCAAACTCAGGTTTGGATAACATAAAATACGATATTACTTTGGAACCGGGTCAAATCGAAGTTATTGAATGTTCCAAAGAAGTTAGTGAACTTAGATTTATCAATAATGGTGTGTGGTATAAATTTTACCCGAATCTCTTTGAAGAGGTTGAAGTTCTTAAGGAGCCTATTAGGATTGACCGCGAGAAACTGTCACTTATCCTTGAACCATCAACAGGTTTTATAACTGTTCTGGATGGCGAAAATAAGCTGGCTACATTAGTATGGCCCTGTGCAATTCTACCATACATAGAAGGAGTCTTTACTCCTCGTATAAAAGATTTACATGTTGAACAGCAAGATAATTGTATAACAATAACCGAAGAAACAGATAAATATCAACTGACACGTAAACTTCAACTTTCTGAAAGTAAGATGAATGTAACAACAATTATGAAATGTAAAAAAGAAGGGTTAAATGTTCGCCCGATTTCTCAAATATATGCAAAAAAAGGTGTGCAAGGATATACCTTAAAGTCGGGAGAAAAAGAAATGGACTTTGATGGGTCGGCAATAAAACATGAAGGTTATGAATATAGTGATTATACCTACTGGGATACTGAGCCGGAGCGTTTTGCAGGTTTCCCTATAGAAATGATATCTTTAAAGTATCCATCATCCATTGTTGATATTGCGATTGACAAAAAATGCAAACCTGTTATTCATGCACCTATGTTCACATCTACATTAGATTTTGATGGGGAAAAGGTCTTAGAAGAGCAGATTATCGAACAAATGGAAGTTTACTACAGAAAGGAGGAAAAGTAATGCTTACTCAGATAAATGATCTTTTTGGTGGTTTTGCAGAAGTAAAAGAGGTAAAAGGCAGTCAAGTGGTTGCTGTGGCAAATGATAAGCAAGGTGATTATACTAATATTAGAGAAGATGTAGGTATTTTACCTATGACTTTCACAACATATTACAAAATATTTGGTGATGAGGCAGAGGAAATACTAGATTCTTTATTAACAAAAAGCGTGCAATATTTAAATTATGGACAAAACCGTTTGTGTTATTTTTTAACAGAGGACGGGGAGGTTGCAGCTTTTGTTACGTTATATAAAAATGACGAAAGTTTTATTATCGAGGTTTTTAATTGGAATGCTCAAGCTGTTGAGGATATATTAAGTAAAAATAATGTTTCTTTTGATAAGTTGAATTATAGTTGTATCCTGTTGGAAGGCTTAAATACAGTTGGCTTTATGACAGATGAAATGGAGCTTACTGTTGACTACTTTGTTTATCAAAGCCATCAGGAAATAGAGTGTTTTGGCAAAAACGTCATGGCAGCTCGTACAGGATATACAGGGGAATTTGGATATAAATTAATAGGTGATATAGAAACTATCAAGTTTATTTGGGAAAAACTTCTACCTGCCCATAAAAGTAAAGTTGTTGGCTATGACGCATTTGAAATGTGTCAATATGAAATAAAGCAACCTTTCTGGGAGTTGCCTTATCTATCTCTAAGCAGTAATACATTTGAGGTGGATTACCATTGGCTTGTAGATTTCAAAAAAGATATAGACTATGTAGGTAAAGAAGCTTTACTTAACACAAAATTTGCCGAAGCGTCCAGAAGAATTGTCGGAACGTTGTCTGATGTGGAATCTTCTGTTGGTGACGATGTTAAACTGGAAGGTGAAGTGATAGGTAAAGTTGTTGATAGTAGACTTTCTTATGGTCTGGGTAAATACATAACTATGGTTTTTGTTGACAAGGAATATGCACATTCAAATATTGATTTGGAAACTGCAGGAGGTCAAAAACTTCTGACAGTATCTGCACCATATATTTTTCCTGCCAGTTGGACTGCCAATAGATAGGTGAGACATATAGTAAAGTCTGAGATGGGGATGTGATAGAATGAGTAAAGATCGCATTGTTGTAACCGGTATGGGGGTTGTGGCTTGTAATGGGAATAACCCGCAGGAACTTACAAAAAATATAAATGCAAATATAAGTGGTATTAAAAAATGTACCCGACATGATATGTCAGGGCTTAAAAGTCAACTTGCAGGTGAAATTGACTATGAAGAGTTATATAAAATCTTGCCAAATGTGGACAATGTGGAAAGAACTATCTATTTGGCGTATTATGCTACACAACAAGCTATTACCAACGCAGGGATAGACTTTTCAGCTACCGATAAAAACGTAGCTATTGTTATCGGCAGCCTCTTTGGTGGTTTCAATACTTCTGTATATGTACACGAGGAATTTTTGAAGGATCATAAACTAAAAGATATTGATACAGGTGCTTTCGAATACTTTAGCCCTTGCAGTATTCCTAGCTATCTGTCGAAAAAATTTGCTATCAAAGGTGCGAAAATTGTTATTAGTAACGCCTGTGCTTCAGGTGGTAGTGCAGTTGGTATGGCATACGACTTGATACGCTCAGGTCTTGCAGATATGGCTATTGCAGGTGGTGCAGATGAGCTTAATCGTTTGTCTTTAGCCGGATTTAACAGCTTGGGTGCACTTTGTCCACAAAATTGCACACCATATACTAATAGTATCGGCATAAATATCGGTGAAGGTGCAGGGATTTTTGTTTTAGAAAAGCTTTCTGATGCCCAAGCACGTGGTTGCAAACCTCAAGTGGAAATTGTTGGTTACGAGTTAAACTCGGATGCATTTCATATTACTTCTCCTGATCCTAACGGAGAAGGTGCTTACCGTACAATGAGGGCGGTTTTGGATCGTAACAATATTCCAACGGAAGCTGTTTCCTACGTAAATGGACATGGAACAGGTACCATGGGTAACGATTCATCTGAAACTAAATCTGTAAAACGTTTGTTTGCAGACAGTGGCAAAATTGGTATACTTACAAGTAATAAAGGTGTACTTGGTCACTGTATGGGAGCAGCCGGCGCTGTAGAGTTTTTTGTGGCTGCTCAATCTGTTGTAGACGGCATGATACCACCTACATATCATACCGAAAAACAAAAAGAATTTACGGGTATAAGTATTGTTAAAGAAGCTACACCGGATCCATGTTCTTTTGTACTTGCAAATTCATTTGCTTTTGGTGGCAACAATATAACTGTAGGTTTATCCGCACCGGAGCATTTTGATTTTAATCAACTGGATAATCAAATGATTGATGATGAAGTAGTTATCACCGGTGTTGGATGTGTAGGTAATAAGCATACATCTTTTCCAGAGTATACAGCCATGCTTGCAAACAACGATGTTGAATTTTTAGCAAATGAATCATATCAGGGTAAATATACTTCTGTTTATCATGGTGTAGTGCCTGAATATGATTATCGTCAATATATGTCTCCTGATTTTTTTAGAAAAACAGATTTGATCAGCAAGCTTTCTTTGATTTCTTCTGTATCTGCCATAAAAGATGCAAACTTAAAGGTAGTGAGGGCAAATGAAGATCGTATCGGCCTTATTTATGGTACAGGAACAGGTCCTATATCTACCATAGAGAAACTTAACTTAGAGATAGTGCAAAACGGCTTGGCAAAGATGAATGCTTTTTTCTTCCCTAACAGTGTATGTAATGCGGCACCGGGTTATATAACCATGAACAGTCGAATCAAAGGGACAACGGTTACTATTAACTGTGGCGGTGCTACATTTGCTTCCAATATGTTGTATGCAAAGTTGATACTTTTGCAAAACAAGGCGGATTATGTTATTGTAACCGTGGCAGAAGATTATAACGAGGTTTACCATGCTGCCTATGATCGTATTGGACATCTTACCAGTGCCAATAAAGTAGATAGCTTTTTTGGTGATAAAAACACAACTATGTTATCACCGGGTAGCGTTTCTATTATGCTTGAACGTAAACAAACAGCTACAGAACGAGGAGCGAAAATGTACGCAAAAGTTGTGGGTGGTACATTAACAGGTAATCGTTCATCTGAAAAAGAGCCTGGGTCAAAAGAGGCTGCAATCTATGCTGCATTTGAATCCTCATTGGCAGCAACGAATTTAGCAGAACAAGACTTGGATGTTTATTTTACAAGTGCAACAGGAAGACGCTCAATGGATACATTGGAGAAAGAAGCAGTAATAGACAAGCTTAAAACTCCTATAATTTCTTCGCCTAGACAGTTTTCCGGAAGTAATGCTGCAATACCGGCTTACTCGGCTCTGTCAGCTATTGCAGCATTTTCGGGAATGCCTGTGTATGATATAATAAACGGTAAAACTTACACACAAACAGATACTATTAAAAATGTAATGATAGCATCACATTTCTTTGATGAAACCTTTGGACATCTTATTATAAGCAAGGTTTAGACTCTTATTCTAAAATGTTTAAACTCCATAAGCAATGAAGTGATATTAAAGATAGGAGACACAAAAGTGTTTCCTGTCTTTTTTATTTTTATACCTTGACAGGCGATGTATAATGAATTAAAATATATATTGAAATGAAATATATTAGGAACGGAGGTGCGATATGTCTATTGCGTCTGATCTCATACGGGGGCACACAGACACTATAATTCTCGCCAAGCTTATGAGCGGTGATAATTATGGATATGAAATTAATAAGTCTATTCAACAACGAACTAATGGAAGGTATGAATTAAAAGAAGCCACACTTTACAGTGCATTTAGACGCCTCGAGCAGGCGGGGTGCATCTTATCTTATTGGGGAGATGAACAGACCGGTGCACGACGGAGGTATTATCGTATAACAGATTTAGGTCGAGATACTTACAAAAAATTAATCAGTGAATGGATAACAGCAAAAGAAATGATTGATAATCTCATTGAAATGGAGGACGAATAACCATGGAAGATAAACTTCGTAGGTATGTTGACGAACTTTTTAAAGGGGCAAATTCTACAAAAACTACTGTTGAGTTAAAAGAAGAGATGATACAAAATCTACAAGATAAATATAGAGATCTTTTGTCTGAAGGTAAAACACCGGATGAGGCATTTAATATTGTTATTTCCGGAATTGGTGATGTCAGTGTACTTTTAGATGAATTGGGACGTGATGTAGTTCCTGTAGCAGATGAAACAGGTCGCCACAAGTCTGCTATGTTAATGGCAATTGCAGCAATGATGTATATTATAAGTATTGTACCCTTTATTATTTTCGATAGAATAATCGGTCCGGTAATAACGATCCTTATAATAGCAGTTGCTACAGGAATCTTAATTTATAATTTTATGACTGCTCCTAAATATTATAAGGAGTCAGACACAATGAAGGAAACAGGTACAATAGTTGAAGAATTCCGCAGAAGGCGAGCCAGGAGATATAGACATCGTTCAACACGTCGCTTTATTTCTGTTATAATGTGGCCAATTATTGTTGCGTTGTATCTTATGATCAGCTTTTCTACATCTGCATGGCATATTACATGGATAATTTTTATCATTGGCGCATTAGCTGAGTCAGCAATCAGAATCTTCTTTTTATCGGAAAATAGATAAGGCAAAACAATATTATGTATTTGCAGAAGAGGTGTGAGACATGAAAAAACGAGTAGTTGTTATTGGCAGTGGCATTGCAGGACTTTCCGCAGGGGTGTATGCACAAAAATGTGGTTTTGACGTTACTGTTATGGAAAGCCATAATATAGCAGGGGGCAATTGTACATCATGGAAACGAAAGGGATACTTGTTTGAAGGTGCTATGCACTGGTTAACCGGCTCGAATAAAAACCAATATATTTACAAAGTATGGGAGCATATAGGTGCTTTGAATGATAATGTAAATGTGAGTTATGAGGAGCCGGCGAAGGAGTATATTCACAAAGGAGAAGCTATCAGGTTATATCGCAATATAGAAATGACTGAAAAGCATTTAATTGAACTTTCTCCGGCGGATGAAAAAGAAATTAGAGCACTTTGCAAACATATCCGAAGAGTGCAGAAGCTTGTTATGCCCATTTGGGATTTGCGTGGAGTGAAAGTAACGAAAAAGAGAGGGTGGCCGCCACTTAAGTTACTTTTTAATGTTTTGTTCGCTAATTATACCATGCGTAAATTTTCTAAAATTTCAAAGGAAGAATATATAGAGCGTTTTAAACATGAAGGTATACGCGACTTTTTTTATCACCTTACAGCTAAAAAATATAGTGCCGAATGGTTGATTTTCTCTATGGGAACTTATTCTCGCGGAGACGGAGGATTTCCTGAGGGTGGTTCATTACCTTTTGTAGAGCGTATTGTAAAGACTTTTAATGAAGCAGGAGGCAAAATTATATTTAAAACTCGTGCTGATCGTGTTGTTGTTGAAAATGGCAAGGCAGTTGGTGTTGAAGCAGGAGGAGAGCTTTTCCCTGCAGATGCAGTAATTGTAGCAGCAGATACTATGCAAATCGATCATTTATTTGATATCCCGCCTCAAGCACCATGGCTTGATGAAATGCGTGCATCAGCGGTACCGACTATGTGTACATTTGTTTCTTTGGGTATCAATGCTGATTTAAAAAAATATTCCAAAAAATGTATTTTCAAGTTAGATGAGCCTATTACCGTTGCTAATGAGCAGCATAAATATTTAAATATTACCAATTATGCTAATGATCTTTTTTATTCTCCTGAAGGGAAAACTTCCATGACTGTATTACTTATTAATGATACTTATGATTTTTGGGAAGATGCCAGGGAAAAGGGTCAATATGAAAAAGAAAAAGAAAAAGTTGCCGCAGATGTTATTGCAGCTTTGGAAACACAATTGCCGGAGATTGTCGGGAATGTTGAAGTTTGTGATGTGGCAACGCCTCTGACATATGAGCGATATTGTGCTAATTGGAGAGGTTCTTGGATGACAATGATGGAAAAGGGTATAAAAGTGCGAGCATATCCGGCTGATGTTGCAAATATGTCCGGAGTATATTTTGCCGGACATCGCATGAGAGCTCCCGGAGGTCTGCCTGTTGCGGCTATGAGTGGTCGAACAGCAGTACAGTATCTTTGCCGTGATACGGATACATTGTTTATCAGTGAAGAATAAGAGGTAATAGCTAAAGATTAAATGAAAAAAGGACTGCCTTACAAAGAAAAAGCAAGGCAATGATCTCTAATATTCAAAACTAAAAATAGAAAAAGGATAGCATATGTTATCCTTTTTCTATTTTAGGGGTTGGTATAATCAATTAAATTAATAACTGTAATAGTATTGTTAATAAACAAAAAACAAAAAGCAAAAAGCACGTGACAATAGACAAATAAGATGGAAGGCGTTATACTAGATATACAGTTCCAAATTTAACCAGAGTAAGTTAACAGTAAAGTCATGGAGGAGAAATGTCAGCTTTCTAAAAACTGTATAATAAAGATGGTTATTTTGAGTTGAAAATATTTGAAAATGGTATGTAGTTTGAGATGAAAATATTCAAAAACTATGTGTAGATAGTTTGGTAAAATTGTTATATAAGTATTAATAGCAAATTAATTAGCAGAATGTTTAAAATACATTCTTTTATCATAATGAATTAAAAATATTTAGAAAGAGGGTGTATATTTTATGAAAAAGCACAGATTGTTTACCAAAGTTGTGGCAATGATAGTGGCTTTCGCTATGGTATTTGGCATTATGCCGATAGCCTTAGGAAGCGTAATTGTACAACCTGTCGAAAAAGCAACAAACTACGAAGCTACAGATATAGGTACTTTAAATGAGGTATTATTACTAGAGGAATATAGTAATGGAATTGAAGAAGTTGGGCATGAGGTTTATATGATAACGGATGTTCAACCTTTATCGGGGATAATTGTTAATACTGAGCAAGGGCTTAGGGATGCGGTTTTAAACGCAACTCCCGGTGAACCATTAACAATCATCATCGAAAATGATATTATGCTTTCTAGCCCTGTAATAACAATTAATGGTGGCAGAGACATAACCCTTAGAGGGGATGCTTCTATTATTGTAACCAGCAGCAGCAGGCACTTTGACATTAGAGACGGAAGCCGGTTCACTTTAACCGATGATGTTATACTTACACGTGATAAAATGGTTGATACAAGTAACGGTGGCGTTTATGTAGGAAACGGCAGTATATTTAATATGGACGGTGGGGCAGTTACAAATACAGTAAACATTCCCGGTGTAACTGTTGTCGGAAGTACTTTTAACATGAGAGGAGGTACTATCAGCAATAACGTTGCCAGTCTGACGATTACGCAAGCGGAGCGGTATGGAGCAGGGGTATCCGTCGTACATGGCAGCACGTTTAATATGTCCGCTGGAACAATCGTAGGTAATTATACCGACAACTACTTTGGCGGAGGCGTTGGCGTCAGTTTGGGCAGTACATTTAATATGTCCGGTGGTTCGATTGCAGACAATTCAGCACCTAACGGTGGCGGCGTATTTGTAAGTGAGCATGGTTCCAATACATTTAATATGTCCGGTGGCATAATTTCAGGTAATATAGCTGAACGTACTGCAGGAACAGGAGGTAATGGAGGTGGGGTAGGCTTACAAAGTACTGCTACGGTGACAACTACTTTCCGTTTGAGCGGAGGAGAAATTGTTGACAATAAAGCGAACTCTGCTGCCGGTGTTTACATTGTTAACGGAGGCGTCTTTGAAATGACAGGTGGCAAGATCAAAGGTAATGAAACAATTGCCTCCGGCGGTGGTTTGATTGTCCATCTAAACAGTCAATTTACCATGTTTGGCGGGGAAATAAGCGGTAATAAATCCGGCACAAATGCTGGCGGTGTGTCTGTAAGCAGTGGCAGTACATTTAAAATGACAGATGGAGAAATCAGTGGCAACGAAGCGGCAAGTAGCGGTGGCGGTGTTGTTATACAGTCTAACAGCATATTTGATATGATCGGAGGAGAAATCAGCGACAACAAAGCCGGTAATAATGGTGGCGGTGTTATTGTCAGTAACTCTGTTTTTACCATGGAGGGGGGAAGTATTTTAGCGAATGAGTCCCTAGCAGAAGGGGGAGATGGTGGCGGAGGCGGTGTATATGTAGTCGGTAACAGTGACTTTACCATAATTAATGGTTTGATTGCAGAAAACAGTGCACTAACAGATAGTGGAGGTGGTGTACATATTAGAGGGGAAAACAGTAATTTCATCATGGTCGATGGTATAATTTCAAACAATAAAGCACATGAGGGTGGCGGTGTATTTGTTAGGGGAAGCAGTAATTTCACCATGGTTGGTGGTGTGATTTCAGACAACATAGCATACGACGGTCACGGCGGTGGTGTGTGTTTACTTGAAGAGAGTGTATTTAACATGGACGGAGGTACAATCTCAAATAACCTAGCCGATTTTTGGGGTGGCGGTGTGAATGTGCAAAGTAGCATATTTAATATGTCCGCCGGTGTAATTGCCGATAATAAAGCCGGCAAAGCCGAGATAAGATTTTCAGGTTGGGGTGGCGGTGTATTTCTTTTAGGAACATTTAATATGACCGGAGGCGAGATTGTGGGCAACATAGCCAACAATGAACATTACGGCAATGGTGGCGGTGTGTTTGTATTTTTTTACAGTCACTTTAATATGCAAGATGGCATCATTACAAATAATACAGCCTTATCTAACGGTGGTGGTGTATTTGTCGAGTTTCATGAGAGTGGCCCTTCTACATTAAACATTAGCGGCAACAGTTTTGTTACAGGCAACACAGCCGGTCAGGAAGGCGGGGGTATTTTCATAACTGTTGAAGACTATGAAAACCTGACTGTTTTGGACTATCAAGGTATCACAATCGCAGATAGTGTTGTATTCAGTGGAAACCGTGCGAATCAACTTTATATGCCACCGGATATTGCTGCAAGCTATACTAATATTCAATTTGCATCTAGCAGTGCAAGGCTTGACGGTGATTATCTTCATCTTATAAACAACTATGACATCAATTTTGTTGGAACAGAACTTCTCTATTTTGTGCGTTATCATGCTAATGGAGGTACAGGCTATTTTTGGGAAGTTAAGCGACATAATGGTAC
>JGI20163J15578_10000272_pt1 | contig 21445 bp, 13 predicted proteins | sample TergutCu122P1_FD_15578 | JGI IMG/M metagenome (IMG submission 15578)
CCGCTTCCATCATATGACCTGCGCAGTAGAGTTCATGTCCGTCTACCATGTTTTTGAAACGTTTGCCGGGATGCTTGATTGTGTAATAACTATTAAGATAACCATCAGGCTCTTGAGCGGCACATATTAGCTCAATAGCTTCATCAGCTATGCGCTCCAGTTCCTTATCGGGCGTCACGGAAAGAGAGTATGCTACTGCTTCAAGCCATTTTGCTAAGTCAGAATCTTGAAAAACAAATCCGTGATGATCACCTTGAGATAATCCTGCTGCTATGCGAAAGTTTTCAATGCAATAACTAGGCTCGGTATCACGTAATCTATCATTCATCGCTTCCCATTGATAAGGTATAATTACCTCTTTTACCAAGCCAATATAGTTGGTCCAAAAAGAATCATTGATATCAATATTTTTAATTGGAATACTTTTAAGCATAATTATTTCTCCGATATGGAATTTATGGATATTTTATAAGTCTTATTAATATTTAAGTAAGCAAACTTTACAAAAACATTTCCAAATACAACATTCGGCTTTGTGACTTCGATTTGAACACCGGGATTGTTTGAAGATGCAATCACATCTAGTGTCAATGTGTTCTCAGAAAGCACTATTGATGTTTCGAAGAAATCATAATCCGTGATACCGTTTGAGTTTGTAGAGCGGACAGGTGTTTGAGGCAAATCTATCGGTATATCATTAATCTTTATTTCGATTTCAGGCGCTGCGGGGTAGTTGATTTCTTTGTCATCAGCACTAAATCCAAGACCAATCAAATCAAACAAAGGCTCCGGTTCGCCTTCTGCAACAAGGTATAAAGAATGCTTGCCGGCTAAATTATCCACAAAATTTGAAACGTTAACAGCATATCTTTCCGGCTTGTTTAACGTTGAATTATCTTGCAATATGATGTCATCCGATATGTTTATTTCGCCAATTTTTACGCCATTATGTTTTGCGTTATTCCAAGGACTATCTAACCAAATATTTATTTTAAATGATTTTTTTGCTTTAATTTTGAGAAAAAGATTAAACACGGAATTATTCTTAGGATTCGTGCCTTCAAAAGCTTTGATTCCTTTTTTATCCTCATTTAAGCCGCCAAAGCCAAAATATTTATATCCGATTATGTCACCGCTTTTAACATCGATAATCGGAGCATTATTATCCCATGTATCCCAGTTATCGGATTGCAGAGAAAAATCTGACAAAAAACAAGCAATTCCGGCGGAGTAATATCGGTATGGAGCAAGTCCGAATATATGAAATCCCTCGGATGTCACCTCGGCTCCTGAGTACCTATGCTCATCTGCACCCGCATACCATACATTATCAGGTGAATATGGGTCATATGCTGAAATTTCTACTTTGCCACCATTCGCAACCGTTTCTTCATCGGTAAATACATTTATCGGTGCAACCATTGGTTGACGCGCATTTCCAAATTCACGAGGTGCTCTATGGTAAAAAACATACCATTGGTCATTTATTAATTCTATACTACCGTGAGTATTATGACCGGCATAGCCAGCCATCAAAGTACTTCCGTCACTGCTTAGCACCGGTGCACGAGAATCGACAAGCACACCACCGCTTTTCCATGGGCCAAGCGGTGAATCACCGTATGCATATCGTAATGCGGAGTTAGTGCTGTCAAGACCATACTCAGGACCTGAATACCCACTATATACCCAGACATATTTGTTTCCTACCTTGCGAATGGAAGCTGCTTCAAAAAAGTTAAAGTTTATTAAATCCTCATCCTCACAAACATAGGGGTATTTGATGCCTTTCGGATCGCAAATTTCACCATATGCGTTGCCGGAAGGAATGAAATATTCAATTACTTCAGAACCCGGTCTTACCCCGTACATGGTATGTTGATCCAACTGACATGCATGTGATTTCTTGAATCCCCAATATCCGTAAGCTCTAAATCCTATATCGTAGTCCGGATCGTTAGGGTCTGTAATATAGTCAATGTAAACAGCGGGATCAAATCCCATAATGCTCTCAGGGAGTGTATTTCTACCGTCGTTAGTCATGTTTATTGCTTCAAAAGGTCCTGTGGGGCTAGAGCTTTTTGCAACCATTGCACCTCTACCCTCTCCCCTGTTATTGGGGTATAGGTAATACTCCTTTGTGCCATCTTTACGTTTTACTTCAACCAAATCCGGCGCATACATTACATCCCATTGGTTATCAATCTTGTATGTAAAAATAGAACCCTCATCACGCCACATTGACAAATCATCAACCGACGCAGACCAAGCTCTGATGTCGGGACCGCAATAACTGTCATACCTGACATCATGAGAACCAATGATATAAATTCTATATTTACCGGGGTTATCAGGATCCTCAAAAACCCTTGGCTCACCATCAGGCAAGTGCTCCCATAATGGTAAATATGGGTTAGAGTGTGTTTTGAATGCTTTTTTCATATTTACAGAATCCGTTTTCTTATTTTATTTATCTTGATTAACGAGAATATGATAAGTCGATAATTTTACTATCCATTACTTCAAAAGGCCCGGCTTGTATGCTGGTGCGCTCATTGCCGAAAAAGTCAGTATTAAAACAAAATGGTGAACCGTCTGCTTGTTCAAAGCGCATTTCCGCATGATAACCGCTACCAAGAATATCGGAAGTTATTATTTTGCAATTATTATCTAAATTATCTGCGTTATTGATTGTTATTTCGATTTTGCCTTTTTCTTTATCTGTAAAGCTCACTTCAATGCATGAATCAGTGTATACCTTTGCACCTGCCTCTTTGATATACGGCTTTGCGTTATTGAGATAAAGATTATTAGCACAATAAACAGGTAGTTTATTAAGTCCACCCGGATTTTCCGCAGCAGGTTCATCGGCGGTGGGATAATCATCATATTGAGATGTTCCCACCGGAGTTTTCATAAATGTGGCATGTCCGGGTACACCATCCATGAGTACTGCGCCATCCCAAAAATTAGAAAGCCCATTATCATCCTCATCGACGGGATCACGAAGAAAAATGTTATTATAAAATCTATTATCCCCACCAAGAATATTTGATACACCGTAAACAGCCGTTTGATGTGGGAAATGATAAGGTGTGTAGCGACCATGTTCGGTACATGCGGCTATTTTGCCTAAAAACAAGTTGTGCACAAACGCACCACCCGATGACATATCTTTGATTGCCCACTTGGACAAGAATAAATTATGATCCACAGTATAAGGTCCGTGACAAACCTCTATCATAAAATCTTCTGCCGAGTTATCGTAGAACACGTTGCGTGAAACATGTGTTCCTTGTGCTTGCCAATCAAGCCAAAGTCCTCTGTAGCTATTATTAATTGTATTTCCGATTATTTTTGTATCAATCGCTCCATGAAATTTAATACCGCCAACTTCAGCACCGTGCCACTGGCGTTTGTAATGTATGCGATATATGTGGTTGTTTTCAATAGTGCAAAATGCGCTGCCCAGATGCCCAACTATGCCTGCTTGCTCACAATCACGGATTATATTATTGCGAACAACATGACCACCAACATTATCTTTATGCCACCCGGCATGATGAAGAGCACGGAACACTACCTCGCGTTCACGCTGAGTACCACCCTTATACCCGGTACGAGTCCATTCATTATGCCCTGTACTGATTTCCTTCCCAAGGCTTATACCCACATTTTTTGAATCGCTGATTATATTATTTTCTATTATCCAACCTTTGCTCCAATGAGGACCAATTAATCCGGTTTGCAAAGCAGTCGGAGGAGCCCATTGAGTGGCAGCTTGCTTTAGAATAAAACCTTTTACTGTGATGTAATTTCTTCCCGTTTCACTTGGCCAGAAGACAAACGGTCGGACATTGATTTCCACATTGCCATTTCGAGGGTCGATATCGTGAAAATTAGCCCAAATTGTGGTGTTATTCTTATCTACCTCACAGTACCATGTATAAAGCGAGCCGGGTTTATCGCATGAATTTTCGGATTCCCCGGGGTTATATACCTCGTTCAAGGATTGCACTTCATACATTGATTTACCATTTAAGTAAACTTCACCCGTATGAAATATTTTCTCTTTTTCAAAAAACCAATCTCCGCCAATAGTTTCAACATATGGATTATGCTCACCAAAGAAATCATTTGGTATTACCGTTTTCCATATATTTTTTTCCTCAACCCAATTATCTACTATCTCAGCTCCCGTGATGATAACTTCGTCATCTTCAAAATTTTGATAAGTAATACGAGCAAACTCATCACCGGAGTTTTGGGGATTGACCCATTCACGATAGATGCCTTTATGGACTGTGATAGTATCACCCGGAGCGGCAACCAAAGCAGCTTTTGAAATACTCCTAAATGGAGCATCAAAAGTGCCCGCCGATAAATCGCATCCGGTTATTTTTACATGATACTCCATTAAAATGTCTCTTCTCTCAACGATTTTACTTTTTCTCAGCATCTGATGGTTTATCTTTGTCCATCTCGGGATTGTACTTCCGATAGACGTTCATACACATATACGAAGATAGCCAGATATAAATCCCCGGTGCAATAACAAAAATTACAGGTGCGTTAAAACAAAGCCATAAGATAGCCACAAATAAAGCACCATGAGTCAGTGTTACAAAAACATGTTTATTTGCCAAAATCAAAGATTTTCGAAAGAGTTGTTTTATGCCTAAATCAAATCTTGATGCAAGTGGGAATACAGTTACATAAACAAAAACCAACTGAACCATTAAAATTATCTGAATTGCATTAATAACTAATCCTAAGTATCCACCTACCGGGTTATAAAAGAAATTATAAAGATTAACTAAAAAACAAATCATTAAAATCACGTATATAATGGTTGTGTTTTTGAAGTTAGACTTAAAAGACGAAAAATAGTCGCCAAATATAGAACTTTCACGATCGGATATACGGCGAGTCATGACATAGTATCCTGCAGTTGTAGATGTGCCTATTGTAATTATGGGTAGGCTTGTTAATAGCCATAGAGCACCCACATACATGGCATCTGCAAGCAGGCTCATGTATTTTATTATCGGTGAACTTTGCCTAAATTCAATTATCCGGCTTCTTTTCTTCTTCATCACATTGCCCACTTCGTTTTAAGGAGTCTCACTATGTTGCAATTTCTTTGCCCCCTTCGTGTGCGAAGGGGGCAGTATGGTTTCAGATTACTCTTTTACGCCGCCAATGTTCATTGTAACAAAATATTTTTGCAAGAATGGATATACAAGTACAATCGGCAAGGTTGCAACCACTGTCATTGCAGCTCTGATTGAAGCGGGTGTTACAATATTTCGCATTGCTTGACCGGGCTGCAAAAATTCAGGCGCTTGGGTGGCGGCAAATTGCATGGCAGAGGCAAGCACTTTCATCAGTTCAAATTGAAGAGTGCTCAAGTGTTGAGCGGGTGCAAATAGGAATGAATCAAACCATGAATTCCAAGCGTGTACACCGGACCATAGCGCAACGGTTGCCAAGACAGGCATACATAATGGCAAAATGATGGTTGTAAAGATTCTCAGCTCACTTGCTCCGTCAATTTTTGCAGCTTCAATTAAAGAATCCGGTAATGATCTTATGTACGTTCGAATTACAATAACAAAAAAGGGTCCTACCATTAACGGAAGTATATATACCCAGAAATTGTTATACAAGCCAAGATCACGATAAAGGAAGAATTGCGGAATTATGCCTGCACTGACATACATGGTGAATACCATAAATACTGTCAGAAATTTCCGCAGGACAAAGTCCTTTTTGCTGAGGATGTATGCAAGTAATGCAGATAGCAGCACACCAAAGGCAACGGCTAAAACAGTACGAGCAATGGACATGAATAAAGCACGGACAAGATGCTCATTATCCAAGACACTCTCATAGTTAAAGAGAGTAAATTCTCTTGGCCATATTGTAAGCCCGCCTCTGATTGTATCTCTGGCACAGTTAAGCGAAATTACAACGGTGTTCCAAATAGGATATATCATGACGATAATAATTATAAACATACCAATGACGTTGATAACATCAAACACTTTTTCAAAAGTGGTTCTTTTCATGCTCATACCAGCTTCTCCTCTCCCGCCCAGCCGGCAATTTTGTTACACATGAAAATTATAACAACACTGACAACTGTTCTAAACATACCTGCGGCAGTACCGTATGAGAGACCATGAATTCCGCGTGAACCAAAACCTCTTCTGAGGACGAAAATATCAAGTGTTTCCGAAACTTCTGCAACAAGAGCATTGTTTCCTAAAAGAAACGGAACTTCAAAGTTAACGTTCAAAATCCACCCGGCGTTCAGAATAAGCAGAATGATAATGGTAGGCTTAATCGACGGTAAAGTTATATGCCACATTCTGCCGAAACGCCCGCAACCGTCAACTGCAGCCGCTTCGTATAATGCAGGATTAATTGCTGTTATAGCTGCTAAGTATATTATACTGTTCCAACCCATAGATTTCCATACATTGGATGCACCAACAATCCCCCAGAAATATTCCGGTGTTCCAAGCCAATGAATCGGGCTGTCTATGAACCCAAAGAACATAAGAAGTCTGTTGAGGATGCCGTCTTCCATTGCAAGAATGTTTGCCAGTAAACCGCAGACGATTATCCATGACAAAAAGTGCGGCAAATAAGAAATGGTTTGAACTATTCTTTTATAAAATTTCAGTCGAAGTTCATTCAGAAATAATGCAAACGCAATAGCTGTAACAAAGTGCAGTACTAAGTTAATTCCTGCCATTGCCAGAGTATTGCGCATGGCAATTGCGAAATATTGGTCTGTAAATAGGTTTCTGAAATGCAAAAGACCAACCCATTCCTGCTCCCAAAACGATAGCTCCGGTCTGAACATCTGAAAAGCCATGGTTAATCCCCACAAGGGAAAGTAATGGAAAATAAAGAAAAATATAATAAAGGGAATTGAAAGGATTAAGAGTTCCTTTTGACCACGAGCCTTCTGAAAAAAACCCTGTTTTGGTTCCGGAGGTATATATCTCGCAGTTTCTGCACTCATATCTTCATCCCCTCACTTTCTATTGAATCAGCGGCTCTTTGCTTAACGGCAGGCAACATACATATAGCCGTGGATGCAAAATAGGAGCCTGCACATGTAACTAACATAAATAAAATTCCTCTAAGATACCAAATCTCAGCTATTGTATGTACATCAAAAATAAAAGAGCTTGCAAAGAAGAATACTGCAAATACAGCACCCCAAATAATTATCTCCGATTTGCTCTTTTTCCTATCATATTCACTTCCGTAAGCTCTGGACATTATATTTGCAAGAACGTAAGGCGCTCCCATTGCAATAAGTAAACCGAACATTCCTATTGTCATTCTGACTGTTTGGAGATCATTAAACTCGACCTCTTGATCAACATAAACAACATTCCCGTGGATGGTTATCGGGACTTGTGTTTCCACCGTAATTCCGCGTGTAAAAGTGCTCAATAGAACAAAAATACCAACAAATGCAAGCATATACGCTGTAAAAACGCATACCCACATCAACAGCTTCATGAAACCGCCTCCTTTATAAAGGGAAAGGGCAGCTAGAATTAACTTTTCAGCTGCCCTAAGAACCCTTGATAATTAACTTAGTTGCCCCAACCTGTATATACGGGAGCAAATAGTCCTGAGTTAACTTCTTCCAGAATGATATTATGAAGCCATAACTCCAGCGCCGCAATATCATCTGCCATTTCTTCATAATGTCTTAGATACTCTGCCCATGCAGCATCAAAGTCATCTGCCATGATTACGTGCGGTAGATAGCGGTTTTGAATGTCGGTAATTCTGTCGAATGTTACTCTTTCCGGTTGACCTCCATCCATTCCTGATAGAATTGCCCATACTTCTCTGTAGGGGAAGCCTTCTTCTCTTAGTGGGAGGAAGTCATTTCTATGAGTAAATACTTCAAGCCCGTTGAGGTTTCTGAACTGAGAGAAGAAATGTCGGTCAAACTCAACCAGATTGTAGAATCTTTCTTCAGGTTGGTCGCCCGGACTTGCTGCATTACCGCAAGGTAAGCGGCCTTCGATTTTGACAAATGTTTCGCTGATAAGCCAGCCCATGTTATCGCGTCTGTAATCGGGGTCTTCATGAAGGTCTCTTTGCTCGGGAGTACGTCTGAAACGACCGTTTTCATCTACAAAGAAATGTTGNCCTTCGATACCCCAGTAAAGCAAGGTATGAACTTCAGGCATTAGCAAGAAGTCAAAGAATTCGAGCATTCTTACGGGGTCGGGATTGGAGATGCTGATACCGCCTCCGTTACCGCCAATTATTCCGCCATGCGGAACTCTGTTGTAATGTAGCGGAGCATCACCATCGAGTGAAAGACCAAGCGGTACATACCTGCGTTCAAATCTTTCGTCTGCAAATAAAGCTGCACTGGCTTCACCAAATGCCCATTCTTGCCAATGTATTGCAAGCACACGCCCTTGAGCCATAACTGCCATCATTTCGTCAAATGTTCTTGTGAAAGTTTCGGGAGTAATAAGACCTCTATGGAACGCATCATTTAACATTCTGTAATATGCTTCCGCGTACCATTTATCTTGATAAATTTCTACCTCAAAGGTGTCCTGGCATACAACAACATCACCTTCATTACGTCCGCCCACAAAGTGTTGCGGTGGGTTTCTCATTGAGAATGCACGCCAGTCTGTTGCGAAAATTTCAAACGGAAGTGTCGTTTGTCCGTCAATTTCCGGATTTGCTTCTGTGTAAGCTTCCAGTAAGTCAAATAGTTCAATTACATTTGTTGGGAATGCATAGCCACCCCATGCAAGAACATCTTTTTGTACCCAGAATGCAGGACCATTATATTCGGCTTCATACAAACCGTCAAGTCCGTCGTATAGATTGTAGCGACGTCCCCAGATGTCAAGATGGCGGATTGAGTTGTCCAGAGTTGCATTACGAAGTCTTTGCTCATATGGTTCGAAATGTCTCCAAAGATTTGGGAAATTTTGAATTAAGCCATCGATATCGTAGAAAGCTCCTGCATTGAGAAATTCGCCGCGATGCTGTCCTGCTGCGAGGAAGTCAGCATATTCGCCACCTGCAATAAGAACACCGACTTTTTGGTCAATGTCGCCCGGTGTAAATTCCCATTCAAGAGTAACACCTGTGATTCTTGTAAGTTCTTGTAGTACAGGGTTGTCTCTTGACGGAGCTCGTCCTGCGCCTGCGGTAAACACTGAGAATGTGATTGGTTCACCTGCATAGTCGGGAATATGCGCTGTGTTTGGCGGAAGATTGCGATCATCTGCCGGAGGTGCGTCACCGTCAGCCGTCGGTGGGGCTCCCCCATCTGCGGGCGGATCTGCCGGGTCTGCCGGTGTGGTGTCATCTGCGCACGCTGCGAGCACGGATAACATCATCAGGGCTGCCAAAATAATTGCGATGATTTTTTTCATAATTGTTCTCCTTCTCTTTAATATTTTTTGTTGTTATTTTCGATCACCTTTGAACAAATAAAACATAAATGTTCAAAAACAATATACAACTCAGGCAAAAAACGTGCCACACAAATCATGCTGTTGTCTTACCATATATTGCTATGTTAATATATTTTATATTCGCCCGCTAACATTAGTAGACAAAAGAAATACAAACAATTATCGTAATATCGTCTATCCCCCGTTGCCATCGGAGTTTTCCAAAAATCCTCAACCCACTTCATTTTATATTGATTGTCGGAAGCAAGAGAGGCTGCGGCATTAGTCGCAATTACAGCGATGGGGTGCATTGCAGGGATACCCAGAGCAGTTCCGTCGAGCATGTAGGAATCATATTCACCAAGCTTTGTATTTTCAGCAAACCAGATTTGCAGACGATTTACAACATCTCTTAANTCAGGTGTTATANCATTCCAAGCGGCATCAAGTCCTATNTTCATCGCAACACGGTATGAATCAGAATAAAACTGCTGAACTTTATCATGAAATTGCCGTGGAGTACCGTCAAACTCNGCATATTCAGGAGCCATACCTGTGANNGGATGAGCGGAAAGAGCAATATATTTTCTGCTTGCATATGTTGCCTTAGTCCAAAAAGACCTGTCCGCCTCATTTGCGCGTAGTGCAAAAAGCTCATAAAAATGAGGCAGGTGGTATGATGGATCGGAAAACGGAGTTTCGGGTACAAATTTAATCAGATAATTGTCCGGATCCCACATTGGGTCACCGTCTTTCGCAATAGAACTTTGGTGAATACAGTGGTGCAGTATCTTGCGAGCTTGAATGCTGTAATCAAATGGAGCCTCACCGTCACCCCAGCGTTTTGAAGCAAAAAATAGCGCCATGGCATAATATTCTTCACCATCGGGAGCGGGTCCTTCATAGTTCCTTGTACCGTCCGGTTTAACAGACCATGCAAAATAACCCTCGTATTTCCCTTCGGTATGAAGCATGTATTTGACGGAAAAGAGCCATAATTTATCAAAAATATCTTTTCGATCTAATTGGACAGCCATCATCATGCCATAACTCATGCCTTCTGTACGGGCATCAAAATTGCCGGTATCTAACATATAACCCATGTCATTACCGGCGTCAAAATAAAATTTCTCTTTTGAGTCAAAGAAAATCGTGTTGAATGTATCGTTGATTTTTTGAGTTATTTCTTTCTGTGTGATTCCCAACTCAGAAAGTAAATTTGGATATTTTTTCATTTGTTGTCTCCATTATTGATTCCATTGCAATAACTCCGTTATCAGATTTTTGCCGAATTTTTTCGTCAGTTTTGCGGATTTTGAAGGCGAATACTGACGTATTTAACTGAAAAATGCGTAAAAATGGCGGAAAAAGGCGGTGAAAAGATGGTGACGCGAGTTATTGCAGTGGAATCATTATTTATTTAGGAACAAAATCGATCTACTCAAATCATTACGAAATGCTTGTAAACCACTATACAAAACCAATATTAAAAAATAAACTCATTTGTTGCTAACTTTGTATCGAATATTGCTATTTGAAAAATATTATGCATGCTGTTTTATGGAATAACAACTTGTTTTGATGTGTAAAAAACGTAAAAAAGGCAATATAAGATTAATAATGAGCAATATTTGAGTGATGTTTATATTTATAAGAGTGTATAATAATTATCCGGTGTAACGTGCAATTTATAATTACTGAAGGAGTGACAAAATTGAAAAGCCAATGTTTTAATCCGTATTTACCGTCATGGGAATATATTCCCGATGGCGAACCATATGTGTTTGACGAAAGGGTGTATATTTACGGTTCTCACGATAAATTCAACGGTCATGTTTTTTGCCTTAATGATTATGTTTGTTGGTCAGCGCCGATAGACGATTTATCGGATTGGCGATATGAGGGTGTAATATATAAAAAAACTGATGAGCCGTATAATAAAGACGGCAGAATGTGTTTGTATGCTCCTGATGTTACGCGCGGTNCCGATGGTCGATATTATTTATACTATGTNCCGGATAAAGTATCCGTCGTATCTGTTGCTGTCTGTGATAAACCGGCGGGAGAGTATAAGTTCTACGGTTATGTTAAATATCCTGATGGTACTTTGTATGGTGAAAAAGAAACTGATGAGCCGCAATTTGATCCGGGTGTNCTAACCGAAGGGGATGTAACATATCTATATACCGGATTCTGCGGTGTGGGAGANACATCAAGAACAGGTGCATTTGGTGTTAAANTAAGTTCGGATATGCTGACAATTATTGATGAGCCGGTAAGGGTATTACCGGGACCATGTTACGGTGAGGGAACCGGTTACGAAGGTAATGAATACTTTGAAGCAGCATCAATTCGGAAGTTTAATGACATATATTACTTAATCTACTCCTCAACACCCATGCATTCATTATGTTACGCAACAAGCAAGCATCCGCTGAAAGATTTCAAATTCGGTGGAGTCATAGTCAGTAATTGCGATATGCACATCGACACATATAAACCGGCAGATTTGACTACATATATGGGTAATAATAATCATGGCAGCATAATTGAAATAAATGGTAATTTTTATGTATTTTACCACAGGCACACAAACGGCACATGGTTTTCACGCCAAGGATGCATTGAGCCGATAACTATTGATGATAGCGGCAATATCCGGCAAGTAGAAATGACATCGCAAGGTGCAAATGGCAAACCACTAAAAGGTAGTGGTGAATATCCGGCTTTTATCGCATGCAATTTGTTTAATTATGACGGCAAACAAGGGCTTTTGCCATTTAACAGCAGACCGGAATTTTCGCCGAAAATCACACAAGATGGCAGAGATGGCGATGAAGAACAGGGTTATATTGCCGATATCACAGATTCATGTATTATGGGTTTTAAGTATTTTGATTGTAATGATATAAAACGAATCTCTGTGGTGACACGCGGTTATTGTAACGGTGCATTTGAACTGCGATTATCACTTGATGGCGATGTTTTAGCCCAAATACCTGTTGAGTTTACAAATGTTTGGACAGAATTTTCCGCCGATATAAAAATTCCGGACGGTGTTCATGCATTATATTTCACATACACAGGCGGCGGCACTGCACAACTAAAATCATTTTCACTTAATTAAAAATCCGTCATAAAAAGGTGTATTCCTCATCATTTTTTGCTAGTTCGGTCTCATCGCCGGCCATACGCAAAAAACGCTGAGAAACACACCTTTTCATGACTACACCTGACTAAATAAAAATCTGATAAAAGGGGTAAAACATGAAAAAGTTTGAGGCAACGTTTGAATCTCTCTATGAAGCGGGATGTCCGGATTGGTTTCGCGATGTAAAGTTTGGAGTGTGGAGCCATTGGGGACCGCAGAGTGTTCCTATGCATGGAGATTGGTATGCGCGAAATATGTATATCGAAGGGACTGACCAATATACCTATCATAANCGTAAGTATGGACATCCATCAAAATTTGGATACAAAGATATTTGCGNTTTGTGGAAAGCGNAAANCTTTGATCCCGAGGGTCTTATGGACATGTATTATAAAGCTGGTGCAAGATACTTTGTTGCACAGGCAATGCATCATGATAACTTTTTTAATTACCCTTCAAAATTAAACAGAATGAACTCAACACAAATCGGACCGATGAAAGACATATGTGGTATGTGGCAAAAAGCGGCGAAACGATATAACATGCCATTTGGTCTTACCGAACATCATGGCGCGAGTTTCTCTTGGTGGAGAGTGAACAAAGGCTGTGATACATACGGTCCGTATAAAGATGTGCCTTATGATGGGAACGATCCGAATTGGCTTGATTTTTATCACAATAATCAAGAGGAATCTACAATCGAGCCGTATAGGTTCTATCCGTGGTACACAGAAAATATCGAGTTTCGAAAAAGCTGGTTAGCTGTAATGAAGGAGCTTATAGACCTCTTTACTCCCGACTTACTATATTCGGACGGATTTTTACCTTTTGGCAACCACTTACCCGATGGTCCTGCAGAAATTAAAGACTCGGATTATTCAATGGGACTTGAAGCTGTAGCGTATTTATATAATAAATCCGCAGAAAAATACGGTACAAACCAAGCTCTATACACATGCAAGGACAGAAGATCCGAAATCTACAAAATAGGAGTTGTTGACATAGAAAAAAGCCAACTACCCGGCATTGCCGCAGACCCGTGGCAAACAGACACATGCATAGGTAATTGGTTTTATGACGCGCGTCAACAGTTCAAAAAACCGGCACAAATTATTGAAATGCTGGTTGATATTATTTCCAAAAACGGAACTATGTTGATGAACATGTTGCAAAAGCCGGACGGAACTCATGATGACGAAACAATCTTTTTATTAAAAGCTTTGACTTCATGGTTTGAGATATGTGCCGAAGGCGTATATTATACTCGCCCTTGGAAAGTTGAGGGTGAAGGTGTTACAAAAGTAATAATTGATGGATTTCGTGAAGATAAAACCGATTGGCATGAAAGTGACTATCGTTTTGTTAAAAAGGGTAATACAGTGTATGCATTTATGCTCGGAAAACCAAATAAAGCAGCAGTTATAAGAAGTTTCAATGAAGGTGAAATAATAGGGCAAGTTCGTTTGCTTGGTGTCGGAGAGGTAAATTACGTGCATAAGTTTGGTGTTTTGACCATTGAAGTACCGGAAACACTCCCCTACCATATGCGAATTGTTTTGCTATTGAATTGGTGAATTAAACAAAAGGCTCAAAACTCCAACATTTCAGATTGAATAAGTTGTTTTCACTGTCTCCCTTGAACATTAAAAACACATGATGTACTCCTGAGTTTAGCTTAACATCACAACTTCGTTCTTCCCAATGATTATAGACATCAGTCGTACCAACAGCCACCACGCCTATGCACTCCCCTTCCGGGTTGTCGAGCCTGACTTCAATTTCGCCGCCAACGAGTGACGATACATAAGCGGTAAAACGCAAAGCACCTTTTGCACCGAAATCAACATTGGCAATAGCTATCCAATCACCATTATGTATGTGAGTCAAGTAGTTACCTTGCTCATCTTCCGCAGTTTTCACACCCAGATTCCATGCAAATGTATTAGCTGAATTAATTTTATAAGGATTAATAGTGCCCGATAAATGCACACCTTCTCTATTTGCTTCAATCGGCTTTATACGACCATTACCGCAAAATTCAAGTTTGTTGATATGAGGTGAGCGGTATCCTCTTGCTCTGTCATATGATCGAGCAAGAGTTTGCGTATGATAGACAATAAACCATTCATCTCTAAAGTTAAATATGCATTGATGTGAGTTTCCGCCATCACCAAAGTAATTAATCGGATTTTTAAGAATAACCCCGGCATATTCAAACGGTCCCATGGGGCTGCTTGAAATCATGTGAGCGATTTCACCATGACCCGGATAACCTTCAGGACGTTCATTAGCTAATTCACCTGTGAAGTTAGTACAATATGTGAAATAATATTTTCCGCTTACTTTATTTATACCCGAAGCTTCATAAAATGCCGGAGCATCAATAGTTAATGCCCTACCCTTCGTACTAATCATATCATCACCCAGTTGAATAACACGAGATGTTCTCGGATGCAGAGAGTCTTCCGGTTTATCAGATGGTATTCCGCCGCCAAAATATAAATAGGCCGATCCATCATCGTCAATTAAAATATCAGGATCAAAACACCAAGGTATGTCTTCTGCACCGGGTATGCCACGGTGAATAAAAGGATGTCCCAAAATATCTTTCCAAGGACCAAGTGGGGTATCTGCTGCAAGAACACCAATGTTTGATTCACCATTAGAAAAGTATAAAAAGAACTTTTCCTTACCGTCAATAACCCTCATGGCAATAGCCGGTTTACGAGATGTTGCTGCCCAGTGCGCAATGCCGTTGACTCCGGTTATTTTTATTTCACCATGATCGGTCCAGTTAAGTAAGTCCGAAGAAGAAATGACAGTAAGTTTGTCAATCCGCTTAAAAGTATTGCTTGCTATGCGCCCATGTCTGTCGTACTCATATGCATCAGCACTCATATACAAGTATAGTTCATCATTATAAACCAGAGCACAGGCATCCGCGCCGAACTTATGGGAAATGAGCGGATTGCAGTAGCCGGGTATTTTTGCTTTTGCATCGGTATCAACGAAATTCAGCGTTATCTTTGAAAATGCATTATGTACATTGTAGATTACACTTTCATTTGATTTTTTTATCTTTGCATATAAATAATCAGGACGCAGTGTAAGGATTTTGGTTTCAGGCACAAAACCGTTTACAGAAAAATGCAATGTTGCAAATAAATCGGATGGAGTATTATTAAACCGCACCTTTTTGCCGGAGATTGTGATTTCCAATCTATTTTTTTCACATACATAAAATTTATCCCCGATTATGTTAGCATCACAAAAATCTACCCTGTCTAAATGAAGTATCGAAGGGATGCACATAGAAAAATTAATACTTGAATAATCATTGTCCGGCAGTGCATCCATGCATATTGGGATAGCGAACTTGATGCCGTGCATTGCCGACACATCAATAGCATCTGTCATATTTGCAGTAAGCATTAAGCATAATTAAATTATCGTTGCTCACTGTAAGATTATCCGAAACACGAAAATAATCAAAATCCGCAAAACCGCCGATTAGCTGTGTTGCATAATAAAATAAAGCAAATCTATAACCGGTGAAATGATCTAATTTATATGTTAAGTTTAATATGTTACCAATGCCAAACCAGTTAATTTCATCATAACTATAATAAAATCTTGCTGTTTCCGGTAAAAAGTCAAAATCCAACTTTAAGTATATTCGCTTTACCCACTTTTTCAGAGGTATTTTTTCAATTATCGGGGAATCCCTATTAGTAGAGTTAAACATGATGATATACTGTCTGTCATTAACTTGGTTAACGCCTACATAACCATAGTCAGCCTGCAGAGCACATAAGCCTGCAACATCACCATCTTTCAGACCATGTGTTTCAAGTGCTATCACCCCTGAACAAATTGGTCCGAAGGTGCGTTGAGTAAGTGTGTTTCGTGCGTCTAAAACATTTTGATTGAGATATGAACCTCTAAGACGCAGATAACCGGGTCGAGCGGTAAGTGACCAATTATTATTGTCCGGATTATGATTAAATTGCCATTGGAGTTGCAATGCAGAGCCGTTTGGTTCATTTTCACCGGGCATTGTGTGAGTCCGAGATTTAAAGGGTTTTTCTTTGAGCGACACATACTCAACATAATAATCCATCAAATCACTATCTTTTCGTGGTTTGCCTTCCCATGGCGTTTCAATAAAAAGTGTAATTTTTTGAGATGAGTTCAGGTCTGACGGAGCGGTAAATGAGCCTTTAATAACACCCCATTCACCAAGTGTCAAATTACCAAAACCAACATTTATTATTGTATCAATGTCATTATCGGTTTGAATACTAATCAAAAAATCTTTACTCTTAACACCAACGGTATATAAAATTCGTGCTTCAACTTCATATATACCACCCGGTTTAAGTTTTCCGGTAATGCATTGCATAAGACCTGAACTGGTGGTGATTCTGTGCTCAACAAATAATAGTGGTTTATTTTCCTCAGGCTCAATATGCGCAATAGACAGTTTGGCAATTTCTCTTTGATTCCAATGATTCAAGCCCTCTGCAAAATTTTCATTTTCAAGAAGTTCAATGTCTTCGTCATTATGCAAAAGCGCACTGCCAAAATCAATATCCGGTAGATGAGTATAGGGATAATAACTATCATTTATCGCAGAATACGCACTTAGTTGCTTTGCTGCTTTAGACACGTAAAACTCGTCGGATATGGTTATTGGGTATGAGTCACTACCCGATGCAGGCAGTGTCATTTTTTGGGGAACACGACCCTTGACTCCAAATACAGGCCAATCATCTTCCCAAGTAACAGGTACTAAAACAGGTATTCGCCCGACAGCGCCATGATCTTGAAACAATATGGCATACCAATTACCGTCCGGAGTGTCTATAATGCCGCCTTGTGCAACACCGTCATTTGGGCGTAACAAACCGTCGTCGAGTAAAACTCTTCCCTCATAAGGACCTAATAATTCATCAGCCCTATAAAGAATTTCCAATCGACGTCCACTACCGCTGACCGATGTTTCCGCAGGGGGCCATGATATTAAGAATAAGTAATATTTTCCGTTTATTTTATAAAAATGGGCACCTTCCGCAGCCAGACCTCCCGTGCCGCCAATATCTGTGTTTTCTATAAGAGTTCTGCTGAGTCCATTGGGCTTTATTGCAGTTACATCGGAAGTCAGTTCAATTATTTTTATTGTTTCTGCTCGATAGATTAAATATACTCTCCCGTCATCTTCAAAAAATAAAGAAGGATCGTGATATACTCCACCCAGAGTATATCTGCGCCATGGACCGTTTTCAATGTCGGTTGTTTGAAAAATATATGTTTTGTCAGTAGTAAAAGATGCTACTGCAATATAAAAAATGTTTTTATGATATCGTAAGCTGCTTGCCCAGGAGCCTTTGCCATATGCATTTGCTCCATTACGGAGACAATTACTATCACTATCATCTAAAATATCATAGGCATAATTAACTATCTCCCAATTTACCAAATCATTTGAGCGCATAATTGGGCAACCGGGGCTAAAATACATTGTTGTACTTGTCATGTAATAATTTTCGCCCACACGAATGACGCTTGGGTCAGGAACATCAGCCCACAAAAACGGATTTTCAAACTCATTATTTTCTACTCTTGATAAGGCACCCGATGCTACTTCGGGTAAAATATATGAAGTAATGGGTGAAATTTGATTTTCGCGGAAGTCTGTATCTTCAGAGTCCACTACGCTGTACCTATGATGAAGTCGCCTGTATTCCGTTGGTGTACACTGATTATGTTCTTTAAAAATTCTATTAAAAGTTGTAGTGCTTTGAAATCCCACATCCATAGCGATTTCTGTTATGGATTTTCCTGAGCCTAATAAAATTATCTCTGCCTTGCTTAGCCTCAGTTGCTTTAGATACTCATTAAATGTGACACCTGCCATTTGCTGAAACCATCTTGAAAAATGAAATTTACTGAAATTAACAGCATTGGCAACCTTCTCGAGGGATAAGTTTTCCATATAATTATTTTGTATATATTCTACGCATTTTTGAAATCTGGCTAACTTATCTTTATGTTCAAATGTGTTTTTGTCAATTTGCTGAGGTTCATCCTGAGGCATGCGGGCTAAAAGTAATGTGATATCTATTATTCTATTAGCAATACTTACCTCAAAATACGGTTGTTTTGTTAAATTTTCATCCAACATATTCAGCAACAGAATTTTTATCTGCTGATGTAATTCAGGCATGTTTTCTTGTGTAATAAAGTGAACTTTTGAATAAATATAAAAAACATCCGTAAGACCACGCAAAGTATTTAGTCCTGCTACATCGAATTGGAGAATAACTCTTTGCCCAATTTCATTGTTTGATGCTAATTCATGTTTCTTTCCCGATGGTATAATAAGAATGTCAAACTCATTCATATTGAATGATATTTCGTCGACTTTAGCAAAATATTTGTTTTTTGTAGGCATTACTATTTCAACAGCGTTATGCCAATGCGCATCATAATTATCGGTGGTGATATTGTTATGGAACAGATAAAAATTATCAAAATCATATTTTACTTCTTCCGGCTTTATTATGTTTTGTTCACTCATTTTTTTGACCACCTCTTTCGCCTTGTTCTGTTAATTACTAAAACTTATAACATAACTTTGTATGATTTGTCAAAAAAAATGTATTGCAATCTAAAAATCCTTGTGCTATTGTAAATTCACAAGGGAAACCGATTTCGGTATCCGTTATAGCTAGTTCACCAGAAAGGAACAATTAAATTATGATAAAAAACCCTGTATTGACCGGGTTTCACCCCGACCCTTGTATGATTTATGTAGACGGCATTTTTTACATTGCCACCTCCACTTTTGAATACTTTCCGGGTGTAAAAATCTCAGCTTCAAAAGACCTTGCAAATTGGGAAACTGTCGGATATCCTCTAAGCGAAAAGCGACTGCTTGATATGGAGGGTAATCCAAAAAGTTGTGGTGTTTGGGCGCCTGCGTTAAGTTATTGTGACGGCCTTTTCTATCTTGTATATACAAACATGAGATACTGGCGCAATCCATATAAGGATTCTCCAAACTACATAACAACAGCAAAAAATATAGAAGGCCCTTGGAGCGACCCGATTTATATCAATAGCTCCGGCTTTGACCCGTCCCTATTTCACGATGACGATGGACGCAAGTATTTTGTCAACATGGAATGGGATTATCGAATGGCAAATCCGTATAATGACTTTGCGCAGTTTTCGGGCATTCTCCTGACAGAACTTGACTCTGTCAGTCTTGAGCCTATTTCTGACCCNGTNAAAATCTTCAAGGGTTCTGAGCGTGGTTTGACCGAGGCTCCGCATATCTATAAAAAAGACGGTTACTATTATTTGTTCACTGCTGAGGGTGGAACAGTTTATGATCATGCCGAAACAATCGCCCGCTCGAGAGATATTCGCGGCGAATACGAACTCCATCCAAACACGCACTTGATTTGCACAAAAGACGCACCGGAATCTCCGATTAGAAAGACCGGTCACGGTTCAATGACTCAATCAAGCGATGGCAGATGGTGGTTTGCTTTTCTTTGCGGTCGTCCGATTGATGGTTCCATGCGTTGTCCACTCGGTCGCGAAACAGGAATCAGTGAAATCGTTTGGGAAGATGACTGGCCTTATCTAAAAAGCAAAACTACAGTTCCCGATGAGTATTTTGAAGGATACGGCACACAGAAGCCTCGGGAGAAAACCAATTATGATTTTAGCTCTAAGGCGTTTAGAGATGATTTCATGTCGGTTCGTTCATGGCCAAAATACTCCACCCTAGATAACGGGGCTCTAAGACTTTGGGGCGGCAATTCTCCATGTTGCAACTTTGAGCAGGGCTTGCTTGCGCGCAGACAGCAGGACTTTAATTTCACTGTGACTACTTCCCTAAGTCTGCATGGCAAAAGTTTTCAGCAAATGGCAGGTCTGATGTATCGTTATGATGAAGATACTTATTATTTCCTTCGTATTTCTCATGATAAGGCAGCAGGCACAACATCATTGGGTCTATTATGTTCCGATGCTAAGAACTTTGCCATTCCGGTTGACATTGAAATTCCAACACCAAATTGCGACATTCATATGAAACTGGTCGTTAGGCGTAGGCGTGGTGTTTTCTCATACTCATTAGATGGGGATAATTATGCAGATATTCCACTTGAGATAGATGTTAGCACTTTGTCTGATGATTACGCTGATCCCTTGGGCTTTACCGGTGCTTTTGTGGGTATGTATTGTGCTGATATGCACGACAAGACCGCATGGGCTGATTTTAAACATTTTGAATATATTCCGGAATAGATTGAAGGATTGATTTTAGTATGACGACAATTTACGATGTTGCATTGGCTTGCGGATTTTCTCCGGCAACCGGGGCAGTTTTTGAGATAGTTTTTTAAGATATTATAATTTGCTCTCCACTTTCAAACATAATTGCTACGGGGCTATTTTCCCATGTTATTATCAGCGTTCCTGTTTTGACTGAAATTGTTGATGGCTCACCTGTGAATTCGTTGCTTACTCCTATTGGGAAATCGTCTGTTAGCGTTGCGTTATCAAGTGGGTATTTTAGACCTTTTATTGTCACGCCTTGGGCTTTGTCTCCCAGTGTGAAAATTGAAATGATACCTTTTGTGCCCTGTGCAAAGCTGATTTTTTGGTTTGTGATTGCTGTGATACACATGTCTTTTCCCACCAGAATTCCGTTTGCTTTATTTTTATTGATTTTCTTTAGCAGTTGTATATTTGCCAGTGTATGATCCAGTCTGTCGCCTATTGCTCCGTCAATAATGAAAGTTTCTAA
>JGI20163J15578_10000274_pt1 | contig 21430 bp, 16 predicted proteins | sample TergutCu122P1_FD_15578 | JGI IMG/M metagenome (IMG submission 15578)
AAATCTCCCTTCTACGATTCTTGTTCCTTGCTCACGATTTTATCATAATCTTAGGAAAATAGCTAGTATAGCGTAAGCTGAAACTTGATAGCTTTTCTTTCAAAACTATAATATAATGATAACAGCGACAAAAGGTCATATTTTCATGCTCGCATGAAATGCGTAGCAATCCGTATCATGTGACCGACAAATTTCATTTGCCGGATAACCATATAATGATAAAAGCGACAAAAGTTATTTTGCCGCTTAAGTGTACTAATTTGGAAAATAGGCAAACACTAAAGGAGAACTTCTATGCACTACAGCGACTATAAAACCATCCTTTCCCCAAAAAATGGCATGAACGTATACCGTGGTTGTTCCCATGGTTGTATTTATTGTGACAGTCGAAGTGCTTGTTATCAGTTCACCCATGATTTTGAAGACATCGAAGTAAAGCGAAATGCGGTACAGATTTTTGAAGAACAACTGAAAAGGCGAAGAAAACCGTGTATGATTTCTACGGGAGCAATGACCGACCCATATATCCCTATAGAGAAGGAACTGCAAATAACACGACAGTGTTTAGCGCTCATTGAAAGATACGATTTTGGCATCAACATATTAACGAAATCAAATCTTATCCTGCGTGATGTAGATTTGTTACAAGCCATCCATCAAAAAACAAAATGTGTTGTCGAAATTACTTTGACCACTCACGACGAAAAGTTATGCTCCATTTTAGAACCCAACGTAGCTTCCACTAAAGAACGTTTTGCGGTATTAGAAATCTTACGAGATATGGGTATTCCTACCGTAGTGTGGCTTACCCCACTCCTTCCCTTTATTAATGATACGAGGGAAAACTTGGCCGGCATCCTAGATTATTGTATTCGGGCAAAAGTATATGGCATTATCCACTTTTCCTTTGGAACCACTATGCGCGAAGGTAGCCGAGACTATTTCTATCAACAACTAGACAGCCACTTCCCGGGTCTGAAAAAGCGGTATCAAAAAACTTTTGGCAACAATTATATTTGCCCAAGTCCCAATCATCGTGAGTTATCACAGTATTTCAAAAAAACATGTCAGAGCAATAACATCATCTGCAACGACCATGAGGTTTTTGAATACATGCATACGTTTGAAACCAAAGAAAAGCAAATGACTATTTTTGACCTGCTTTAAATACTAAAGATGCTCCCTCGTACTGATAACGTACCAATGGTCCAAAACGATTAAAGCCGTGTGGTGACGAGGTGGTGTCCGCCGGAAAACCAAACCCTGCCGTGTCCGGTTGGGGAACTACACTACCTTCCAAGAGTTGTTCAGCTAAGGTGACAGGTTTGGTAGACTGGGGCCTTGCGGTGCCGGTCTTACCAAACCAGGCGATAAAGTCTGGTAAATATGTTTTGTTGAATAAACCTTGACAATGCTATGGCATAGAGATATAATCGACAAAAATAGTCGCAAAACAAGGAGGATTAAATATGGCCAATTACGACATCTCCAACTATGTAAAGGAAAGCCCTGCCAGAGTACGTGCTTTGATTCGGCAAGGCGAAATCAAAATCCCTACCGCCGGCATGTGTGCCGATTATGCTCAGGCAAACCTAGCTATTCTACCGGCAGAATACGCCGCAGATTTCAAGGAATATGCCAACAAAAACCCCTTCCCCATTCCGATTCTGGAGATTGTCGAAGGTTCTCCTTTGACAAAGCTGATGGCAAAAGATGGCAACATTGTCACTGACATCCCGGAGTATTTTATCTATCGTGATGGAAAGTTTTCTGAGCGACTTTACGACGCTAGTGAATACTGGAAAGATGATTATGTTGGATTTTTAATTGGCTGTAGCTTTTCTTTTGAGGAAGCGCTGATGAAAGCCGGCATTGAGATGCGTCATATCGCGACCGGACGCAATGTCTCCATGTACAAAACCAATATTATGACCGAAAAAGTAGGACCTTTTGAAGGTCCCATGGTTTGTAGTATGCGTCCGATGACGCCGGAGCACGCCAAACTTGCTTATGAGATTACCGCCGCCATGCCTAACGTACACGGCGCTCCTATTCATACGGGAGACCCAACTAAGATTGGGGTTGCTGATATTAGCAAGCCGGATTATGGAGAGGCAGTACCCTTTAACGAAGGCGAGATTCCTGTCTTTTGGCCTTGTGGCGTAACTCCCCAAGCAGCAATTGAAAATGCCAAACCACCAATTGCTATTACTCATTCCCCGGGACATATGTTTATTACTGATATCCCGAATAGTATTCTTAATGACTTTTTGGAAGAGCATAAGTAAAGCCTCTCTACTTGCTGTGCAAGGGGCGTGTGCCTGTCTGACAAGCAGGATAGTGTGAAAAATAAATTTTTCACACCCAAGTGTTGTGCAACGCTTGCAAAGCAAGCGTGTGCCAAACTTTTATGCAACTTTGCGAGCAAAGTTTTGCATCTTGAAGATGCAAACAGCGCAAGAATGGGGATTTTCATGAGATGATTCGGGCGTCAGCACGCTTTGGAAAATAGACTCCTTACGCCCCTTTGCACATAAAACAAGTAGTCATTTGGTCAAATTAACACTCTTGATAAATCCTCTTCAGATTATCCAAGCTAACTACTGTACCATAATAGCAGTCTTCCATCCCTTCGTATTCGACAAAAATATCACCGTCGTAACCCGAATGCTTTATCGTTCCAATAATTCCTCTGATATCCATATCACCCTGTCCTAAGATAGAACCTCTCAAATATTGACCATTAGCTGAGCGAAACCATGAACCTGAGCAATCAAACTGAGTAGCATCGCCGGGATCTTGATTTCGGATATAGAAATCTTTCATATGAATTACTTTCGCAAAAGGAATCATCTTCTTGGTAGTAATTGTCGTGTCTTCGTCCATGCAAATATAATTCCCCACATCTAATAGATGGCCGAAATTTTCCGCCTTGACACTCTTAAGTACAAGTCTCACTCGCTCGCTTCCATTCACATGAAATCCGTGATTTTCCAGTAAAACTTTAATGCCCAATTTTTCACCGTGGGCAGCTAAAGTTTCATATGTTTTAGATATAACCGGCAACTCTTCGATAAAGGTTTCGATGGTGTTTTCTTCGATTGGACGCCGGTAACCGGCACAGTCACATCGGAATGTAGATATGCCAAGTTCTTTGGCGCTTTCCATGTGGTTAATTACACGCTTCATCTCATTTGCATACTCATTGTCGCTAAGCTGTAAAAAATCTGCATTCAAGGAATAATGCTTAAGGGGAATGCCATACCATGAGGCAACTTTTTTCATCCGACCGGCCAGCCCTTTGTCAGCCAAAAGGTCAAACCCGAAAGGCACAATCTCAATCACCTCAGCCCCCTGTTGACACAACCATTCTACCGCCGCTTCCGGGATGAGTTTTCCACTCATAATCAATCGGCTAATACTATAGATACTTACTCCAAATTTCGGCATATTGCTTGTTCCTCCTCTTTCGGTTTCTAACAAATGCGTAACTGTTCAGAAGAACACCTCAAAAAGCTTCGCTTTTTTCGGTTGGGCTGAGCGCCGAAAACATATTTCACAAAAAATTTCCAACTGCAAGCAATGCGGTAGAAAAAAGTTCTACCTTCCTAGCTTGCATGTCTATTTTTGAGAAATATGTGCTCTTCTAAACAGTTACAAAATTACTAAGAAATCTGCAACTCAAATTTTGTGACTAACTCCGCCGGCGTAAGCGCTTTTTTCTCTTCCCCGGAAACATCTAGGATTACTTCGCCAAGGTTAAGCATAATGAGTCTGTCCCCATATGTAATCGCATCACTCATATTGTGGGAAATCATCATTGTGGTAATATCTTGCTTTTCCACTAATTTCTTTGTGATTTCCATCACCTGCCGGGCAATCTTAGGGTCAAGGGCGGCCGTATGCTCATCCAGCAACAATAACTTTGGTTTCTGTAGGGTCGCCATCAGTAATGTCACTACTTGCCGTTGTCCGCCGGATAATAGAGACGCTTTTCTACGTAACATGTTTTCCAACCCGAGGTCAAACTCGGCCAGCTTTTCCTTGAAAAAGGCAATATCCTTTTTCCGAATCGCCATGCCAAGCCCTCGCATTTTGCCCCGGGAGTAAGCTAAGGCCATATTTTCTGCGATGGTAAGTTCAGGGCAAACACCAAAATTCGGGTCTTGATAAACCCGAGCTATGATAGCCGCCCGAGCACTGTGACTTCTTCGCCCGATATCTTCCTCGTCAAAAAATATAGAACCGGTAGTAGGGCGGATATTCCCGTTTATGATATTGAAAAGGGTGGTCTTTCCGGCCCCATTCCCCCCAATAATTGTAATAAACTGTCCTTCCGGAATATGAAGATCAAGGGGTTTTAGGACTTCATTCTTCTCGAAACCATTGTCATAAGTTTGTGATATATTTTTAAGCTCGATCATTTGGCCTCCTTTTTAAGTTGCCGGAAAAAAGTTGGCGTAGTTTAGGAATACATAAAGCACCCAAAGCAAATACAGCGGTAAGTAAACGAGTCCAATCAGCACTTAACAAACCGGTGGCAATGACCATCGAAATACAAATAAAGTAAATAAAGGAGCCTAGAGAAATAAAAATGAAACGGGTTAACAAGCTTACACTCTTTGGTGTGATAATCTCACCAATTACAAGAGAGGCAAGGCCGATAATCAAAACACCGGTCCCTGAGTTTACATTTGCTCCACTTTGCTGCTGTGCCACCAACGCACCGGCTAAACCAATAATACTATTGGAGACAATAAAGGCCGATATTTTCCGACTATCTGTGTCCACCCCATTGGAACAAGCCATATGCTCATTATCGCCGGTGGCACGAATGGATAGTCCAAAGGAAGTGCTATACAAAAAGAACAAAATAGCAATAATCACAACTAAAACAATCGCCCCGATAATTATGTATGACCAGAGCAGGGAATTAAAAGGTCGCATTCCAAGTAACACCAACTGCGCTCGCACCGGCGCAAAGATAAAGCGATCAAGCGGTGCCGAAATATTACTGCCCCCCATGACGAATAAATTAACCGAAAACAAGGCCAAGGTTACCAATAAGCCTGAGATGATACCATCTATCTTCAGCTTTGTGTGAATCAGGCCGGTGGTAAGTCCGGCAACCGCTCCTCCGACAGGTGCAACAAGTAAAGTTGTCATAAAATGGGCACCATTATACAACATCGTCATGGCGATTACGGCACCAAAAGCAAATGTCCCTTCAATGGTCAAATCAGGTTTTTTCATAATCCGTAGGGATAAGAAAACGCCGATTGCCACCGGAGCGTACAATAGTCCTTGCCCTAAACTTCCATATAATGTAGTTAATAGAATACTAATTGTCATTTAGTGTGTCCTATCTGCTCGCTCTACTAATGAACTTGGAATAGTAAATCCAATATAGTCCGCCTCTGTTTGATTGATGTATAATGCCAGTGATGCGGCGGTGGGTGAATAAAAGTCGGCCGGCCAAGTATCATTAACCAAGATATTAAAAGCAATATCAGCCGCCGCTGCCCCATTGGCCGCAAAATCAACTGATAGTGAAGCTAGCGCCCCACCTTCGACGATTGGTAAATCAGCCACCACAACCGGTAAACGACGCTCCGGATCTTGACTGCGATTTAAGTTTTGCACCATTTGAATCTGCCCGGTAATTTGATTATCTTGTGGGATATAGATGGCGCGAATGGTTGGGTCGGCAGCGATATTGATAAAATGCTGAGTAAGATGCTCTAAACCGTCGGCCGGGATACCAAAAGGCACAATTGTATCTGCCGGGGCAACTGCTTGTAATCGCCCAAGAGAAGCCACGGAATTGTCTTCATCAGTAGTATACAAAAAGGCCACGCGGTTTTCGGCATTTAATGAACTTCCTATTAATTCCTCTAGCAAGTCTACTTGGGTATCCATCGGTAAGGCACTTGATGAACCGGAGGAAATATCCGAAATTAACCCCGCCCCAATCGGGTCAGTAATAATCCCAAACACCAATGGTATCTCTGCATGAGTTGCCACCGGTAGTGCTTGCTGGGAGGCACTTGTTCCCATTGAGAATATCAGATCCACCTCTTGCGCGGCGAAGTTATTTGCGATGGTGGTAGACATCGCCGGATCTCCCGCTGCATTCTGATAATCAAAACTCACTTCAAATCCTTCGGCTTCCATAAGCTCGGTCAGCCGTTCTACGAACCCCGGATAACCTAGCGCAAAGGCCGGAATTTGGGCCCCGGATAATATCCCGATGGTGAATTCCTGATTGTTGTCTTCTGCGCAACCACTTAGTCCCGCCAAACATACTACCATAGTTAAGATTACTGCTACAATTATTCTTAGCTTTTTCATAACACACTATCCTCCTATTTTTTCTCATTCTACAAAACACACCACAAAACAGAGTGCGTTCCGTCTTTTATTTTATAAGTTATGACCGGCTTTGTCAATTCATATTTGTATAATTATTCATCTATACAGAGGAAAGTAAGAGAGATTGTTTGTAAGACGTGGCTTTTTGCTACTTTTCCACTACTTTTTTGTATCATGATAGTACAATAGAGTTTCGCTTGCGAAACTCTAGCACCGCTTCGCGTCATGCGCTTGAACATTAGCAGTTCAAGCTTCTTGCTTATGTGACAATTGCATTTGGCGAAGCGTGCGCATCCCTAGTGGAGCGCTTTTTATTTGAAAGGAGATTTCAGAGAAATCTCCTTCAAATAAAAAACCCCTATAAACACTGTGTTTACAAGGGTCTCAACATTTTGCTTCAATGCGGAAGAAGGGACTCGAACCCTCACGAGCATATTGCTCACAAGATCCTTAGTCTTGCTCGTCTGCCAGTTCCGACACTTCCGCCTAATGGCTATAATACTACAGTAATGGCTCTATTGTCAACACTTTGAAGTATATAAATCACAAAAAGGATGATGCTTTTAACGGCATCACCCTTAATAAAACATAACTGTAGGACAAATTCTCTATGTTACTTTATGCTACTTTCTGTTTCGCCAATTCTGCTAAAGTAGCAAAACCTTCTTTATCACTTACCGCCAATTCGGCCAGCATCTTCCGATTCATATCGATTTCCGCCAGCTTTAAACCATGCATAAATCGACTGTATGAAATCCCATTCATTCTCGCTGCTGCATTGATACGAGCAATCCATAATTGTCTCATCTGACGCTTACGTTCTTTTCTGCCGGCATAAGAAGTTGCCAATGCTCTCATTACCGATTGTTTCGCTACTCTATATTGTTTCGAACGTGCTCCGCGATAACCTTTTGCTAACTTTAATACTTTATTATGTTTCTTTTTAGCGCTTACTCCGCGTTTAATCCTTGCCATTTCTTAGTTCCTCCTTAATATATGTGGTCCCTTGCTCTAAAGCTCGATTAGACCTTGATATGTTATTTGTTTGAGCTGACAATACCTCGGCTATGTTAGTCCCTAAGTTTGACTAAATTTCGTAAGGAAGTTACTAGCCCTTCCCTCGATAATGCCTCGTTTGCATTCTCAGCCTAGCTTACAGATATGGTAAAATCTTTTTCATATTTTTCACATTAGAATCGTCTGTTATCGTAGACTGTCTAAGGTTTCTTTTTCTCTTCGGAGACTTTTTGGTTAAGATATGGCTTTTATAAGCTTTATTTCTCTTTAATTTCCCTGTCCCGGTTACCTTAAAGCGCTTTGCTGCCGCACTCTTTGTTTTGATTTTTGGCATGTTTTGAATCCTCCTTAATGAAACCACCTTATGTGGCACTGCTTCTTTTTTTATTTTAACGTTTATCAGTTAAAACCATAGTCATACTCCTGCCTTCCATCTTGGCAGGTTTTTCAACCGTTGAAATATCTTCCAACTCTTTCGCAAAGTCATCCAAAATATGTTTGCTTTTTTGCACATGAGCCATTTCACGGCCGCGAAAACGTAAGGTTATCTTTACTTTATTTCCCTTTTCAAGGAATTTTCTGGCATTGTTAACCTTCGTATTCATATCATGGACGTCAATATTTGGCGAGAGACGTATTTCTTTTAGTTCAACAATCTTCTGCTTTTTCTTTGCTTCTTTCTCTCTTCTGGTCAGATCGTATTTGTACTTTCCGTAGTCGATGATTTTACAAACCGGTGGCTTAGCAGTAGGCGCAATTTTCACTAGATCTAGTTCGGCCTCATCTGCTAATCTTTGTGCTTCCCGCGATGACATAATCCCCAACTGTTCTCCTTTTTCCCCAATCAAGCGAACTTCCTTATCCCTGATTTGTCCATTAATCATTAAATCGTTAATTGTTGTGTCCCTCCATCGATAAAAGTAATTTTTTTAAGTTTCGACGCATCAAAAAAGATGGATATGAAAATCCACCCAACTGAAACGCTTCACATTCCTAATGAAATGTGCTACAATCAATATCGAACCAATAGTCACCCAATTGTGCTATGGTGAGAGTGGATACTCTACTTTCTTTTTTTAAAGACGAACGTATAATATTTATACGTTTCGTATTTATACGCAACAATTAATGTATCATATTTATGTCGGCTTGTCAATGGCCATTTCATTTTTTTTGTAGCCTACAGATTGGAGAGACTTAACATGAAAAACTTCACCATCCCAAAAGATTACCGTTCCCCTTTAACCATCCGTGAAACCGAGGTTGCCATTAAGGAAATTAAAGACCATTTTGAACGGGCACTGGCAAAATCGCTTCATTTGACCCGTGTTTCGGCACCACTTTTTGTGACTCCGGAATCCGGACTAAATGACACATTAAATGGCGTGGAGCGCCCCGTCACTTTTGGCATCAAAGAGCAGGATGAAGCCACCGCAGAGATTGTCCACTCTTTAGCAAAATGGAAAAGACACGCGCTAAAGCAGTATGGTTTTCATTCCGGCGAAGGGTTATATACCGATATGAGTGCAATTCGTCGGGACGAAGATACGGACAATACCCATTCTTTATATGTTGACCAATGGGATTGGGAAAAAATCATCTCCAAAGAAGAAAGAAACATGGAAACCTTGGAATATACCGTGCGTAAAGTTTATCAAGCGCTAAAGGATACCGAGTATTATCTTTGCAAGCGATATAACTATATTGAATCCCTACTACCGGATGATATATATTTCATCACCTCACAAGAGCTGGAGGATATGTTTCCAAATTGCTCTTCCAAGGAACGAGAATATCGCATTGCCAAAGCTAAACGTGCCGTCTTTATTTCCCAAATCGGTCGTAACTTGTCTTCCGGCAAACCACATGACGGACGAGCGCCAGACTACGATGACTGGTCACTAAATGGAGATATTATCGTATATTATCCGGTTCTGGATATTGCCTTGGAACTTTCATCGATGGGCATTCGGGTGGATGAAGATACATTGCTTCGTCAATTGAAGCTATCTGACTGCGAAGAACGAACTACCCTGCCATTCCATAACTCTTTATTAAATGGTGAGTTGCCTTATACCGTCGGTGGTGGTATCGGTCAATCACGAATTTGCATGTACTACCTACGTAAAGCCCACATAGGTGAGGTCCAATCCTCTTTGTGGCCGCAGGAAACGCTGGATTATGCGAGTAAACATGGCATTTCATTTCTATAAGATAAACTGTAATTGTTAGAGAGGTATCTACTTATGGCAGAATCAAAAGATATTCCCATGTCGTCTCCTTCAAATGAAGATAATGCCTTAGTGTTAACAGAAAATAAGGACGCCCTAACGGAGGTTTTGAATTTATTATTAGAGCTGGGAAACATTGATATTGAAGAAACCATTTCGCGATTCTTAAAATTTACCGGTTCTCATACTCGAGCCAGCCGTGCCTATATATTTGAGTTACTTTCTGATGATATAATTTCCAATACCTATGAATGGGTTGCCGATGGCATTCCCTCAAATATTCAAGCTATGACGATGCTCCCTAAGGATGATTTTTTCACATATCTTTTGGAACAAGGCTTAATTGCGGAAGACATTCGGACGCTTCCTGATTTTCTGCAGAACAGTCTAAATAGATACGGCGTCAAGGCAATTGCCGCAATACCGATTACTTTAAACAATAAGACCATTGGCTTCGTCGGTTTTATCGATACGGTAAGACATCGCCTCTATTCATACGAGGAACATTTACTCTTGCATCATTTCGCTGATATGGCAACAATCTTGCTAGAGAGACGTAATAACGAGCGGATGATTACCAACAGTATTCAAATCATGCAGACCGTTACCGACAATGTCCAAGGTCTAATCACTGTTTCCGATTTGCAATCCAAAGAGCTACTCTTTGTCAACAGTAGCGTGGCTGCCTTACTAGGGAAAACGGTAGACGAAGTTGTAACTGAACACATTCTGATTTGTGATGCTTGCAAGATTGCTTTGGATATCTCCTGTGATAACTGCCCCCACAATGCCAATGACGAAGAAGGCTTGGACGGGGTGTTAGAACGTTCTTCGTGGGAATGCGAAAGTCTCGCCCAAGGGAAATGGTATTTGGCGCAGAATTCGTATGCTACCTGGATAGATGGACGAGATGTATTGATCGAAAACCTTACGGATATTACCCGGCAAAAAGAATACGAAATGCAATTGGAATACATTGCTTCTCGTGATGGTATGACAGGTATCTATAATCGCGAGTGGGGACATCGTTTCATCCAAGCGTTTATTGATAATTCGGTGGCATTGCACACCCTTACGTTTATTGATATCGACGGACTAAAAAAAGTAAACGATGTACATGGACATAAAGCCGGTGATTCAATGATTTTAAAAATCGTTGAGCTGATTAATAAACATGTTCGCAAAGGAGATATTTTTTGTCGCTGGGGCGGAGATGAATTTATTTTGATTACTCCCGGCGGAATAGATTCTGCCAATTTGATACTAGAGCGCATAAAAAAGGCATTGACTATCTATAATGAAAGTAAGTCAACACCTTATCTTATTGATTTTAGTTATGGTATGGCGGAGATTGACCCCAAACGGGAGCAAACTTTGGATTCTATCATCCAAGAAGCGGACAACCTCATGTACAAACACAAGACGTCGAAGTAGTTAGTACAGCGTAACACAGGTTAGACGCTATTGTTCTTTCTGGTTTTAGATATCTCTTACGTTAAAGGAGCTGCTTCGATGCTCTTTTCCTCTATCAACGCCCACAGCTCTTCTCGACCTTGTTTAGTTACCGCGGAAAATGGAATGAGCTTGCCATCCCCTGCCATCTGCAATTCCTCTTTCACCATTTTTATATGTTTTTGAATCTGACTTCTTTTTAGTTTATCCACTTTAGTGGCCACAATAATCGGTTGATAGCCATGACTGACAATCCAATCATACATCTTTTTATCATCCATGGAGGGAGCGTGGCGAATATCTATCAGTAAAAATACCCCTTTTAACTGTTTTGAACCGTGGAGGTAGCGTTCAATCAAGCGCCCCCACTGTTCTTTTGCTTTGAGGGGCACCTTTGCATAGCCGTATCCCGGTAAATCCACCAGATAAACTTCTTGGTTGATGTTATAGAAATTGATAGTTTGGGTTTTACCCGGTGTGGAAGAGGTACGAGCAAAAGACTTGCGGTTTAGCAAAGCATTTATCAACGAGGATTTCCCTACATTGGAACGGCCGGCAAAGGCAATCTCCGGTTTATCATTTTCCGGTAAGATACTGGTGATTCCACACACGGTTTCTAGTTCTAAACTGCGAATAACCATCTCCTTAGACCTCTACCAGTGCCGTCTTCAACACTTCTTCCATCGTTTCTACCGCAATAATATCCATGCCATCGGTAATCTCATCTGACAATTCATTTACGGCGGCGATGGTTTCCTTAGGAATAATCACTGTCTTTATACCGGCGTTTTTAGCCGCCAACAGCTTCTCTTTCAAACCACCTACTGCCAGTACACGACCACGTAAGGTCACCTCGCCGGTCATCGCCACATCGGCGCGTACCTTTCGTTTAGTGATGGCGGACAGCATTGCCGTAGCCATAGTAATGCCGGCCGAAGGACCATCTTTTGGCACAGCACCTTCCGGAATATGCAGATGAATATCATGGGTACTAAAGAAATCCGGTGGAATCTCATACTCATTGGCAATTGAACGGATGTAACTTACGCCCGCTTGGGCAGATTCTTTCATCACATCTCCCATCTGACCGGTGAGTACCCACTCTCCTTTGCCGGGCATGACATTAACTTCAATCTGTAAGGTGTCGCCGCCCACACTGGTCCAAGCTAATCCGCGGACAATTCCGACGTCATCGGTGGTATTCATCATTTGATAGGTGAATTTTTCGCGACCAAGATAAGTTTCGATGTTATCATCAGTTACCGTAATATTCTTTTCCCTCTTTTTATTCCCGGTCGTAATGATTTCTTTTGCCGATTTACGACAGATATTGCCAATTTCTCGCTCCAACTGACGAACGCCGGATTCCTTTGTATAATTTCGCGCTATTTTCCCAATGGCTTCGGGGGTTATCGTCAATTGTGAGGGTTTCAAGCCATGCTTTGCCAATTGTTTGGGAATCAAATGCTCTTCTGCGATGTGAAATTTCTCATTTTCTGTATAACTACTAATTTCGATGACTTCCATTCGATCCAGCAGTGGACGGGGAATGGTTTGCAAGGTGTTGGCTGTGGTCACAAAAGTAACTTCTGATAAATCTAAGGGAACCTCTAGGTAGTGGTCACGGAATTTGCGATTCTGTTCACTATCCAACACCTCCAGTAAAGCCGAAAACGTATCTCCTTTATAATCGGTACTGACTTTGTCGATCTCATCCAATAACATCACCGGGTTTTTCACCCCGGCGGTGCGCATCCCGGCGGCAATCCGTCCCGGCATGGCTCCGATATAAGTCTTACGGTGACCACGAATCTCTGCTTCGTCTCGAACTCCTCCTAAGGAAATTCGTACATAAGGGGTTTTTAAGGAGGTGGCTAACGATCGTACAATCGATGTTTTCCCGGTTCCCGGCGGTCCTACCAAACAAAGAATTGGGCTCTCACCTTTTTTTGTCAAGGAGCGTACCGCCAAGAATTCTAAAATTCTCTCTTTTACCTGTTCTAAACCATAATGCTCTCGTTCTAATATTTTTTCGGCACTTTGAATATTGTTACTGATTCTCGCCATTTTATCCCAGGGCATTTCCAGCAAGGTTTCGATATAGGTGCGAATCACACCACTTTCAGCCGGACTTTGCATCGAGCTTTTGAAGCGATTAATTTCTTTGGTAAGTTTCTCTTTCACCTCTTTTGGTGCTTTCAACTCTTTTGTCGCTTTCTCGAACTCTTCTGCATCAGAGATGGTATTATCCTCTCCCAATTCTTCACGGATTAGTTTTAATTGCTCCCGTAAAATATAATCCCGTTGGTGTTTATCCACTCGTTCTTTTACTTTTTGCTGAATCTCTCCTTTAATATTAATGATTTGAATCTCATTCACCATCTTAAAAGCAAGGGTTTCATACCTTTTCCAGAAATCCACCTCATTCAAAATATCCTGCAAGTCGATGTAAGACAACGGAATATTGGCGGCAATCTCATTTACCATCTTTGGTAAATCTCTTGCTTCTAGTAATTGGGAAACTTCCTCTTTGGAAATTTTTCCATTTTTACTCGCATACTCCACAAAGATTTCTGTAAGTCCTCGTTTCATCGCCTGACTATTAATGTCGTCCGGAATATACAAGTGCTTTTCATTGATTTCCGCAATCTTTCCCAGCATGTAAGGTCGATCGTGTACTAACTGAGTCAGGATACCTCGTGTTTCACCGGACACCAGCACTCGTACTACTTTTCTGGGTAGTTTTACGATTTGCTTGATCGTAGCAATTGTACCAACCTCATATAAATCCTCCGGGGTTGGATTTTCTATTTCCATATCTCTTTGAGTTACCAAAAAGATTTTTTGATTTGTTTCCATCGCTTTTTGAACTGCCAAAGTAGAACGGGCACGGCTCACGTCAAAATGAACCACCATTTCCGGCAGTATCGTCATACCACGTAATGCAACGATTGGAAGATGTGTTGTTCTGTTATCCATAGATTTTTCCTGTTCTATCTTCTTGGCCTACGCACTTTCTGATGCTAAAAATGTCTTTCGCTCTTCGCCATCACGCTCATACAGCGGTCTGCCGCCTTTTACGGTCTCTCTCGTGATTAGGCAAGCCTTAATAGTAGTGTCGGATGGCACACGAAACATCGTTTCCATCATTATATTTTCCATGATTGCTCTAAGACCCCTGGCACCGGTTTTTCGCGCCAGAGAAGTTTTCGCAATCTCTTTGAGTGCATCTTTTTCAAATTCTAGTCTGACGCCATCTAGTTCCATCAGTTTTTGATATTGTTTTACGATTGAACTTTTGGGTTTAGTCAATATTTTGATTAACGCTTCTTGATCTAATGCTTCTAAAGATACCGTTACCGGGAGGCGACCAACTAATTCCGGAATCAAACCAAATTTAACCAAATCTTGCGGCAAAATATGACTTAACACGGCATTAACATTTTTCTCTTGTTTTGAAGTGATCTCTGCATTGAATCCGATATTTTTCTTATCTATGCGTGCTTCAATAATCTTCTCAATCCCTTCAAAAGCACCACCACAAATAAACAGAATATTATTGGTATCAATCTGAATCAATTCTTGATGGGGATGCTTTCTTCCTCCTTGCGGTGGTACCGAGGCAATGGTTCCTTCAATGATTTTCAGTAGAGCTTGTTGTACCCCTTCGCCGGAAACATCGCGTGTAATAGACGGATTTTCTGATTTTCTGGTTATCTTATCAATCTCATCGATGTAGATAATGCCGTACTCAGCACGCGCCACATCACCATCAGCCGCTTGAATGACTTTTAGCAAAATCGTTTCTACGTCTTCTCCCACATATCCGGCTTCGGTTAATGCGGTGGCATCAGCGATAGCGAAAGGTACATTCAATACTTTTGCCAGCGTTTGGGCGAGATAAGTCTTCCCGCATCCGGTTGGTCCCAGCAACAAAACATTGCTTTTTTGTAATTCTACACCCAATTCTTGCCCGGCCATAATACGTTTATAGTGATTATATACGGCCACAGATAACACTTTTTTTGCTTCTTCTTGACCGATTACATAGTCATCTAGGAACGCTTTTAACTCCTCCGGAATTAAAAGATTGATTCCGAAAAATTCGCTTTCATGGGGTTCTTCTTCATAGGCCAGCTCTTCTTCTAAAATCTCTGCACATAAATCAATGCATCGATCACAAATCAGCACCCCTTCCGGACCGGATACAAGTTTCCGCACATGACTTTGTGGTGCATTACAAAAAGAACATTTTACCGTATCATTAATTATTCTCCCTGCCATTTTTAAATCCTTCTTTCTTTCTTTGCTAATATTGCTTTTTCCTCTAATGCTCGGTCGTTTCTCGTTCTAACGTTCGATAGCATCTCGCTTCATTCTAAGCCTCAGTGCCTTGAAATGACTTCATCAATCAATCCGTATGCTTTGGCTTCTTCAGCGGTCATGAAATTGTCACGGTCGGTATCTACATTAATACGCTCTATATCTTGTCCGGTATTTTCAGCCAACATGTGGTTTAGTTTATCACGTAATTTCAAAATACGTTCCGCCGCTATTTGAATCTCTGTTGCTTGTCCGCGGGCACCACCTAACGGTTGGTGAATCATTACTTCGGCATTAGGAAGGGCAAAACGTTTTCCTTTGGCGCCCCCCGCCAATAAAAACGCGCCCATACTTGCGGCCATTCCTATACATACGGTAGATACATCACATTTGATATACTGCATCGTGTCATAAATCGCCATCCCGGCAGTAATAGACCCACCCGGACTATTGATGTAAATTTGGATGTCTTTATCCGGATCATCTGCCTCCAAAAACAACAATTGAGCGATTACGATACTGGCTGATACATCATGTATCTCTTCTCCGAGAAAAATTATTCTCTCTTTTAATAATCTCGAGTAAATATCATACGAGCGTTCACCACGACTGGTTTGCTCGATTACATAAGGGACTAAACTCATCTTTCTTCCTCCTAATTTATAATGTGGTGCCCTAGGCGGTAGAACTCTTGCTCATTGAAATTTTCAAGTTCAATGAGATTCCTTATATGCAGTTCTACCTTCATGAGCGCGGCAATACCTCGCTAAGGTAGTTCCCTGCTCTAACGTTCGATAAAATCCCGCTGCATTCTCAGCTCGCGATGGCATGCTCCGCGAGTAAGGTAATTGCCTCTTGTACCGCAATATCTTCTTTCAAGCGGGCTTGTTCTTCTTCACCCATAAATTCTTTGATTTTATCAATTTCCATTTGATAGGCATCGGCCATTTTTTGTAGTTCTTCTTCTAACCGTTCGTCAGAAACTTCGATTTTCTCGGTTTTGGCGATTTCTTCGAGTACCAAGCGAGTTTTAATGCGCTTTTCAGCCATTGGGCGAAGATCTTCTAACATCTTTTCTTCGGTCAATCCGGTATACTGAAAATATTGCTCCATGTTTAATCCTTGTTGTTGCATCCGTCGTGCCTGATCTTTAAACATCTGCCGCGTTTCAACATCTATCATCGGTTCCGGAATATCCATCGTAGCGTTTTTAATGGCTAATTCTACTACTTCATTCTCCTTTTGTGTTTGCGCTTCCTTTTCTAATTGAGTCATAAGAGTTTTCCGAACATCCTCTCGGTATTCTTCCAAGGTTTCAAACTCTGAAACATCAGCCGCGAACTCATCATCCAACTCGGGTAACTCTTTTACATTAATCTCATTTATCATACATTCAAAAATAGCATCTTTGCCGGCTAGATCTTCGGCAGGATATTCATCCGGGAAGGTAACCTCTACTTCTAGTTCATCGCCAACCTCTGCCCCAATCAATTGCTCTTCAAAACCGGGGATAAAAGAGTTGGAACCGATGGTTAATGGATGATTCTCTCCTTTTCCACCTTCAAAGGGTATTCCATCAATAAAACCTTCGTAGTCTAAATCAACGATATCCCCTTCTTGTACCGCTCGATCTGTAATCGAAATCATTCTTCCGCTACGTTCACGCTCTTTGTTGATTTCCGCTTCCACATCTTCGACGGTTACATATGTCTCCATTGCACTTACCGGAAGTCCTTTATATTCTCCTAAGGTTACTTCCGGCTTTACAGCTACCTCCGCGGTGAAAATAAATGGTTTTCCCTTTTCCATCTGGACAATATCTATTTCCGGTTGAGAAACAATTTCTATTTCTGACTCATCATAAGCCTTGGGATATGCTTTTCCAATCATCAGATTAACTGCTTCTTCATAAAAAATCTCCGGACCAAACATTTTTTCTATCATCTGTCGTGGAACTTTTCCTTTGCGAAAACCTGGTAGGCTAATACTTTTTCGTTCTTTAATGTACGCCTCTTGAAGTGCTTTTTCTACTTCTTCTGCCGGTAATTCAATGGTCATTTTCGCCATGTTCTTTTCCAGTTTTTCCACTTGTAAACTCATCTTTTCTTAATCTCCTTTTTTACCAAAGTTGGAATTTTGTGCAAACCAAAACGGGCTACCTTCAGCCCACCGTTCCCAATTATAACACGGATAGTGGTAAATTGCCAGCATTTTCTAAGGATTTATCAGATTAGAAGAGATGAGAATCAAAAGTTAGGGACAAACTCAAAAAACGAGTTCGTCCCTACCTTCACTTAAATCAGGTATTAATTTTGGGAAGTTATACTGCAGGAAATGTAACCATTTCCTGCAGTACAAATAAAACATTTACTCGGGTCTTGCTCCCAGCGCAATCGGGATAATATGTCCTAAATTAATATATCTTTGGTGTAGATTCAAGTCCATCATATTCACCATGCCATCGACCACTACATCGGCGGCGGCACCGCTAAATTCTACATCCATTACGTGGCCTAAGTTGACGTGTCTTTGAAGTAGATTCAAGTCAGCCATATTCACTGTCCCATTATCATCTACATCGCCAAAACGAACCCAAACACCATACAAATCGATATTGCCATCCCCAAATAGAGCAAGGAGTTCTTCAGCGGTAGCATCCTCGATTAGTTCTAGGAGGCCGGCTAGTAGGCATGGACATTCGCCTGCCACCTTTAAGGCCGGCCGCCGCAGGCCATCTCTGAATCTAGCGGATCCATATAGCATCTCATCGTCGAACCAGCCCCGGAAAGCGTAGCCGTGTCGATTGGTTGTGCCATAGATATGACCTAAACGTAAAAGCGCCTCAAACCCATCCCAAGTGGTCGGTTCTGCATCCGGTTCTACCGTCACAACGATGACCGGTCGATCATCTACTTCATCGATTGCGTAATCAGCAAATGCATCCAAAATCGTCTGATTTGCGCTGTAGAGATGGAATGTCAAGGTAAGTTCCGGCTCTTGGGCGCGGCTTTGGGCAAACAGCCAGTCGAACAAATCAACATAACCGATTTCCATCAGCATCTCAAGCTCTTCCCGGTAGCAGAAGTAGCTCGGATGATCTTCGCCCGGAAGGTCGTTCAGCCAGATGTTGTACCTTACCATGTCAGCAAAGCTGTTATACAGCACCGGTGCTTCACTTTCATGCTCGGACCAACCCTGCGCTCCGTAGTTCGGTACTTGCTCAGGGGTCCACTGATTCATCGGCCATGCGAAGGTGTCGTTGTTCCTTAGCGTTGTGAGTCTCGCATACCTCATCAGGGACGCTGCTCCGAATGTCGGGAACTCGAGTTCTTCATCCGGTCTTTGACCGGCCGGCGGGAATGCGCTCGCTCTATCCCAGTTGAAGACTGTACCATGGCCGTAGAGTCCGAAAAACAGCGCAGCACCGGGGTAGCCGCCGGGGCCCGTGCCGCCGCCGTTGTCAAATCTGTGCATAAATGCCCAGTATGCAACATCGGAGAGGTAGGGGGTGTTCAATATTTGGTCCGCGCGCCAGAAACCTCTTGCCGTGCCGATCGGGACTACGGCGGCTGTAAGATCAGCAAGGTTCAGCGCGAATGCGTGTGCGGAGTTTCCGCCGCCGGAGAAACCTGAGACGTAGATACGGTGCGGGTCAACAAGGCCGGCGTCGATCATGCCTTCAATGACTCTGCGCCAGTTCGCCCAGTTGGTCGCTCCCGGATTGGGGCTGACGCCGGCAGGACCTTGTGCTGTCGGGGCAAAGATATGGCTGGCATATCTTTCGGGATTCGCCTGCATTTGCTTAAACAGCGCGATCGCGCCATGCTGTGACCGCAGGGGCGAAAATGCGTCTGTGCCGCGTCCGCCGCCGTGGAAGTAGATATACAGCGGCAGGTTCTTTGCAGGCTCACCGTTTTCATCTCTGTGGATATAATGCGTACCACCGATCATCGGGAGTCCCGGAAGCAGATCCGGAAGTACAAAGCCGGCTGTGAACTGGTCGATTATAGTGTTTACAGCGCGTACGCCGGTGTTGCCGGCATCCTGCTGCGCAAAGAACATCAGGTCAATGTTTGGTCCGTCACCTACTAGTTCGATTGGTGCGCTGTGGATCACAAAGTAGTTTTGCACAGTCGAGTTCGATCCTATCAAAGTCGACGATCCGCGATCTAAGGTCCAGAACTCAAGCTCTACTATGATGAAGCGTCCGCTTTCGGGAGTCGGCGGCAGCGGGTCCGGGTTGTTTCTGCCCCGGCCGACATAACCAAGCGGCACAGGTTCAGTGTTTGTGTATACCCTTGTGACGTTGCGTGAGCCCTGTAATGCTAATTGCCCGGCGGGGGCTACTCTTGTATTCCTGAACGAAACCGCGAAATTATTAACATCTAGCGTAGAGGCAAGTACTTCGTTGCCTTCACCGGCATCGATGATGATCGCGGTCGTAAACTCGCCGGCGGGGAAGTTGTCGTTCCATACGATGAACGGCACTTCTACGGCATCATCGGACACTCTGAATGTCACATGGATTCTACCTGTGCTATCGGTAACATCAGTAAATGTATAGGTATTATTGACTATATATGCGGGGTCAACAACTTCGCCATTTACGGTTACTGTGTCGACCTCAAAGCCGAATGCCGGGAGGAATGTGAATGTCAGGTCTTGACCTTCACTCACCCATACATGACCTGCCAGCGATGTCGGGCTAATCGCTCCATTCATGCCTGCTGATGAGACGACAGAGTGTCTTACACCGGGGTAGTACTCTTCATATATCCTCAGTGGTGCTGCTTCCAGGAATGGCATCACGCCGTCGCCTCGGGAAATGCCCCTGGCTGTGAAACCGTCGGCTCTGCCTTGAAGCGCGAAACTCCAAGCTGCCGCCCCGCCCCAATAATACAGCGACACGATGCCTTCATCTTCATCCAGTACATGCATAAGCAGGCTCTGATTGTTCGGTGTTACTTCAGCATTTGTAGTGTTGATCGGCGCATGGGCTGCCATGTTGCTGCCTTCCCTTCGGAGCGGATGCCGGCCGGCTCCTTCGCCGGGTGCATCGTTGAGCAGATGGAAGCCGGGGCCGGCTCCAAGGCCGATTGCCGGTGCTGCTGTATTGCTGCCCGGGCCAAACTGCCAGATCATATCGGGGGTTACTTCTGATGTGATCCACCTGTCTTCGACAGTTACGGGGGTGGTCGCCTTGCCGGGGATATCCGGCCAAAGGTTTTCTTCTTCTGTAAAGTTGAAGTTGATCCTGGCGTTCGTCAGCGCGCCATGTTCTGACACGACGACATAGTTTCTACCGACTACTACATCAGTCGGGTCAACTTGACGCCACACGCGTTCGGGTCCTACAGACCTTTCCTGTGCTAACAGCCAAGCGAAGATGTTTTTATCCGCGAATGCCTCTTGGCTTGGACCAAATCTGAATTCGGCCTTCAATTCGCCGAGAATCCCGCTAAATACCGCAGCTTCAGATTCATGTGGGGTCCAGTCAAAGTCGAATGTCGGGAAGACGAAAGCTTGGTTGGTCTCCAGTAACGTGAAGTTAGCATCTCTAAATATACCTGTGCTGCCAAGACCGGTACGGAAGTAATCGCCCCAAGTTATCTGCCCCCCCCTTTCACCGGTATGAATATGGAACCAAATTGGAATGTTCAGGATTTCCGGATTCGCATCGATCTGCGCTTGCGACGGCGGCAATCCGGTGTTGGAGGAGAGCGGCGCAATCCCCGCAAGGAATTCCGGATTGCTGTATAAATAGTCTAGTGTTCTATGCGCACCTGCCGAAAATCCGGACATGGTGACGCGATTAGGATCAACTATGCCATCATCGACAAGCCCCTGGACAAAGGCTATCATCGCGTCGATGCCTGCCTGGCCGCCCGCATGGTTTTGCGTTGCTATGATATGCGCGTTATATTGTCCGGGGAATTCTACCTGCCTTCTGGCGAGCATCGCTGCGCCACTCGCTGTCATGAGCGGGGCGAACCAGTCTTCATGTAGTGCTGTGGTTCCGATACCGCTGCCGCCGC
>JGI20163J15578_10000275_pt1 | contig 21394 bp, 19 predicted proteins | sample TergutCu122P1_FD_15578 | JGI IMG/M metagenome (IMG submission 15578)
GCGCCAGGAGCCGATGGTCGCCCAGTACCTAAGACTGGTGATACCGCTAACATGACTCTATGGATGATGATGTTTGCACTAGGACTTCTAGGATTTGCTACGACTTCTACCAAGCTTACAATAGCCAAGAAGACAAAAGCAAAGTCTAAATTGATTGTCATCAGAGACGAACATGATGAAGAGTTGTTTCTCATTAAACCAGAATAATTAAGATTGCAGTAATAAGCAAAAAAGTGAAGCGCATCGGTTAAATCTGATGCGCTTTCACTCTAACACAGAGTGGAAATTTTACAGATTTGATATTTTATGGTACAATAGCATTCTAAAAGAATTAAGTAGGAGAAGAAAATTGGAGATCAAAACATCAGACATAAAAAGTAAATTGAAGGAAACTTTCAAAAGTAGCAATACAAAGCGGTATATTCTCTTGGGGATAGCGGCGCTATGCATTGTGTTAATGGTAGTGGGAGCAGTTCAGGTCATTCGGATACAACTTAACTATCGCCAAAGTGCGGCCCTTTATGAGGAATTAACGGGATTTTTGTGCTTTGAATCTGCCCCAGTGGGAGAAGTTCAAGAGACAGAAGAGGACGAAGATGAGGAAGACTTGGAAGAATTTTACACTTTGCCAGCAGGCGTTACCTTACCAACGGTTGATTTCGATGCCCTTCGAGAGATTAACTCTAACGTTGTAGGATGGATTATTCTTGAGGGAACTCAAATCAATTATCCCGTAGTTCATGGTGACGATAATTACTATTACCTACATCGTTTATTTGATGGTACTTGGAACCCTTCAGGTTCTATCTTTGTGGATGCATACAATGAACGAGGGTTTAGAGAACCACACACCATTATCTATGGCCACCATATGAATGACGGCCAGATGTTTGCAGCCTTGGAATTTTATCGCTCTCAGGATTTTTTTGATGAAAATCCTTATGTGTTTTTGCTGACACCAGAGCGAGATTATGTAATCAGAGTGTTCTCAGGATTTGTTGCAGATCCCAATCTATCTACAGAAAGTTGGAGATATATCTTTCGGGATGAAGCAGACTTGGCGCAATGGATAGACTATACTCGCGGAAGGTCAGAGATTGTAAGCAATATGGAAGTGTTGCCTACCCATCGTTTTGTAACTTTGTCCACCTGTAATTTTGACTTTTGGGATGCTCGTTATGTAGTGGTAGGAAGGCTAATGCCTATAGCAAGATAAAACCAAAGAATTTATGCTGATGGGAATTGAATCTGTATCGATTCAATTTCAGTCAGCAAAAGCTGGCAGGGTTATGTGAACCGCATAGGTTTGAATCCCGCCAGCTTATTATGTTAATAAAAAAACGAATAGTGAGAGAGTAGAAAATCATGAAAAAGAAGATTCTTATGATAACAACTGGAGGAACCATCGCATCTAAAGATACGGAGAAGGGATTGGCTCCTGAATTATCGGACAGTGAGATGTTATCTTTTATCCCAGGAGTTTTAGATTTTTGTGAGGTGTCTACTCTTCAATTGTTTAATCTAGACAGTACCAATGTGACTCCAAAACACTGGGAGATGTTAAGTGTAGCCATTGAAGAGCATTATGATCTTTACGATGGTTTTGTGATAAGCCACGGTACAGATACCTTGGCTTATACGGCCTCTGCTTTGTCTTATATGGTGCAAGGCTCACCAAAACCCATTGTCATTACAGGGGCACAGCGACCCATTGATGTGGACATTACAGATGCCAAAACCAACTTAATGGACAGTTTCATCTATGCTGCTGACCCTGAATCAGAAGACGTGACCATTGTATTTGATGGAAAAGTGATTGTTGGAACCAGAGCCAAGAAGGTGAATGCGAAAAGTTACAATGCTTTTGAAAGCATTAATTTTCCTTATTTGGCAGTGATTCAAGAGGGAAGGGTGATTCGTTATCTGAACGTTACCCACAACTCTTCAAAGCCAAAATTCTACCATGGAATGGATAAAAAAGTCTGTGTGCTGAAGTTGACCCCAGGGATTGATGGAAGTATTCTCGAATTTGCATTGAAGTATTACGATGGAATTGTTATCGAGAGTTTTGGGGTTGGTGGGATTCCAGATTATTTGGCGGAAGAATTCTATGAGCAATTGGAAAGAAGCAATCAAGACAATAAAATCGTGGTGATGTCCACTCAGGTGGCCAATGAAGGTAGCAATATGACCATTTATGAAGTTGGAAAAAGGGTAAAACAAGACTTTAATCTAATGGAAGCCTTTGACATGACCCTTGAAGCCACCATTACCAAGTTGATGTGGTTAATCTCTGCCAAGGAGATAGAACATGAGAATCCTGAAGTACTAAGAAGAGAGTTTTATCGTAAAATTAATCATGATATATTGATTACTTCCTAGACGTTCTAGTGCCTTCTCGTAGATAGGATTTTCGTTAGTCTGAGCATTTGATGAGCCTATTTTTGTTACATGATAGTGCCAAATAATGTAAAAACATAATGGATTTATTGGCCAACCTTGAGGAGAATTGAGCCATAATGCATACCGTTGGCATAAGAGAGGAAAAAGTATGACGAAAAAAAAGTACAACTTTAAGAACGACTACAGTGAGTTAGTACATCCAAAAGTACTAGAAAAGCTCGCCTCTATCGGAACTGCTCAGTTTGAGGGTTATGGCTTAGATGAATATTCAGAAATCGCCAAAAACTTGATTAAGGAAAAGATTGGAAGACCAGATGCCCAAGTTCACCTGGTTAGTGGTGGAACTCAGGCCAATTTAACGGTGCTGTCCTCGGCCCTACGACCTTATGAAGCAGTGATTAGTTGTGAAACGGCACATATCTTTGTTCATGAAACGGGTGCCATAGAAGCCACAGGCCATAAAATATGCACTGCAAAGGGTGTAGATGGTAAGTTGACAGTGGAAGAGATTGATGGAGTGGTAAAAACACACATTGATGAACATATGGTGAAGCCAAAAGTGGTATTTGTGTCTCTGTCCACAGAAGTGGGCTCTGTATATACCAAGGAAGAGTTAACTAGGATTTCAGATTACTGCAGGAAGAACAACCTTTATCTCTACCTTGATGGTGCAAGACTAAGTGCTGGTTTGGTTAGTTCAGCTTGCAATCTTACTTATACAGACATTGCCCAGCTTGCCGACGCTTTTTATATGGGGGGAACGAAAAATGGGATGTTGTACGGAGAGGCCATTGTGATTTGCAACGAAAGGTTGCAAGAGGATTTCCGCTATCACATTAAGCAAAAAGGTGGTTTGCTTTCTAAAGGAGCAGCTTTGGGTGTTCAGTTTATTGCCATGCTTGAGAAGAATGAAGCGGGAGATGACTTATATGATGAGTTGGCTAGGAGAGCATATTCTGTGGCCATGAAGTTGGCCAAAGGGATTAGGGATTTGGGTTATGAGTTTTTATCCGAGCCTGAGACCAATCAAATCTTTCCTATTTTCCCTGCATCTGCAGTAGAGAAACTTCATGAAAGTTATGGGTTTTATGACTGGTGTGAAGCAGGAGAGGGGAGAGTGGCCATTCGATTGGTCACCTCATGGGCAACACCTGAAGAGAGAATAGATGAGTTTTTAGAAGATTTGAGTAGAATTAAACAATAATAATAGAAAATTGAAAAGACAATCTAAACTTAGATGTAACAGAAGGCGTAACGAAGGGATGAGGGAAATCTATAGGATATAGGGAGACCATAGGAGGAAGATAAGATGCCTGTACCTACGAATCTAAGAAAATTAATCAAAAGAAATGATGGGTTTATTACAGCAAAAGAAGCCAACTTGATTGGTATTTCTAATGAGCGCTTAAGGCTTCTCTTAAAAGCAGGAGACTTGGAGAAGGTAGACCATGGGGTGTACACCTTGCCTAGAACAAAAGTGGACAAGCTTCATATTATTCAGATGAGACGATCAAGGGCCATTTATTCTCATGAGACCGCATTGTATCTGAATGGCTTAATAGAAAATGAACCTGAGCAATACACTGTAACTGTGTATACAGGGTATAGTCCAGCCAGACTCAGGAAACAGAACATTAAAGTCTTCTTCATCAATGAAGGGTTGGTTGACTTGGGCTTTACTCAACTGGAGACGAAATATGGTAATATGGTAAACACCTATAACATGGAAAGGACCATCTGTGACTGTTTAAGGAATCGCAATCAGCTGGACCCCTTTATTACCACTGAAGGGATAAAGGCGTATGTGAAAAGACGAGATAAGAATTTGAATGTGCTGATGGATATGGCGGAGATATTCAGGGTTACAAAACCTTTGAACAATTATCTGGAAATATTGCTGTAACAAAAATATTTATGAGACTTAGCAGAAGCAAATGGTTTACAATTGCTGAAGGGTATGTTATCATAATAATAGTAGAAAGGAAGGTGGAGTTATGAAAACAATTCAAAAATCATATCGTTTTGAAGAGGAGTCTTTCTATCAAGCAGAGGAAACTTTAAACACAATTGGACTGACTGTTTCACAAGCATTTACATTATTTTTAAATCGAATTAATATGGAAAAACAGTTGCCATTTACTCCAGGCATTGTAAAATCGGCATACCGTATTGAATTGGAGCGAAAAATAGAAGAATTGTCCCGAAAAACTCCAACTATAAATGTAGACTTTGAAACAGGAGAGAATGTAGATGAATTCTTTGCAGAATAAAATTCCTAGAAAAGATACTATAGCCGTTGCAATTGTTGAATATTTGGATGGAACAGATAAATCAAAGCGGAGACCAGTATATATTTTAAGTACCAACGGATTAAAATATCGTTTTTATCGGATTACAACAAAATATAAAAGCAAATCTGATTCTATCAAAAAATATTTATTCGAGATAATCGATTGGAATTATGCAAACCTAAATGAGAAATCATGGATTGATACTAAAGTTGCTTTGAATGCACCTGTTCATCAAATTCAGATGCGAGAGCTTGGTCAATTATCAGATATCGATGCACAACGCTTTCATGATTTTCTTGCTCAACAACAGGAAAGCTTCTGATCAAAGGGAGACGCAGAATACTTGCACAAACATCAAGAGAGGAGTGAAAAACAGCCCTTTTGACATTGGTGCAAGTATTGTTTTTTATCCATACATCTATACGACAAATACTGATTTTTCAAATAGATTGAGCGGGGAAACAGTATAAATAAAGGGGTTTTAAGCTACTACTTCTGTATCCTTGTTAATGGATGTTTGTTAAACCTATCTTCTAATTTTGGTCAAAAATCAACTTGGTTAATTTAAGCAACAGACTTGTTGTTCCTTTATCTAAACTCTCCACATAACTATAGTCTCGTGCATTATAATCAATGGTAACTAATTGATCCAGCATGACTTTTCCTGTAGTTTGAATGCCCTCTAATCCATCCAAGGGATAATAAAAAGGGTACTCTCTTGTTGTATTGGAAATAGGTGCAAAAATAGCTATATTTGATGTTTGGCTTACCAATTCATGGCTCAAGCACAAATAAGGCCTAAATCCTCTTTGTTCGTGGCCTTGCTTTGGGTCTAGATTAATCTTGATGATATCACCTTGTTTTGGGACATTGTTTACCATAGTTCATTTCCTTTCGGTTCAAACTCCACGATTTCTGCTTGAAATGAGCTACCTTTATAATCAGAAAATAGATCATGTATGGTTTGAACCTCTTGAATTTTGTCCACAATCAATCTTTTTCTACCAGACTTGTCCATTTCCACCTGGAAATGAATTTTGTCATTGGGATGAAATTCTAATAAATTTGCCAATTGTTTTGGCAATCGAAATGCTGTACTATTCCCCCAAGATTGTACATTGGACACTTCTTTTGCAATGATCATAACAATCCTCTCCTTTCAAAAAAAAAAATACTAATTATTGTATCATTATTGTATCATGTTAGTGATTGCTATGCAATAGAAAATAAAAAGAAGGAATTCAGACAAAATGCAATCACCTGAATTCCTTTGATGATTCTAGTATACTCTAAGGATCTATCCGAATATAACCTGCATCAATATACCTCCACAATCCAAAGGCATATGCAAATTCTTCAATGCACATGTCTTCAGGAGCATCAACTGTTTCTATCCTCAACCGGGTTAATATGAGAATTCCGTTATAATTATTGATTTTAACCAATTCAAATCCTGAGAACCTTTGGTCATTGTCAAACCTTGAGTATTCAATCGAACTTATACCAGCTGTTAACTCACTATTACTTTGATAAAAAATGGTTGTATCAGTAATACTGGATATACTCTCCAAGCCGCTCAAGAATGATATCATAAAATCCAATTTAGACCCTGCAGCCTCCTGGAAATCACCAGTATAATTGAATAGGCGAACCTCTATCATGGTCATTAAATCATCTCTTTCTCGATTCACCAGATAAAAGTTACATTCATATTGTATAAAGCCTCGCATACCGTCCGCAAATTCATAATTCTCATCATAGCGGGATTCGTATATTACTTCATTTAACCATGGAGGGATTGGGACATCTATCGATACATCATCTAACACTAAGGTGATGATTTGGTCTTCGCCCCAGACATCAATGTTAAATGGATTGACAGATAGAAGGCCTGCTCCTAAGCTGATGACTAAATCAACAGAATCATCCCGAGTTGCCAAAGTACCCGCTCTTAGAGATTGGCCAATGACCAAGCCTTCTTCGTGGGTTTCATCGTATTCTTCATCAACGTTTCCAAGAGTAAGATTTAAGGATTGGATTAACTCTACTGCTTCATCTTCCGTTAATCCTGTAAAATCTGGAACAGTTAAAAATTCAGATCCGATACTCACCACCAAGTCAATACCGGCGCCCATTTCCACCATGTTTCCTGCTGGAATGGATTGAGAAATGACCATCCCATCTTCTGTGGTTTCGCTATACTCTTCAATAACTACAAGAGTTAAGCCAAGCTCTCTGATGATATCTGCCGCATCAAGCAGGTATAAGTCTGTAAGCTCTGGAACTTCTACAAGTATTGTCCCTAAACTAATGGTAAGATTGACAGATGACCCTCGTCCTACTATCATTCCAGACATAGGAGAATGGGAAATGACTAATCCCTCATCTACTCTTCCACTATACTCTTCAGTGATGTCTCCCACAGAAAGTCTTGACTCTTCTATGAGCCTAATGGCTTCATCTTTGGTTAGGTTACTAAGGTCTGGAACTTCTACATTACCTCCTCTAAAAATAAGGAATAGTGCCAAACAAATTAAGAGGACAATTCCAGCACAGATGCTAGCAATTAATCCAATAGCCATCTTGTTATTTCCTGTTTCACTAAGCTCTTGAGAGGCTGGTTGTCCATGGGATAGGGCAGGTTCTTCCGATTGCTCTCCAGGCAACAACGGACTTTCTCGCAACTGCTCTTTTCCACATTCCGTACAAAAGCGTTGGATTTTTTCCATTTTTGTTCCACAATGACCACAAAACATTGATAGATCCTCCTTAGGATTTATTCAAATATGACAGTAACTGTAAAATTGAGAAGAAAGGCATCTCCTTCTCGTTATAAATCTTCAATAAGAGACATTACAGGATACAATTTGTTGTAATGTTTCTGTATAAAAAGGGGACTTTTCTCCTTGTAAAGTTTTTCTGCAACCTCATCTACGATAGGGGTAATCAACTGCTCATGGGCACAATGCATAGGGGCAACATCGGCCACAAGTTGGCCATCCTTGGCCACTAAGCTATCATAAGCGTAATTGCAACGGGTTCTGATGGCGCACTTTTGGCATATTTCTGAAGGGATGAGACTTTTTTCTTGAATCATCTTCCTTTTCTTTGCATCAATCCCAGAAAATACATCACCGATTACAAATGCCTCATCATCTAAGTACTTAGAGCTATAGTAGAACTTACCGTCTGTATTGACCGAGGGCTGATTATATGCCATGGTTAATCGATCTTGGTTATATTTCTCACCTTTCAAATGGGACAAGATTTTAGTATCAAAAGGAGAAAGATAAAATTTTTCTTCAGCCAATGTCCATTTCAGATAGAGCTTGGCCATCTTGCTGTACTCTTGTTTCAATACCTCCAGATGGTCCATTGTCCACGGGGCAGTTCTGCAATAATTATGGGACAAGTGCAAATACCTGAATCCTTTGTTATGGGCAAATTGGACAATATCATTTGCTTTGTGAATGGTAGAAGGATCAGTTACGCTCATGCTAATGGCATAAGGCAGAACCTCAAGAAGTAACGGCATCTTCTCTTCTATCAAAGCAAAAGACTTTTGGCCATCATTAAAAAGTCGACAATCGTCATGAGCAGGGCCATCGTGAGAAAGTCCAATCACCATATTGACTTCCTTAGCAAGGTTGAGAAACTCTTGATCCAGAAGAACCCCATTTGTTGTGATTTTGTAGTGAAAATGATGCCCTGTTTTTTTCTTAATGGCCTGAGTGTAATTCACAACATCAACAATCAATTGTCGTTCTAGTAGAGGTTCTCCTCCGTAAAAAAGAATTCCAGTAGAACTACTTTCTGACATGGCAAGGTCAATTGCTTTGAAAGCAACTTCACGAGACATGCTTTGTTTTCCACGTTTAACAAAGCAATAGGTGCAATTTAAATTACAATCATTGGTAAGGTGTAATGTGAGTTGCAAGATTCTGCTCCTTAATTGTATACTTATAAAGTTGGAATGTTGGGTCCTTGATAATTAGTTACTGGGGTTGGAATAAAGTCTAGTGTTGATTTTTTATTGTCTTTCACGAATCATATCCTCCATTAGAGAGACTAGAACCGTCTCTAAGTCTACGGATCCATGGCTATAAAGCCTGCATCAATATACCTCCACAATCGATAAGCATAAGCAAATTCATCTGAACACATATTTGCAGGAGCATCTACCGTACGTAATCTTAATCGGGTTCTTATAATGAGTCCATCGTATTCTTTGATTCTAACTAATTCGAATATAGAAATCAGTTCGTCACTGCCATCATCTGAATATTCTAGAATACTGATGCCTGCTGTAAGCTCCCTACCTTCTTGGTGGTAGATTCTAACACTAACGTCATAATTCTCATCACTATCCCTTAAAAATGACACTACAGAATCAAGCATTCTATCAGCCTCTATCTGGAAATCTGCATCCTCATCTAATGGAGCTAACATGACCTCTATCATGGTCATCAAGGTATTGCTCTCCCTTTCAAGAATAAATAAGCAACAGCCATCGTCACAAAATAGAAGGTTTGCTTGGGTATTTAACCAAGGTGGAATAGGAACATATACCGTTACACCATCTGATTCTAAGGGAACCATATGGTCTTCACCCCATACATCCAGATCGTAAGGATATAAAGGTGCTCCTGAACTAATGACCAAATCAATAGAGGTGCCTGAGTCTACAGATTCGCCAGCTTCCAAAGATTGACTAATCACATGCCCTTCTTCTACATTATCATCGTATTCATAATCGATGCTACCAAGACTTAGGTTGGAAGATTCGATTAACTGGCGGGCCTCCTCTTCCTCTAATCCAGTGAAATCAGGGACAGTAACCACTCTTGGTCCTATGCTCACTAATAAATCAATGATTTCTCCCTCTTCAACTTGCTCTCCTGCTAGAATAGATTGAGAAATTACAACCCCTTGATTTATGGTATCATAGTTGGTTTCTTGAACCGTCCCAAGGACTAAACCAGAAGCTTCAAGCAATTCTATGGCATCATCCAAGTTTAAGCCAGTTAAATCTGGAACTACAACAAGAGATACAGGGTATTCGCTTGGTTCTTCTCTTGTACTTACAGTAAAGTTGACCGTCGTTCCAATTTCTACTTCAATACCTGGCTCAGGAGTCTGAGAAATCACATATCCTTCCTCTACTCTCTCACTATATTCTCTCGTAATCTCTCCAACTGTAAGCCCATATTCCTCAAGTTTTTCAATGGCCGCTTCTTCGGTCAGATGACTAAGATCTGGAACCAAAACAACATCTGTTTCTGAGAAGAGATACATCAAGAATCCAGCCATAACCAGCATAATGGCAATAGTGAACCCTGCGATTACCCCTATGATTCTCTTTCTTTCTTTAGCTTTTTGATGAATTACATCAGGTGCACTTTGGCTGTACTCTTCTTCTTCCTGATTTGATGTGAATTCATCGTCTATACTCTGATAAGAGTCAGGTGGTATAGAGAAAAATTGCTCCTCTTGAAGTGGTTCTTTTCCACATTCAATGCAAAATCGGTCTCCTCCTCCTTCTTTCATTTTTGTTCCACAATGACCACAAAACATTTTAAAACCTCCTTAGTAAGATAGTGTGCTAGGTAGATAGATTTTATGGGTCCATAGCTATAAAGCCCAAATCAATGTATCTCCATAATCCATACGCGTACGCAAACTCATCTGAGCACATTTCTTCTGGAGCATCTACGGTACGCAACCTTAAGCGAGTGGTAATCATAATTCCATTGTATTCAGTAATTCTAACCAATTCAAACACGGAATAGAACTCATCGCTATCTTCATACATATATTCAAGAATACTAATTCCTGCTGTTAAAGAGCCAGGTTCGCGAACATATATGGTGTAATCCACATCTGAATTATAATCAAGACCACTTAAGAACCATACAACAAAGTCCAACTCGTCATATGCTTCACGATCAAAATAGTTGATATCATCTATTGGCTGAAGGAATACTTCTATCATGGTTTGTATATAGTTGCTCTCCCATTCCATAATATAGAGATGATGATCATCGTCATTGGATAGATTTTCCTCAACGTCTAACCAAGGAGGAAGGGGAACATCCACGATTACTCCATCTAGCTCTAGGGTAACGATGTGATCTGGCCCCCAAACGTCAAGGTCAAAAGGACTAGAGCGTGGGCCTAAACTAATCACAAGATCAATAGATTCGCCAGGGTCAACAATCTCACCAACAATCAAAGACTGGCTAAAAACTAACCCTTCTTCCACATCATTGTTGTATTCCTCTGTAATTTCACCAACAGACAATCCTATCTCCTCTATCATCTCTACTGCTTCTTCTTCAGTGAAGTTAATAAAAGTTGGCACTGTAACGAATTCTGGTCCTAAACTTATCACCAGATCAACCACTTTTCCAGAGGGAACTCTTGTGCCTGCTCTAAGGGATTGGGAGATTACAAAACCTGAACGTTTGATATCGCTGAACTGGTCATCAACAGACCCAAGAGCTAGGCCTAAGTCTTGGATCAAGGTCGTTGCATCTTCTAAGCTTAAACCAGTAAAATCAGGAACCTCTACAGGTTCTATTCCTAAACTAACGGTAAGATAGATGGCCGTTCCACGTTCTACCTCTTCTCCAGCCCTCGGAGAATGAGAAATGACCAAGCCTTCATCTACGTCTTCGCTATATTCTTCAGTTATCTCACCAACTGTAAGCCCTAGCTCCTCGATTTGTTCCATTGCTGACTGCTGGCTTAAGATGCTTAAATCAGGAACTTCAACAGTGGTTGTTCTGAGGATAAGAAATAGCCCAAGGCCAATTAGAATTGCAATAACAGCACAAATTCCACCAATGATTGCAATGGATTTTTTAGTACTGCCTTCTGATATTGATTCCTCAGAAGTGGGTGCATCTAATGCAGCAGGTTCTTCTAGCAGTACAGCAGGTTCTCCTGATGTTGAATCATGATGAGCCTCTTGTATTTGTTGCTTTCCGCATTCAGGGCAAAAAATCACTCCAGCATTCATTTTTGTTCCACAATGACCACAAAACATGTTAAATCCTCCTATTAGTTTTGGGTTAGGAAGCATGGCAAGCTAATGCCTGAACACGCTTCAAAGTTACATATTATCTCATTTAGTTTTTGACCCATGGGCTTGGATTAGAGCCTTGGGCCATAAATATGCTATTCTAAGGATCCATCTCTATAAAACCAGCTTCTACAAATCTAAACATATCAAAGGCTCGAAGAAACTCTTCTGGATTCATAATCTCGGGGGCGTTTACGGTACGCAATCTTAATCGAGTTCTTACCAGAAGTCCATTGTACTCATTGAATCGAACAAATTCGGAGATCTGAATCTCTTGACCTGTTTCCTCTGAAGTTGCCATAATAATCAGCCCTACTACCAGTTCCTCATCACTTTGAGACATGACGACTTCTGTAACAGAATGATATTGAACGTGACGTCGCAAAGCAAACATTAACAAATCCAGTTCTTCCTCTGCCAAGGTTTGAAAATCGTAACCTTCTAGACGAGAAAGTCTTATATTAATAAAGGTCAAAAGGGTGTCGCTGTGCCTTTCTTCAATAAACATAAAGCATCCATCGCAAATACCGTCACAAATTTCAATTTCCTCTGTGTTTATCCACGGAGGCACGGGAGCGTCTAATGGTATGCCATCCAACCCTAAAGTAACAACGTGTTCTGGTCCCCAGATATCCAAGTTGTAAGGATTAGCAGAAGGGGGAGGAGGACCTAAACTGACCACTAAATCAATTAAGGTGCCTGGTTCCACTGCATCGTCAGCTTCTAAAGACTGGCTAATCACATATCCTTCTTCCACATTAGCATGGTATTCACTAATGATTCTTCCAAGTTCAAGGCCTAAAGAACCAATCATTTCTCTGGCCTCATCTTTGTCTAACCCTGTGAAATCAGGAACAAGAATTAGTCCAGAGCCCAAACTGATGACCAAGTCGATGGCCTCGCCTTGGAGAATCATCGTTCCAGTGGCAACAGATTGAGAGACAATCCTTCCTTCTTCCACAGTATCACTAGGTTCTTCATTAACGTCTCCTAAGGCTAACCCTAAGTCTTCCATCAAGTCTGTGGCTTCATCTAGAGTCAAGCTGGTGAAATCTGGGACCTCCACAAGCTCTAGCACTTCCTCAGGACCCAAACTTATGGTAAGGTTGATTGAGGAACCAGGGTCTACTTCTCTGCCTGCTCTAGGTGAGTGGCTAATGACTAAACCCTCTTCTACACTTTCATTGTACTCCCTAGTAATGTCTCCAACAGCAAGCCCTAGCTCCTCTATTTGTTGGATTGCTGCTTCTTCGGTCAAATTCGCTAAATCAGGAACTGTGATAGGGTCTGTTCTAAAGATAAGAACCAGTCCAACCACAATCATAATTACAAGAAGAGCACAAACCCCACCAATAATTCCTAAAAGTTTTTTCTGATTCACCTCTTCTAAAATGGGTGTTGGTTCTTTCTTAGGTTGAGATTCTGGCGGCACTCCTGGACTTATCTCAGGTTTTTTGCCGCATTCAGTGCAAAAACGATCCATTTCTTTGATTTTGGTTCCACAATGGCTACAAAACATTAAAAAACCCTCCTTCACAATATGTAATTATTGTAATATAGACTATATAATCGTTGAACTAACTTTTTTTCCTATCCAGAATCAAGTCCACACATAAGCCTAAAGTAACCAAAATTCCACCGATGAGTTTTAAACCCACCAGTTCACCAGTAAGAACCACATCCACAATGATTCCTGTGAAGATTTGGCCAACGAACAACAATAAAGTCAAGTAAAAAGCAGACATCTTCTTAACTAAAAAATTAACGATGGAAACAAATCCAACTCCTAGTATTCCGCCTAAGTACAATTGCCAATGACTTGCTGAAGTGGATAATTCAAAAGAAATAGAACTGATTTCGCTTCTGCCCAGCAATAACAGTGCGATAGCCGATCCAATCAAACCGAAAAAATAGTTACAGAAAGTACTGGTTTGTACAGAGGTAGCTTCAGATAAATTTCCATTTAAGGTTCTGGCCACAAGCACAAGGAGACCTGCTCCAAATGCAAAAAGAACAGCGATAATTTCAAAACTATTAATCATGGGCACAATTCCCATAATAATCAGTGTGATTCCAAACCATTTCTTTTTGGTAAAGGGGATTTTAGGCATGTTCAGCAATCCGTACTGATCGATAATAATGCCACCTATACATTGTCCCAATAATCCCAAAGCTAATATTGCCGATACACTGATTCGAGAGAAAGCCAGATTGGTAAAAGATACAATGATTACACCAAGGAAACCACCGATATAAAGGTACCAAGGCTGTACCTTATGTCGTATTTTGCTTTTCTTGATGAACACCAAAGGGATGATAAAAATTAATCCAATAAGATGAATAATAACAGTGGCCGAGTACAATCCATAGTGTATAGATAAGCCTCCATTAAAAGCAACTGCAAGAGAAATCAGCGCTCCAGCAAGCAAAGATAAAAAGTATAGCATGAGTGATGGTGTCCTCTCTAGAGTTATAGCTTATGAGAAGTTCAAAACGAAATTCTCATAAAAAGGGGCGAAATTTGCCCTGCAAACCTGATTCTAGGGCTCAGCTCCTAAAAGATGGATTTCAAGTATTCTTTAGAGACTCCAAATCGAGCAGTTAATAAGGGGTCAACCACTTGAGCAATCTGGGCATCACCCACAAGACTTAGAAGCATTCCAGCTTCATTAAAAGGCAGATTCAACTGCTTCATCACGATAGCATGCATATCCTCTGTTGCTATCTTCACGGCGTCTAACAAATCTAAGGCAGAACCAATGGTATAGAAGTGAGTGGGCGTTTCGTGAATGGGATTAGAGATAGAATGTCCCTTAATGACTTCCACACATACGGTTACCGAACCAGCAATTTCCACTCCAGTAACAATAATCTCTCCATCTCCCATAACCGCATGCAAGTCACCCATGGCTAGCAGGGCTCCATCTACAAAAACAGGAAAATACAGCGTAGTTCCTGCGGTAATCAACTTATTGTCCATATTGCCCCCATGACTGTCTGGAGTACCAGTAGGAATAGGCTCTCCTGCAGGTGCTACGCCAATTACTCCAATCATGGGCTGAATAGGAATGGAAATATCATTAAACTTAGCAAATCCATCCTCCACAGGGATAATTTTAACCTCAGGTGCAGTTATTTTATCTCCTAACAATCCTGCCCCTGGAATCACTGCCATGACACCAGAAGAATCCACTTCTATATTTTTAATGGTGACTTTTAGGATATCTCCTACTTTGGCATCATTCACATACACAGGGCCAGTGGCAGGGTTAAGCACATCCCAGTTTAAGGAGGCTATGCCTTGCTCTTTGGAGGTAACTTGATTCCTGAAAGCATCGTACATACTAAACTCAATCACACTGCCACTATCTACTACAGCTACAGGGGGATTGTCTTTGCTCATTTTGTGAATGCAATGTTCTCTTGCTATTTTTATCATATGGCACCTCCGTCTTAATACAAATATTTAGTGTTTTCGTAGTCCCATTCATTCTGATTTTTACAAATACAGTTAGGGTGAGAAAAATAAAACGAACACGGTTATATATTCATTTTATTCTTCTCACCCTACATTCTATCATAGACAAAGGGAACTTGCATTAATTTACGAAAAATACTCACTTCTTTATTCTTTGTTTATGAATTATTAATTTTTTGTTTAGAATTGAGGTCACATGATTTAGCAATTAATTTTCTGCTATGGTATGTGACATGATTTTCCGCCTTTTAATGGTATGGAAGGTACCCACTACCGCAACCACAACAAGGAAAACAAATCTAAAAGCATCAGGAGTGATGATTCTGGTGTGAAGTGAAACAGGTTCTGGTTGTTCATGAGCATTGATGGGTGAATTGTTGCTAATAATCACGTTAGCTCCTGTATATAAGGTATTCTCAACAAAAAAACAAGAGTAGATTCCTCCATGTCCAGAAGCCTGATTATTGATAATTTCACCACCTTCTAATCGAACATGTGTAAGAGCCAAATGCAGTCCACCACCCATGATTCCAGCAGAGTTATCTGTGATGGTTCCATCAACGATTCTTATGGAACTTCCACCTCCAAACAAACCTAAAAGCCCACCATGTGAATAGATTCCTCCACCAAGATCATCTGCATGATTAAGGGTGATTTCCCCACCATTCATGGTCATTGTAACGTAATCTTCAATAATAGCAACGCCTCCTCCAAACCAATACGCGCGGTTATACCCAATGACTCCATCGTTCAGATGAAACTCACCAAACCACAGAAACACCCCTCCGCCTCGATAGGCAACATTGTCTACGATACTTCCTCCATTCATAAAGAAGGATCCACCAACGTTAACCCCACCGCCACTTGCCGCAACATTATTACGGATGCTTCCATCGTTCATGGAGAAGGTACCAGAGAGATGTACAGAGACTCCACCACCGCTACTTTTCATGCCAAAATCTTGGTCGCCAGTAGTAGGCCATGCTTCTGCATAATTACCGCTAATCTCTCCCCCATTCATCTCTAATACCCCTTCTACTCTGACTCCCCCTCCAACTCCCGTATATCCATCTGCACGGGTAAGGGTAAGTGTACCTTCAAGAATCAACTTACCATCTTCTAAGATATGGAAATGGCGATGATTGTCAGAAACTTTAAGGGCTCCAGAACCACTCAGTGTCACTGGACTATCGATTTCAATCACATCCCCAAGAAGGATAACGTTATCCACAATAATAGTAGCAGAGCTGCCAGCAATGGCCTCACGTAAACTGTTTTCATCGGTCACTACTACCTGTTCCTCAGCTGATGCGTAGGTGGCAGGAAGGCAGATAAAGAACAACAAAAGGGCCAAGGCTGTAAGCAATGATTTTCTTTTTTTTCTATGAAAGATAAGGCCACTGACCGCCATCAAAACCATGGTTAATGAGACGATTATCAAATGCAACTGCCAGGTGGAGGGTTGCCATCTTCCCTCATAGTTAACATCGTAGTTATTCAGGAGATGGGTTCCAGGCAGGCTGTTATCACCATACCACATTAGAGAAGGATAACGTTCCCTTCCAGCTACCAATCCAATATTGTGGTTATTGCTTGCAATATTGCCCCTAAAGATGACTTCTGGGCCTATGATAAGCATATGATTGCGTTCTACATAGATAGCACCACCATGATGATAAGCAGTATTGTAGGTAAGTTCACCACCGGTTATGGTGATGGCCGTATTAATGATTGACCATCCAGTACTGATGGCTCCTCCTGAACCAGAAGCAATGTTACCACTAATGACACCACCAGTTATGGCTAAATAGGTATCAAAATCTGAAAGGATAATTCCTCCACCTCCCCCATTGTGGGCATGATTTTCTATGATTCCTCCCCCGTGAATCACCACAGCTGAGGAACGTTCAATATTAATTCCTCCTCCAGAAGAGGCAGCATTCGCCCTGATGGTGCCTCCAACCATATGTAGGCTACCATAATTGTTCAAGGTAATACCACCACCACGGAACCACCCTTCCTCTGAGACAGGCTGATTATAGACAATCTCACCTCCATGAATTCTGATTTGACCTTGGTTAACAAAAATCCCAGCACCAGAGTGTCCCGCTTTATTGTGAGAGATTGTGCCTTCAAATAAGTTAAATCTACCTCTTACAAAGATTCCGCCACCTCCTCCTCTACGGTCACTGTAGGCAAGGTTATGGGTAATTTCGCCTCCGTGCATGTTAAGGGTTCCTGATGAATGAATGCCACCCCCTCTATGAGTTACCATATTGTTGGTGATGGTTCCCCCAAACATGTTTATGGTTCCATGGGAAAAAATACCTCCACCTTCATATGCTGTATTCCTAGAAAACACTCCACCGTGAAGATTCAGGACGGTATCCGTATCATCCATGCGAATACCACCTCCTCTACCTGTCAGGTTAACGGTATGATGATGAGAAAGCAATCCAGGAAGGTGACGCTTCACTTCATCCCCTCCATTTTGTTCAATCACTCCTCCGTATATATGAGCGACTCCTTCATTTTGTATCAGCAAGCCCCCATTGTTATTGGCAATTGATCCATCATTTAAGACAAACTCTCCGTCCTCTTTAATTACAACACCCCGAGCGTTACTATTGGAAATTTCTCCTCCATCCATGGTAAATAGGCTACCCTCCAAAACCAGAACCCCATGACCATCGCTGTTAGAAATAAGCCCATCATTCATATAAAACTGCCCCCCAGATGATACAGTGATGGCTCCTAGCAATTGTTCTCTGTTATCATCATCAATGAAAAGAAAAGGATTGATAGAAAGTAGTTTCCCTTTTGACAAGATAAAAGTTCCACCATTGACGAAGATGCCTCCTCCTAGAGAACCATTTGGATTGTCCTGAGTGACTAGGCCACCGCCTCCGTAAAGGGTAAGGCCCCCATCAATGGTAAGTGTTGCTCCTGGTTCCACAATAAAGTGCCAGAAGTCTCCAACAACGTAGAGTGTTCCTGTTCCTGTAAAGGTAATATCATGAGTAATGGTAATGGGGTTTTCTAGGAAAATATCATCATCTACCACGATGGAACTGGCTCCTGCTTCAACCTCTTCCAATAAGGCAGCGTAGTCACCAATAAAAATCACATTTTCCTGTGCATTGACAACCATAGGAGAAAACCCTTTATTCAAGCCAAGGATCAAAATGATAAGAAGTAGAATGATTCCACTCTTGCATAGGAGCGTGCTTTTACCTTCTTCGGCTTTGTTTTTTTCTTCAGCGTTGTTATCTTCTTCGGTCTTGTTATCCTCTTCTGTCCTGTTATCTTCTCCTGTCATATTATCCTTTTCTGTTATGCTATCTTCTAGAGGATAAGTTCTTTTCTCAGGGGCATCTTCTTTTTTCTTAGTCAATTCCAGATACAGCCTGGCGGTTGCCGCCAAATGATAGGGAATCACTAGGAATATTCCCACTCCAAAAAAGATACTACCGATAATGTACCAACCCAAAAAGGAGAAATCAAAAAAGAAAAGCATCACCTTTTTTTCATGAACCAGATATCGAGATTGCTCTAAAGCTTCCCTTGTTTTCACTTTGGCATCACTCGCTAAAATATAGGGGATAAACCGATAGTTATAGATAAAGTATAGGGAAATGGCACTGGCGATTAATCCAAAGAATATCATAGTTCCTCTAAAGTTCGTGGCAGCAGTTGCAAAGAAGAAACCTATTCCTAAAGGAATTAAGAAGCTTGCTAATAAAATCAATCCATAGACCAACATGGTTGCAACAATGGTCCAATACTTTTTTGTTTTAAAGGGATATAACAAATCCCCTAAACACCATTGAGTTTGAGCTGCAGATAGAAAGTATCTAGCTCTTCCCACAAGAAGGGGAGAACCAATAAAAGTGGAAGATACCAATAGTAAGACAAAGGTAAGCATTTCCCTTTCGGAAAGGTCAAACATTAAATTCAACAGAAATAACGATAGGTCATATGCTGTGAAAGGAATCCCATTTTCTAATGGAAATGAGCTGGCAAAGAAAAAAGTGATTAATGTTGCTAAAAGAGCAGGCCAATACTCTCCCTTTAATTGTTGTCTGGCTTGGTATTTTACTTCTCCTCTATTAAACATAGTTCTTCTCCTATTACATATATTTTGTTTTCAAATACTAACATAGTTTCTTTCGTTCGTGAAGAGCATTTCTGATTCATTATTTTTTTGTTTATATTCTTTTGTTTATAAATCTGTATTATTTTTATAATTGTTTATCAATAAATAACACTTGCGAATGTGGTTAAAAGTTGCACAGATAGAAGAAATATATTTAACCTAAAACCCAACTATGATATAATCAAGAAAAATCAAAGCATACTCTAGCAAAGAAAGAGAAAAGCCTATGACCACAACCAACAGCTCATATCATCAACAACTCTATATTGATTACACTATGCGCTTGAGAGAAATCTTAAAGACTATGCCTTCCTTTGTGAAGGATTATTTTCGAGCCATTGAGCCAAGAACTTCGGCCAAGACACGCATCTCTTATGCTTACGACATACGAGTGTTTTTCAACTTTCTTCTGGAGAGCAATCCTGCCTATAAAGACAGAGAACCGACGATTAAAGATGAAAAACTGACCGTGTTTGAGCTCTCTGATTTGGACAAGATTAAGCCAGTTGATATTGAAGAATATCTGGATTACCTTAAAGTATACACCGATGACAGCAACAAGCAGCAAATTAACACCGAGCGAGGTTTGGCAAGAAAGTTTTCTGCCCTTAGAAGTTTCTATGCTTATTATTATAAGAGAGAAATGATCTCTCACAACCCAACGGTAATGGTGGACATGCCAAAACTCCATGAAAAAGCCATTGTTCGTCTAGATGTAGACGAAATCGTCACCTTATTAGATCATATTGAGCATGGCGGCAAAGAATTAAAAGGTCAGCGGAAGGTGTATTATGAGAGAACTAAGCATCGAGATCTGGCCATTATTACTCTCCTACTGGGCACAGGAATACGTGTATCTGAATGTGTAGGTTTGGACTTACAAGATGTGGACTTTAAAAACAACGGCATTAAAGTTGTCCGAAAGGGGGGCAATGAGATGGTGGTATATTTTGGAGAGGAAGTAGAAAAAGCTCTGAAGGACTATATATTTGGAGAGCGAGGGGCAACCATCCCCCTTGCAGGCCATGAAAATGCCCTATTTTTATCTTCTCAGAGAAAACGCTTAGGAGTACAAGCCTTAGAGAATATGGTTAAGAAATACGCCAAAGAAGTGATTCCAAACAAAAAAATAACCCCTCATAAGCTTCGAAGCACTTATGGAACGGAGTTATATCGAGAAACAGGGGATATCTATTTGGTTGCAGATGTACTTGGACATAAAGACGTAAACACAACCAAAAAACACTATGCAGATATTGATGAGAACAGACGTCGCAAGGCGGCTAGTGCGGTGAGATTGAGGGATTAGAACACAACATTATCCGTCTCCATCAAATGTTCTCTAATTCTAATATATTCTTTAATCAATTCAATAGAACCATTCACCCCTAACCTAGCACTGTCTATGGATAGATCATAGCTGTCGCACTCTCCCCATTTCTTATTGGTGTAATAATTATAATAAGAGGCACGTCTTTTGTCGGTTTTAGTAATCAGCTCCTTGGCTTTGCTTTCGCTTACTTTAAAGTCTCTAATCACTCTTCTTAATCGATTTTCAAAACTCCCATGAATGAAAATGCTCAGGCGGTTGATATTGCCTTCCAAAGCATAGTCTGCACAACGACCAATGATTACGCAAGGGCCTTCAGCAGCAATCTTCTTAATGGCGTCAAATTGGGCCAGAAATATCTTCTGGTTAATGGGCATCTCTGTAAAATTACTTCCCATATAGCCTACGGTATAAGATTCCATTACAAGGGAATAAAGGAAACTGCTGGTAGGTTTCTCGTCGTGGGATTCAAAGATATCTTCACATATTCCACTGTCCTTTGCTGCTCTAGTCAGCAGTTCATTATCATAATAGGGAATATCATAATCTTTAGCTAATGCTCTTCCAATATCTCTTCCACCACTGCCGAATTCCCTTCCGATGGTAATGATTGTATTCATGCCTTAAGCCCCTTTCAATGAGACGTTTTTTT
>JGI20163J15578_10000277_pt1 | contig 21286 bp, 15 predicted proteins | sample TergutCu122P1_FD_15578 | JGI IMG/M metagenome (IMG submission 15578)
CGGACCTGAACCGGAAACAAAGCTTCTGTTTTTCATATGTCACCGCCCGTTTCTGAACGCAACCCAATAAATAGCTCCGTGCGCTCGCCCCTCGCATCAAGTGAAGTGATTATCAAAAAGTTCGGTTTCTCCAGATTAAAAGACATATAATTTGTTGCGAGTAAAGGCATGCCCATATCGCCGGTTAACCACGTGTCTTCCATTTCTGTTGATTCAGTATCGGTAAAAAGCTCTCTTAACCACCCATTATAAGTATATATTATTGTCGTAAATTTTTCATCATAAAATTCATCGTCAAGAAAAAGCGCAGAAGAACCTGCAAATTCACCGGTTCTTACTGCTCCTGCGCTATCGTGAGTTCTAACTTTTGTTGCGACATATGAAAGGCTGACCCTGTCATTAAATTGTGTTTCGGCGTTTTGTTGAATATTGCCATACACGTTAACACCCAGCATAAGCACCATCAAAATAGAAGCGGCAAAAGCAAAAGCAAGCATCAAGACAAAAACTACACTTACCGTATGATTTTGTTTTTCTTTATGCATAAACCTCAACCTTCCTACGAAAAATTTGTTTTTCAATCAATTGGCATTACGGCAAAATTAGGCATAATATTAGAGGCAAATATGCTGTAATGAACAAAAAACCTATGGGAATCAATGTGTACTCCGTAATATTTTTGTATATACTCAAAACTCGCCGGGTATTTTCCCTCCGAAGCGTAAGCGGAAATTACAGCACGGCGTATACTGTCCTCAGCAAGACGTTTTGCTTCAGCATCCGACGTGGTACGCGTTTCTTGAATACCTGTAAGCACAAAAAACAAGACAAAGCAAAAAATAGCCAGAAAACCAACATAAGATAATATTTTTATTCCAATTGATGTTTTGTACTTTGATTTGTTCATATGGTGCCTCTCATTTCATCACATGCCCAAAACCCGACTGAGAAAATGGTATATTTTGGAGCAATCATCTTTTCAAATGTGAAGGAATGTTGCCTTTACCCAATAGTGGACATAATGCTTACAAGCGGTAACATCACAGATAAAAGTATTACGCCAACTATAGCGGATGTCAAAATGACGAGAGTTGGCTCCACTTTAGCAATTAGAGAGTCAATTTCATCGCTGACGGCTTCCTCGCTTCTTTCGGCAATCACGTGCATTACTTCCGGAAGTGTGCCTGTTTTTTGAGCCAGGGAGAGCAATTTATTATGCTTCGACGTAAAAATATCTGACTGTGTAAGAGCGTCACCAAGCTTTACTCCTTGTGAAAGAAGTTCTCTACACTTTTCTGCTTTTGAAATCAGCCTGGCATCTCCTCCCGCTACTTTTGTCGCCATAGTGATAGACTCGTCGGTATCTATGCCACTTTCTATTGCAACGGCCATTGCAAATGCAAACCTTGCGGCAGAAATTCTTTTGAAAAGGCCCAGGTTACCAAAAGCGTTTTTCAAAAAAGTGACAATTGTTATACGTACAGAAGGTATCCCATAAGAAAGAACGAGTAAAAATATAATTATTCCGAGCACGACAAAAATAACGGTTGACGCGGCAGAAAGCGCTTGACCGAATTCCATAATTGCAAGTGCAAAAGGTGACATTTGTGCGCCCATTTGGCTAAACACATTATTAAAAATAGGAAGAACTTGCGTTAAGATGACGGCAATTACAATCATCATAATTGTAATAAGAATGACCGGATAANACACCGCATTTTTTATGCTTGTAGCAAGACGAGCTTGCCTTGCATAATAATCCGAAAGACTTCGCATCGTGTTTTCAAGCTTTCCGGTATTTTCGGCAAGAAAAACCATTTCCAACATGTAAGCAGGAAAAACTCCCGACTCTGTAAGTGCTTTAGAAAAAGCGTTGCCATTTTCCACTTCTTCAAACAGATTGTCGAGTAGTTTTTGTGAAGACTTATCGTCATTGTCTTCTTTTAACATATAAATGCCGTCGCTTACGGAAATTCCGGCACGCAAGAAAAGAGAAACCTCCAAACAAAAGGTTGATAAATATGAGGCGCTAAGTGTCTTTTTTTTCATAATTTTTTCCCCAAATTTTTGTGTTAATACAAAAACTTAGCAGCATATCTGGAGCCATCTCCAATATAACGCGCCAACCGTTCAGGCGATGAAGCACCTGCAGCAAACGTTGGATCCATCAAATTCCAAGATTCGCCGTCGAAGAAAATCGTTGCAGTAATCCAGCCTTCACCTTCTGACCAAACATTTATCCATGCATGATAAACTTCGCCAACATATCCCACAACCAGTTGTGTAGGGATTCCCTGGCTGCGAAGCATTGCTGTTGTAAGTGCTGCAAAATCAAAGCAAATTCCTTTTCGCGCGTTCCAAACTTTGTCAAGATCGGGCAGATAACCACTTTGCACGGAAGCTGCAAGTTGTCTGTCATAGGAAAAATTAGCCACAACGAAGTTATAAATCGTTTTGACTTTTTCAAAGACATCGGTTTTGCCTTGCACTAAAACGGCAGCTTCTTTGACAGCAATAGTATCAGGTGAAAAATTTACATACTGGTTTGGTCTCAAAAATGGAGCAAACTTATCCTTAAGAGTGACATTAAAGCTGGTTGAAAATTCCGTAGAAAATTGGTTTCCACTAATGTTTCTGAAAATACCGACGGTATATGAGCCATTTCCGTCTGAAAGAGGAAACACTTCCCATTGCCCGTCGTTTCTGAGATGATAAACATATTGGACACCGCTTGGTCCTGTTATTATAGTCATTGTACGCGCGCCGCCGCGACCGGTGTATCGTATCATGATATACCCATCTTGCTTATTTGAGATGTCAACTTGTGCTCTTGAATTTTTTCGCACTTCCGTTCCTGATGCAACAGGCATAAGAACCGTTGAAATTGCAGGCGTCGGTGCAGGAACGTTTGCAAGTGGTACAGAAACATCATAAAGAGTTATAACGGTCTCTTCATATTCCCCATACTCCTCGGCAGGTAATAACTCGTCATTAACGTTGTTGTTTTCGATGTCGGTTCCGCAAGCTGTGAAAAGTCCTGTTATCAAAACGAAGATAACAAGAAACATTGATAATGTTTTTTTCTTCATAAATCTTCCCCCTTTAAGAAATACGATGACAGTTGCTCATGACAGTTACCCGTGACGGTTACAATGTTATTTATTTAGATACAGCTATTATATATTATGAAAAAAAACAAAGCAAGCAGCGTTTGAAATTTTAATATTACATTTTCGCATTTTTCAATGGAANCGCAGGTAGAAATGTAGCAAAAATATAGCAAGATTTTTACAATATTATTACCGGTATAGACATTTCAATTTAAATGTGAAATAATGCTCAAACGGTTACAAAAGTGGTTACAAAAACATATTAAGGGATATCATTAGAACTCGCACACATGGGAAATTAAGTTTAAAAGAAAATTGTGTTTATAAGGAAGGATTCATAAAATGATAATTCAAAACGATGAACTTGATAAAGCAGCTTCTAATTCAGAACCCCTGTATATTAATCTGCTTGGAAGTGTTTCTTTGACGTATAAGGGAAACATAATTAATGACCAGACTGTTCGCTCAAAAAAATTCTGGCAAATCATGGAATATCTCATAACCTTTCGTGGCAGAGATGTTTCGCAACTCGAAATGCTCGACTTAATATACCCTGAAGGTAAGAGCGGTAATCCTGCAAATGCACTAAAAACGCTTATGCATAGAATTAGAGCCGAATTGGAAGCTCTTAAGCATGAAAAGGCAAATAGCATGATAGTGCAAAGGCGTGGGACGTACACATGGAACTCCAATATCGAATGCGTTATAGATGTTGATGAGTTTGAGCGATTTTACCAGATGGCGTCTTCGGCGAGCTCTGAAGAAGAACAGCTCGAAAATTATTTAAAAGCAATAGAACTTTACAAAGGTGATTTTTTACAGAAATCAGCACTTAAACCTTGGGTAGTGCAGCTAAATACCTATTATCATAACTTGTTTTGCGACGCGACACATAAAGCAATTGCCATATTAAAGCGAAGTTATGATTGGCAGCGAATTATCGAACTTTGTGAAAAAGCTTTGAAAATAATTTCCTTTGATGAAGAGCTGCGCTACAATAAGATTTTGGCACTTATTAATACAGGAAACTCTACGGCGGCACTTGCAGAGTATAGGCATATGACAACACTGTTTTATCGTGAATTTGGGGTTACTCCGTCAAAAGAAACGATGAAACTGTATCGAGAAATATTAAAGCCAAGCAGTAAAGAAGTCGAAATGGATCTCAGCATAATTAAAGAAAATCTTAAAGAAGAACCGAGCAAAGGACCGTTCTTCTGTGAATATGAAATATTCAAAGATTTTTATCGAATGGAAGTCAGGATGTCGGCAAGAACGGGAGAGAGTGTTTATTTAGCGTTACTAACACTTGTAGACTCAGAAGGCGACGTGCCGAAAGTTAAACAGCTTAATAAGTATATGGATAAATTGCGCGAGAGCATAAATAAGACTTTAAGACACGGGGACATCTTTGCGCAATATAGCGTATGTCAATTTATTTTGCTGATACCACTTGCGACTTATGAAAATAGCGAAATGATAATGGAAAGAGTTGTAAAACGATTTGGCAAACAACATGAAGCAGATCAGCTATCTNTAATTCATTCGATACAAGCTATAGAAGTGGGACTATAATTTTTGGCGGTTGAATCCACAAATTATTTTGACATATAAGGATTTGTGGGATCATCTATGAGGAGGAAAACATGCAAGATATAGGCTTTCTGGCAGACATTTTACCGGGTATTTGGTTGTATGTGGTATTGTCTGCTGTTGGCTTTGTTGTTTTGATAAAATTCGCAGGATTTTTTGTAGACGGCGCGGCGTCGCTTGCAAGAAATTTTAAAATTTCAACGGCTGTAGTTGGTCTGACAATTGTTGCTTTTGGCACATCTGCACCGGAGCTGGCTATATCTTTTAATGCGCATCTTGCGGGTAATACAGACATGCTGCTTGGTAACGTAATAGGCAGCAACATCACTAACTTACTCGTTATATTAGGGTTGGCTCTTTTGATTAAACCGTTTAAGGTTGAACGCAACGTTGTGCAAAAAGACATGCCTATTCTGCTATTGGTAACGCTGGGTCTTTCTGTGTTGCTTTTAGACAATTTATTTGATTTTTCAAAACAAAACGTATTGTCGCGAAATGACGGCATTATGTTACTGTTGTTGTTTTTTGTATTTATTTATTATCTGATTACACTATTGACAAAAAAAGAAATCGAAAACGAAATCCAAAGCGAGCCGAAATATAAAACTTTCAAATCCATAGTGATGACAATACTTGGGCTTGTCGGAATCATTGTTGGCAGTACGTTAGTCGTTGAAAACGTAGCTGAATTTGCACGCAGCATTGGTATAAGCCAAAAAATTATATCGGTAACTATAGTGTCAATCGGAACATCGTTGCCGGAATTAGTAACGACCATAATCGCCTCAAAAAAAGGCGAAAACGATATTGCAATAGGAAACATCATAGGCAGCAATATTTTTAATACCTGCATAGTGTTGGGATTGCCGATTGTTTTGTTAGGTGAAGTTGCAACGACGGCATTTTCAATTATTGATGTCGTGTTTATGTTGCTTGCAGCTGCGATGGTGTGGGTATTTGCAATGACCGGTGGTTTCAAAAGGTATCAAGGAGCGATTCTCATGTCAATATATTTCGCATATATTGTATATATCTTCATGCAATAGTTTTTGTGCTCATTATACACTCCTTTTGTTGAAACAGAAGATATCGTGTGATAGAATAGAATATATCATGCAAGCATGATACAATTATCATAACAATGGAAATAAAAATAACAAAACAAAAGGATAAAATTCATGGCAATCATAGGCATTGATTTGGGAACAACAAACAGTTTGGTAACACACTTTGATGAGGACAAACCTGTAGTCATACCAAACGTATTTGGCGAATATCTAACTCCATCGGTGGTCAGCGTTGACGAAAGCGGAGAAGTGTTTGTAGGAAAAATTGCAAAAGAACGTTTATTAACACACCCGACATTAACAGTGTCGGTTTTTAAGCGTAGCATTGGTTCAAAAAAGCAATATCAATTGGGAAAGAAGACATTTACTCCGGAGGAGCTTTCGGCGGTAGTTATCCGCAAACTCAAGGAAGATGCAGAGGAGTTTTTAGGAAAAGAAGTGGTGGAAGCGGTTATCAGCGTGCCTGCATATTTCAACGATACTCAGCGCCGTGCCACAAAAACTGCAGGAGAACTTGCGGGGCTTCAAGTAGAGCGAATTATAAACGAACCGACGGCGGCGGCTGTCGCATATGGTCTTCACGAGAAAAAAGATTACACTAAATTTCTTGTTTTTGATTTGGGCGGCGGAACTTTTGATATTTCTATTTTGGAAAAATACAACAACATCATGGAAGTCAGGGCTGTTGCCGGTGACAATTATTTGGGCGGTGAAGAATTTACGGACATACTTGTTCATTGGTTTGTGCGCCACCACGACATTGAGTATGAAGAATTAACGCTTATTGAACAAGGAATTTTGCGTAAAAGTGCAGAACTTACAAAATGCGCGTTTTCTGATTCAAAAAGCACAGTTATGTCGTGCACTCTCGGTGGACAAACATATTCTATGCCCGTTACTTTGGAAGAATACGAGAAAAATTGTGAACTTTTATTTGCAAAGCTGCGCAATCCTATAAAAAGAGCATTGTCAGATGCGGCGATTTTGTTAAAAGATATAGATTCGATTTTACTGGTTGGCGGTGCAACAAAGTTACCTTTAATTAAAAACTTCATAACAAAACTGTTTGGAAGATTTCCGGAAATGCATGTTGATCCGGATCAAGTTGTGGCAGTGGGAACAGCAGTACATGCGGCTTTAAAACAAAGAAATAAAGCGATAAAAGAGATCGTGCTGACCGATGTATGCCCATATACGCTTGGTACAAATGTTGTGGTATATAAGCCAAACGGATTCTTTGAAGCGGGACACTTTTATCCCATCATAGAACGCAATTCAATAATTCCGATTTCTCGAAGCGAAAGACTTTATACTGCTCACGAAAACCAAAAAACAATAACGATTGAAATATTACAAGGTGAAAGCAGGCGTACAGAGGGTAATGTGTTGCTTGGAGAATTAAACGTAGCCGTGCCACAAAACCGCGCGGGGCAGGAAGCTATTGACGTGCGATATACTTACGATATAAACGGAATTTTAGAAGTTGAAGTCACAGTTGTATCCACGGGATTAACGAAAACGTTAGTGCTTGAAAAAAATCCGGGCGTAATGACAAAAGAAGAAGTAGCCGAAAAACTCAAAGCTCTTGAATCGTTAAAAGTTCATCCGAGAGATAAGGATGAAAATCGCTTCTTGTTAGCAAGGGCAGAGCGACTATATGAAGAACATGTGGGAGATGACAGGTTGTTTTTGTCACAGGAAATCCTCGCGTTTGAGTCGCTTTTAGATAAGCAGGATGAGCGTGAGATTCGCGATTATGCCGTAAGACTTTCGGAGATATTGAAGGAAATTGAGAATAGGGAGTTATAGCTAAAGATCCGAAGCTCCTTCGTAAACGGTATATAATTCGAATAAAACGAAAAGCATGAAATAGAGTAGTTGTGAATTAGTATAAAGCTAATTGGAAAAATGGGGAGTAAGAGAGTATGATGAACAAGTGGATGATTTTAGGCATTTCGGCAACGGACGACAAGGAAGCCATAAAAAGAGCGTATATGGCGGAACTTCCAAAGTATAATCCGGAGGAAGACCCTGAGGGGTTTGTACGCCTTCGTACTGCATATGAAGATGCTTTGAAAGAAATAGATGATAAAGCAAAAGAAGAGGGAAAAGAATCCACGCCTGTGACGCTTTTTATTGAGCGAGTGCGAGAAGTTTACAACGATTTTCAAAAACGCTGTGATGTTGCGATATGGAAAAAACTTTTGGAAGATGAAGCCTGCACAAGGCTCGATTTAGCAGAAATTGCCGAAGACGAACTGCTTGCTTTTTTTATGGAAAATTATTATATGCCAAAAGAAATATGGCAACTTCTGGACAAACATTTCGACTGGCAATCAAAACCTGATATTTTAAAACAAGCTTTCCCACCACAATTTATAGATTTTGTATTAGAAAACGTTAAGCAAGAAAATGTCAATTACAAGCTGTTTGTTATGGATGATAGTATTGAAACTCAACAGTATGATCGTTTTATATGGTTGTATTATGAAATAGAAGCCCTTATCAGCGGCGGAAATATTGAAAGCGAACAATTTCTTGAAACGAAAAAGGAAATAGAAGAATTACCTGTTAAACATATATATTATGACTTGCAAATGGCACGTATGTATATGATAAAAGAGCCTGAAAAAGCACTTGAGATAGCAACGGAACTCTTTGAAAAAATGCCTGACGATCCGGCAATAAGTCATATTTACGGACTTGCACTTTTAAGTGTTGATAGAGCAGAAGACGCACTTGCGCATTTTAAGAAACTAAATGAACAGAGCGAAGAAGACACATGGGCGAAGAAGGGAAGTCTTAAGGGAATAATCGACGCCATGATAAAACTTGAAGATTATGAAGCTGCCAGAGAGATGTTATTAGACATGCTTGCTGAGCAGCCATATGATTCATTTGCTCAATCGGCTATTTGGCAAGTAACAACGGAATTAGTCAAAGTTTATGAGAAAAAATATCAAAACGACCCTTCTGATACTGAAATTGCCCTTACTTTAGCAAAACATTATCTGAATTCCGAGCAGGTAAGTAACAGTTTAGGTGTTTTAGAAAAAATTTCTCCTGTGCCGGAAGATGTTAGATATTATGAATATATGGCGGTTAGCCATGACAGGCTCGGAAATTTTGAAAAATCGGGCGAATTTTTCCAAAAACTTATAGCAAAAGAGAAAAAATATCGCTACTTTGTCGACTTTTCAACGATGCTTCTTGCTTCAAACAAGGCTGAAAATGCACTTGCGTTTATAGAAGAAGCGCTAAATGTAGAAGACGATGACATGATAGCGAAAGTACGTTTATATGGCAACAAAGGACTCGCGTTCTTTAATCTCGGCAAGTTTGATGAAGCTTTGGAAGCGTTAGATCAAGGGCTTGCCTTAAACGGCGACATGGCAAACTTGTACGTGTATAAGGCGCGCATATATCAAGAAACGGGACGTTACGGCGAAGCTATCGATTGCTGTGAACGGGCGATTTATATTTTCCCTTATATGTCGGATCCATATACTATTCAAATGGAAGTTTATAATAATTCAGGCATGTTTGAACAGATGCTGGATATTGCCGCTTGGGCAGAACGCATGGGATGGGAAAGCCCTAGGATAAAATACCATAAAGCCGGAGCGCTTCGCATGTTAGGGGATATTGAGCAGGCAAGTGAAATTATTGAGGCGCTTTTAGCAGACGAGTTTGATGAGGGATATAGGGACTTTTTTCACGTTGAAGCGGGACATCTTGCAGAGGTAAAGGGCGATTTTGATACGGCAATTTCGCATATGAACAAAGCGATTGAACTTGTGCCGGACTTCACATATCGTCATGTGTTGCTTGCAAATACGCATCGCCTGCGTGGTGCATTTAAAGACGCGCTAGCTATCTGTAATAAACTTTTAGACGAGCAACCGGACTTTCTTTATGCATTATTGACGCGAGGTGATGTATATTTTGACCAACGAAAATATGACCGTGCACGCGATGATTTTGAAACCATAATTAAAATTAATGCAGAAAGCGAGCAAGCTTACGATCGCATTGTGTCTACATACATGGAAGAAAAAAACTTTGGCAAAGCGATAGAATGGACAAAGCGGCGACTTGAAATATTTGAAACCATGAGCAATTATTTAGATTTAGCATATTTTTATGATTGCGATGGAAAGCAGNCCGAAGCGGAGGAGGCGTATAAGAANGCAATTGAACGTTANCCTGAAAGCGGAATGGGACACAGGTATTATGGTTTTTATTTNGGGCGAAAAGAAAAACATGTAGAAGCTTTGGCGCANTATGAAATTTCACTTGAAAAAGAGCCGGATCAAGCGGANTTGTATGAAGAATGTGCATTTTCTTTGCGAGTGCTTAAACGTTATGACGAAGCCCTTGAAATGCTTGAAAAAAGCGAAGAAATGAACGCAGGAAACAAAGGCACGATTTTGATGCAAAGAGGTTTTGTATTTGAAAGAATGTGCCGTTATGAAGATTCTCTGAAGTGTATGCTTGAAGCAGTAGAGTTTCCTGAAGAAATACCGGGATGGACTATGGCCGGTATATATAACGAGATAGGAATTACATACAAAGGCAACTTAAATGACGCTGATAGCGCGTTAAAATATTTTGAGATGGCACTTGAACTTGACGAAAACTTCGCGGATGCCCATGAAAATATGGGATATATGTATATGTATCATTTTAAAAATTACGATGAAGCATTAAAATGTTATGACCGCGCGATTAAACTTAAACCGGACGAGCCTCGTACATATATTGAAAGAGCTAAAGCATGCGCAAAACAAAAAGCATTTCTTTCGTCGCTTGCGATAAAATCGGACTATAAAATGGCAATGTCACTATATGAAACTAAAAGCAAAGAAGAGCCGTCGCCTTGCTATAATGTTTATATGGCAGTATGTAAGCTTGGACTTGGCAAACTTGAAGAAGCAAAAGAACTGTTTTTAAGTATGATTGACACGCCGTCAAAAGAGGGTGCGTGGTGTTCTCGCCCGAAATGTGACTCTTGTTTGTATTGGCTTGGTCAAATATGCGAAAAAGAGAAAAAGTATGAAGAAGCGTTAAAATATTACGAAGAAGCTGTCAGCATCTCTGATTCGGTAAAACACAATTCGGCGATAGAGGAGCTAAAAAAACAGATGTAAAAGCATCTTAAAATCAGCGTAACTTGTTCGTAATAAAGTTATTGTATACTGAGGGGACATAGGAGCTTTTTGCGTGCCCAAAATTACTATAATATAGAGAGGAGAAAGAGTACATGCGTATTAACAGGACTGCAATTATATCGATGCTTGTCGTTGTGGTTATGCTATTTGTGAGCACCGCGACGGTTTTTGCAGTGGAAACACAAAACACATCAACACCAAATCCATATGTGACAATTGTAAACCCTGTATCAGGTAGCGTTGTGTATTCGGACAATCTCCTTGTTTCTGTGAAAATGACGACACCTGTAACAATAAGAGTTTCGGTTGCACAAGAGTTTGTTGTTGTAAATGGTGAAGACAGAAGTTTAAGCTTGACAGAACATTTAGCAACAGCGAGCAACCAAATAAGGAGCGTCGCTGTGGGAACCGCAAATGACTTCACAAACGTTAACAATTTAAGCTTTTTCACAAGAAGAGTTGAAGATGTGACGCCCGGAATATATAGGATAACGGTTGAAACAATTAATGAAAGTGGCGAGGTTATTCATACAAATTCAAGCCCTGTAGAAGTTAGAGCCTCGGAAGCAAATGCGACGAACGCCGCGCCTGCAGCGTCGCAAAGTTCAGCAACAGCTCAGTTTTTAAGAAATGTACTGAGGGCGATTTTCGGGAGCTAATGTAGTAACAAGGTACAACATATGAACGCATCAAAAAGCGTAAAGCTTATTGAAAACATAAAAAGTGTAGTTTTGGTAGTATTGTTTTTATTAACAATACTACTTTTGTATTTCTTTTGGGGAGATCGTGACTTTAGAGCCGGAGCGGATGAAAATAACTATCAAAGGCCTATTGCGATAACGCCGCTTGAACTATTTCAGCCGAACCGAATGGAAATTTCGTTTGTCGGAGGAACTAATACTATTACAGATGAGAACTTTGAGCTAATGATGTACTGCTTTCGGTCATTTTCAGTGGGAAGAAATCTTGTTGCAGAAGAAATACCACGTGAAGTCTATGAAGAGTTAATGCGACGTCAATCAATAAGAGCTGTTTTCGAATATTTTATACCTTTTAGTGTGCTTACTGAATTACACGGAATCGACAGAATTTCAGGTGCGGACAACATTAACGCGGTAAGCGAGATTGCTTATGTTGCCGGCCTTGACGACAGTTTGTTTGTTCGCGAAAGGGGAACAGGACGATATTTTAGAATCGCAGGAACAAACTTAGAGTGTTTTGAACAATTACGCGTCGCTATAGCAAATACATCACCAAACCAGGTATACTTTCCGCTTGCGACCTTTGTGGGTGGGGGGATAGAAAATAATACATTATGGCCGATATCGGTGGAAAACAATAATATACATGATATAAGTTTTTCGAGAGAAGATTTTATTGCACAAGAAAGTGAAATAACGGAAATAATCAGAAGTTTTTTTGGCGATAACTTTGATTTTGTAAGGCGAATCGAAGAAACCAACGGTACGATTATGTACATGTATGGATATGGTGAAATCGTAGTAGTAGCGCATCATACAGGGGTTTTAGAATATAGACGGCTAAATAATAATCGAAATACCGTGCAACTTAGCTACCTTCAAGCATTTTCTGTAGCAAACGAATTTATTGCTGCACATGGCGGGTTTACTTCCATAAATGGCCTTGCTTTTACGCCATTTATAAGAGAAGTAGAGGTAAATCCGATATCAGAACAAAATGGATTCCGTTTTATTTTTGGTGTTAAGATCGGAGATGGCAGGATATTTTACCAACATGGCGACGCGATTATTATAGACGTAATTAATGGCGCAGTTTCGTATTTTAGACGGCAAATGATAAATCTTGATTTGGACGAAGTGTTAAGGACGCAAAACGAATACAGGCAAGCTTTTCCGTCAATGGTTAATTTAATTCCGAATAATAGGGATTTTATATGGGAAACATTAGTAGATACACAGAGCGTTAATGAAGAATATCTTTCGCAAGATGTTAGATTTAACATAATTGTGGAAAAAACAACACGTCTTGACTCCGGATATGTTAAAATATACGAGGAAGAAAGCATACTCAAAGCAGCATGGATTGTGACGATATATGGGATTGAGTTTTTCTTTGATATTGAGGATGGAAAACCACTTGGATATCGCTTACGATAACAAGGTTTATATATCCGTTCACTCAGTCGGGTTCGGGGCAAGTGATGTTTACTACGTAAACATTTCGGATTAGAGGGTTCCGAAGCTCCTTCGTGAAGGAGATATAAACTCTTAATGTGTAGTGAAAATAAGATATTTACTAAATGGAGTTTATTTATGAATTGGTCTAAAGCTAAAACAATATTAATAATAGCGCTTATTCTTACTAACGTGTTTCTTGTAATAGCGTATAGCGATAGAATTTGGTAAAGCAGAAAGCTTTTTAGCAATAAATTATTTTAATTAGAGAGATAGATATGGGATTGACATTTTGTTCGTTTTCAAGTGGTAGTAGTGGTAATTGTTATCTTGTGCAGTCTGAAAAGTCGGCAATAATTATCGACGCCGGAATAAGTGGGCGAAGACTCTTTAAATCTTTGGAAGATGCAGAGGTNAGNGTTGATAAAATAAGNGCTGTTTTGATAACGCATGAACACACAGATCACGTAAAAAGCCTTCGAACGCTAACGAGAAAGATGCCACATGTTCAGGCATATGCAAATCACGGAACTTGGAAAAACATAAACCCCCTTGTGGAAGAAAAACAAAAAGTGACATTTCAAACAGGAGAGCCTTTTGCGGTCGGCGATATCGAAGTTAGGCCGTTTTTGTTGTCACACGATGCAGAGGAACCTGTTGGGTTTTCGTTTTTTAAAAACGGCAAACAAATAAGCATTTTAACGGATACCGGTGTATTAAATGACGATATTTTTCATGAGATAAAAGAGGCTGACATACTTGTCATAGAAGCTAATCATGATGTGGAAATGCTTCGCATAGGAAGATATCCGTGGTTTTTGAAAAAACGCATCTTAGGAGAAAAAGGGCATCTTTCAAACGTGGATGCTGCGGACGCAATATGTAAGATGCTCTCGGAAAAAAAGAAATACAGACATGTTCTTTTAGCCCATCTTAGTAAAGAAAACAACTTCCCTGAAATGGCATATCAGACCATCAAAAACTTGCTTGAAGAAAAGAGTCATTTTATCGATACGCACATCGGACTGGGCATAATCGCAGGCGACGAGATGAGCGCGGTTTATTCTGTCTGATGTAGCCGGATTTGATTGGCGGCATCGTCAAAAAACTGTTACCGTATAACAGAAAATACTTATTAATTGCTTTTTAAAGTCGACAAAAAACTGTCGGCTTTTGTTGTTTTTTGCTATGTAATCAATGGAGCGGTGCGTGTAATAAAAATCGTTACTATGTATAAAAACAAATGACAAAAGTAAGCAATTTAGGGAAAAATATAAAAAATTAACAAAATTTGCTTGACAAAGATACNGCGACACATTATTCTGAAAAAAAGNAACTTTCAAAACAATTAAAACTCTATATTTCCATCTCCCCAGTAGTATGTTTGGGAAAACAACACGAGACCGTATTTTGATAAATTTTAGTGTATTGTTTTAGTAACAGAAGGAGAAAAAATTATGACAATGAATATGACAGAAAGAACAAAGATGCAAAAACAAAGGAAAAGCGCACGGCAGATAATCGCAATTTGTCTTGCGCTTGTTATGTTTTTGGGTAGTGCACTTGCATTCGATCAAGCAATCGCATTTCAAATGCAACAAAACTCATCAAATGAAATAGAGTCTTTTGATGAATGGGGATTACTCGAAGAGTGGAATTTAGAATATCTAGAAGCTTTTCCGCTAGAGTATGCAACAAATTGGGGAGAATGGACGTCTTATGACGAAATAGCCTTATTTGATGAAACTATGAGCGAAAGCAGAAGAAATTACTTCAAACTATTGGAAGGCGGATATAACAATTATCACCTTAGACAAAGGTTTGTAGAACTCTTTGGTGAGGGTTTTAGCGGAGAATATATTTTTCATAACTATAGGACCATTTTTGACTTACCGGAATATAAAGAAATCGACTCGGCTTTTCTAAGAGTATTGAGCGGTTATAGGGTTGATTTTCGTTTTCAAAATACAGACAATCATAACATAAGAGGGTTAGCGTCTGATGATGGAAAAGTTAGGATATTTCTAGATAGCGATTTAAGCACCTATCGTGAATTTGTTAATGCAGAGGATGCGATGAAAGAATTTGATGCTGCATTTTTAGAACGAATCATGAATGACGTACTTGAACCTGAAATAACATATTATTATGAAGTTTCGGATTTGCAATATGATGATGTATACGTTCTTTTTGATACAAACAGACGAGGGATAGAAGCATTTTCAAATAATTTAGTAAGCATTAGTCTTTGGAGTAGAGCGAACACATCCATTACTGTGGATATGTGGTTTGTAAGTGGGACTGCGCCAACAAACACTTTGCAAATATGGGATCCAGGTACTGACAGTTGGCGTTGGATATTAAGTTCATCGGCAAGAACGGGAACACATACGATAACAGGATTATCGCCTGGAGTCACATATTTGATCGCAGCAGGAGCGTGGGATTCTGCGAGGCAAACGTGGGTTCATGACGTAATGTGGGCAACTACTACTGTACCAACTCCAAATCTAATTTCACATTCAAGAAGCAGTGTTGACTTTAGATTAGACCGAACATTTACTGATGCACTTGGGACGTCTTTAACAAATAGCTTTTTAGATGCGACTAATCAGGCATTTTACGTGATTCGCGACTTTACTGGTGGGCCACAATTTTATGCTGGTGGGAGAATGCAAATTGAACATGCGCGAAATTTGCCGTGGTATGCAGAAGCTTTATCAGGATGGCCAATACTATGGCAATTAACGAATGTTCATGGTGGTGGGTGGTTTATGTCACTTGATCATGCGCAGCGTATGCGTGCAACAGGCATTGAAACAAACGACACACCTCCACATGAAATCGGTCATAATTTTGATAACATTAGATGGAGTTTTGAACCGGAAGCTATTGCGATTCTTTTCACATACCATTATTATGCTACAACGGGCAGAAGCACGGCAACCGCAGGCATAAGCAGAACTTTTAGAGGCGGAGAATACCGAACGTATATGAGAAGTTATGCAAATCGTATGATGGGACACATTAATCATGAAGAAGCTATGCGTTGGGGAGTATACAGTCCATATAGTTTGGCGTACATTTTAGGAACTATTGCCGGTCAAATAGGTTGGCAGCCTTTTACTGATACGTTTATTCATTTTCATAATATGTATTGGTGGGAAATACCACAAACAGACTTGGGAAAGTTAAACTTGTTTTTAACATTGTTGCGTGATTATAGTGATAGAGATGTTATTACAATGATTCCGGCTGACGCAAGACGCATATACGATTTGTATTTTGGGGGTTGGATTGGTGCAATACGATATGTTACACCAACACCGGCTACAGTAATAACACACCCAACACAAGGTCAACAAATACCTAGACAAACTTTTAATGCTACATGGAGCTCGCCTATGGGATTTGGTGCTACTATGAGCAATAATGCCACATATGTTGTGTCACTGCGCAATTTATGTACCGACCAGCAATTAATTAATAATAGAGCTGTGGGCACGGCGAATAGCACATCTATAGCACAAAATTTGCTTGTTGCAGGAAATGAATATAGAATTGCTGTTGGGCGAACCGCAAATGGTCGCACCACTTGGAGTTTGAGAGAGTTTCATGTGCAAGGTGGCACAGTCGTTCCAACTGGTGTAACAATTTCTCCGACTGGTATTGGGAGGATTCGTGTCGGTCAGACGAGGCAGTTTACGGCAACGGTATCTGCACCACCTGGGGCGGATACGAGCGTAACTTGGTCTACTGCAGACTCTCGTATTGCAACAGTAAATGCTAACGGTCTTGTTACGGCGCGTGCTATTGGTACTACACTTCTTACCGTACAAACAAATAGTGGCAACAGAAGTCAAAGCGTTGTTATTGATGTGGGATTAGTTGAACGTGGCTTAGAGTCAAATTATTTGGCGATGGGAATAGGTTGGCCACTTGGTTCTAGAGAAGGAGATGGGTTATATATAAGGGAAAATCGGAACTTTAATCACATTAGCTCTGCATTCGGCCCGCGAACAGATGCAGAGCTACATATGGGCATAGATATACAAAGGTATAGCGGTGGAGGTGCAGCAACACGCGGCACTCCGGTATTAGCAGTTGTTGACGGATATGTTGTACACTACGTGAGAAGAACTTTTGCATCTGGTGAAGAAGGCACAGGTTATAGTATTTCTATAAGATCAACTGACCCTCGCCACAGAGATCCAGCCACAGGACATCAATTGATATTTGTTCACCATCATCTGCAATATGCGCCAATCCTTGAAATGGATAGAAGAGTAATGAGAGGGCAAGTAATTGGTTTTGCCGGAAGAACTGGTGCACCAAGAAGTCAAGGGCATTTGCATTTTGAAATATCTAGTAGTGGAATTGCTACTTGGGGAACTACTGATCGACAAGTTGCAATTAGAAACCGTATAAATCCAAGATTTTTTTATTCGCGAGATGCTTTCGGTGGCATCATAAGAATATGGGAAGAGCGAAATTGGAGTGTACCTACAAGCTAGATATATTCTTTAATTGAAAAAACATAACAGTGTTTATTTTGGAAAAAATTTTTTGAAAGGAAAAGTTGCAATTATGAGAAAAATAACGATAATCGGTAGTATGCTGGTTTTACTGATAACGCTTTTAAGCGGTTGTGCTAATAATGATATTCATAATTCACAAACAGAAATTGCTAATTTAACGTCGAACGCTGAATCGGGATATGAAACGGTTGATGTACACGATACAGAGCTGTATTATGAGTGGGATTACGGTGGCGATGGAGGTTATGATCACGGAAGATTTCGTATCAACTTTTTTTCTTTGCCTGCAGCATTTGTAGATCTTGTAGGATCAGAAACTTACCAAGCTTGGTGGTTTTCGAGGTGTGTTGAGGAAAGAGAAAACGAGAGTGTTGCAGTTAGCTTCATTAGATATTTTAATATTAGTCGAGCAGATTTTGAAAGAGCAAATGAGGAGCGACGACAGTTTTTGCTGACTCATGGTCTTTCTGCGGAAGTCCATTGTCAATCAGCGGAACTCTTTCCTGTTGATTTGATTTTTACTTTTGACAATGAAAAAATAAATGAGTTTTTTAGGTGGCGAAATAGTCCTAGAATCGAAAGTAGGGCTTTGGAAATTTATCCGGAAACAGTTATTCCTAGCGTTGCAATTGAAGTTGAAGTGCCAATAGCGGGAGCAAGAGTAGAACAACAATTTCCGTTGCTTGGGAGTCGTGGTGCTATTTATAGAATTGAAACAGCAACTTGGTCATCGAACATTTCACCATTTGGCGCAGATGCCAGTAGTGGTAAAACAGTTACGGCAATAATATCAGCGAGAACAGGCTACACACTTCGCGGTTTGCAATCAGCAACAATAAACGGCAACCCTGCAGTTATAAGCAATAATACGGGCATAACGGCTAGGATATCGTATACGTTTACGGATGAGGCGCCACAAAATACTAATCACCGAATTGCGGCAGGTTCAACTCATACCCTTGCGATAATGTATGATGGTACCGTTTGGGCTTGGGGTCTTAATCACCGTGGACAACTTGGCGACAATACTATTCTTAGGCGTCTTACACCAGTGCAAACACAAAATCTTACAAATGTGATTTCTGTTGCGGCAGGTATGAATCATAGTCTAGCATTAAGAGCAGATGGCACAGTTTGGGCTTGGGGAGATAACGTATTTGGGCAGATAGGTGACAATACTACACTTCAGCGTAGAATGCCGGTGCAAACACGTAATCTTTCAAACATTGTTGCGATTGCAGCAGGCGATTACCATAGTATTGCATTAAGAGATGATGGCACCGTTTGGACTTGGGGAAGTAATATGTCAGGTCAACTTGGTGATGGAACTGCTGTCGATAGTAGAAACACACCGGCAAAAGTGCAAAATCTTAATAATATTATTGCTATTACAGCAGGGACTAGACATACTTTAGCATTAAGAGATGATGGCACAATTTGGGCTTGGGGAAGCAATAGCAGGGGGCAACTTGGTATTGGCTCTTGGCCTCTTTATAGAAATGTACCGGTGCAAGCACACAATATGGCAAATTTCATTAATATGGCTGCAGGTATTGAGCATACAATTACTATAAGGGATGACAATACAGTTTGGGGTTGGGGTCTTAATGTATGGGGACAGCTTGGTATTGGANTTGTGACAGATACGACACTCCCNACACAAGTACGAAATTTAATAAATGCTGTAGACATTACAGCCGGCAGAAATCATACAATTATTCTAAGAGAGGACGGTGTTGTTTTGGCGACAGGCTTGAACATGTTTGGGCAACTTGGCGATGGGACGGATAGAGATAGGAACATGCCGGTGCGATTGTGGAGTATTCAAGATATAATTGAGATTTCTGCGTGTTGGGGTCATACTATAGCGTTAAAAGATGATGGAACAGTTTGGGCTTGGGGTTGGAATTACAATGGGGAACTTGGTGATGGGACAACTACAGGACGCCGGGCACCAGTTCAAGTGCGAGGGCCTGGTGGTGTTGGCTTCTTAAACTTGTTTGAAGGCACATCAACTCAAGGCGAAAGAATGAATGCGAGTGATTTAGCAAATGATGTGATGCACTATATGCATTCTTGGGCGGTAGAAGATACTTCAATTAAAAATGCAATTGTAGATGTTATGTCGCCAGCAGCAGGCGCAGAGCCAAGCCAATTTTCAAGCGCCATTGGAAACGTAACGGTTGGTGCGGTTGTATGGTCAACTGATAATAGCGTGTTTACTGGTAATACGAGATATACGGTGAAAGTAACACTTGTAGCCGATGAAGGCTTCTCGTTTACTGAACTAAATCGTACGTTAATAAATGGGCATTCGGCAATTGTAGTTGAAAATACCGGCGATACGGTCACATTGTCATTCGAATTTCCTGAAACGGAAATACCGTTTCACAATTGGCGTAGATAGTGAGTGATTAGATTGTAAATCGATAATGTATTTTTAATCGACAAACTCTCTGCACAACAATTGTGGAGAGTTTGTTGCATTGTTATATGGCTCTTGATATACTCATATGGGGCATTCTCGAAGGATGAAAATACAAATAAAACTTAATTTTGAACGGAGATTTAAAATGAACATAACAATTTTATGTGTCGGAAAGTTAAAAGAGCAATATTGGATGGATGCGGTAGATGACTATGCTCAAAGGCTTAGTAAATACTGCACATTAAAAATAGATGAAGTAAAAGAATCTGACAGGGATGACAAAGACGAAGAGGGCGCCAACCTTTTGAAGCGNATAAAAAAAGAAGACTATGTTATCACCCTTGAGATAAACGGCAAGCACATAAACTCCGATGAATTGGCAANCACGNTAGAAACTCTTTCGATTTCAGGAAAGAGTAAGGTGGTCTTTGTAATCGGAGGNTCAGAGGGNCTTTCTAAAGAANTTTCCGANAGNGCNGATTTCNGNTTNTCTTTTTCAAAGATGACGTTTCCGCACAGGCTTGCCAGAGTGATGCTTCTTGAGCAAGTTTANAGNAGCTTNAAGATAATCAAAAACGAGAAATATCACAAGTAGCTACTCNAANTTCCTTGTAGCATCAAGATACTTCATTAAAATTCCAAAATTTGCAAAGTACATAGAAAACTTGTCGTTTTTTTGCACTGTGACAAGCTCGGCATCTACGAGCTTTTTAATATGTTGTGATATTGTGGCTTGTGAGTAATCAAACGCAGCAACGACGTCTTTGTTGCATACGGAAACTCTTTCTTTATTGCACTTCATAATAAATCTATAAATTTTAATTCGCGCAGGATGTGCAAGCGCGTCGGATACTTGTGAAATAAGTAATATTTCTTCTTCTTGTAATTCATCGAGTTCTTTTCTAAGTCTCATATAATTAGTCTCCTAGTTATTTATTGTTATATCGAAAGCGCAGCAACCATTTGTGAAACAGTTTCAAACGCGATTGAGAAAATGGACTTCTCCACCTGTTATCCTACCATTTTTAGGTGTATCAGTGCAAGCATAATGCTAATTTACAATTAAAAAAATTCCCTTCGTCGTCTTTTGATGTACAATGTATTTTTAATGTGTATTTTATGCAAATCTCGTGTATAATAAAGGCATATTTTGACAAACAGATTTTTAACAAAGCCAAGGCGTGTAAAAGTGTAGTAATATACGCTCTGCAATTGTCAAAAGG